>Ga0268264_10002679_pt1 | contig 15543 bp, 8 predicted proteins | sample KBSSwiS32_FD_190357 | JGI IMG/M metagenome (GOLD analysis project Ga0268264, IMG submission 190357) | Switchgrass rhizosphere microbial communities from Kellogg Biological Station, Michigan, USA - KBS Switchgrass S3-2 (SPAdes) (version 2) | ecosystem: Host-associated > Plants > Roots >...
GATCAATAAGATGGATGATGCCGAAAATGCCGCGCTCAAAAACAGGAAAATATTTCTTTCGCTTCAACCGCTCATGAAAATTGCTGTTGGCCAGCCGAAAGGAAATGAAATTGGGAGAGTCATCAGCACTGCTGCGTTAATCACGAACGTTGCTCTCGCATTTATAATCATTATTTCTGCCTGTTTTAATTATACCAATTTATCCATCGCGCGTTCGCTTAGGCGTTCCCGTGAGGTCGGAATAAGAAAAGTGATCGGTGCAGCGCGAAGCCAGGTGATCGGGCAGTTTATCGCGGAATCAGTGATTTTATCATTGTGCGCAATGTGCTTTGCTTTTTTCATTTTCCTTCTGCTCCGCGTTCAATTCCTGGGTTTTCATCCGGAGGTGGAAAAAACATTTTCGCTTGAGCTGTCACCCAAACTATTAATGTATTTTATTACAATGGCCGTTGTTGTCGGTGCCGTTGCGGGTTTCCTGCCAGCACTTTTCTATTCGAAAATTGACGCGGTGCAGGTCCTCAAAGATGCGTCTTCGATGAAGGTATTCAGACATGTCAGCCTGAGAAAAGCATTGATCGTGATTCAGTATACGTTCTCCTTATTATTTATCACTACAACTGTAATCGGGTTTAACCAATACAAAGGATTTCTGCGATTTGATCTTGGTTTCTCGACAGAAAATATTTTGAACATCAATTTGCAGGGAAATAAAGACGATGTTTTGGTGAAAGAATTATCAGCTATCCCGGGAGTGAAAGGCATTTCAAAGTCGGTCATGGTAAGTAGTATCGGATCGATTTGGGGTTCAACCGTGAAATACAATAACCCACAAGACTCTTCGATAGTGAATCTTAATTATATTGATGAGCATTATCTTCCTTTACATAATTATAAATTACTTGCTGGCAAAAATTTCATAAGCAAAGCAAAAAATGCACCGGAAACTGAGGTTGTCGTAAACGAGGAAATGATCCGGCATTTTAATATTGCACATGGTAATCTCGAAAAAGCGATCGGCGAAATAATAACTATAGATGATAAAAAACTTATGATCATCGGTGTGTTGAAGGATTTTCATTATGGCACACTAGACAACAAAATCGATCCTGTCGCATTTAAATACTCGCCCCAACCCGGCGGATATTTGAATGCAAAAATAATATCCACAAATCTCCCTTCCGTAATGACAAGCCTCGAAACGATTTGGAAAAAAATAGATGCCGTGCACCCCCTTGATGCAAAATTTTATGACCAGCAAATTGAAGAGGCTTACAGCCAGTATTCTGTCATGTTGAAAATCGTTGGCTTCTTTTCGTTTCTTGCCATTTGTATATCATCACTCGGAATGTTTGGGATGGTGATTTACACAATGGAAAAGCGTCTGAAGGAAATCAGCATCCGGAAAGTCCTCGGTGCCAGCGAAGGCATGCTGATGTTTTTATTGAGCAAAGGTTTTCTCGCGTTGTTATTGATCGCGGCATTGATTGCGCTTCCTCTCTCCTGGTTGTTTTTTCAAAAAGTAATCTTCACGAAGTTTCGATTTCACCAGGCTATTTCATTTGGGGAGTTATTTTCGGGACTGCTTATCGTCGGTGCGATCGCATTTCTGATGATCGGAATTCAAAAGCTCAAAATTGTCAAGGCCAACCCGGCGAGAGTCTTAAAGAATGAATGATGGTATGCGTATGACCATTCAGAGTTCATGATTTCGAATTTCCACACTTTCACATCTTCATATTACCACATTCTTGCTTTCCACGGGAATTTGTATTAAATTACTCACCATAAATCAGCCAAAAAACTGTGAGACGAATTGCTGCCGTGACGTTAAAACCTGCATTTGTATTATCCAAAAAGCTTCCCGTAAATGTGAAGCGGCTGATTCTTTTCGTTGCAATTCTTCTTTTATTTTCAGCAGAAGTTTTACGCGTTTATTTTTTAATGCCATTCCCGGGAAGCCAGGTCAGCAATACTGTTTCTTATGCATACTGGTTAAATGAATCGATTGTTTGGATCAGGATACTTGTACTGCTGCTTTTAGTTTTCGCACTGATCAGTGCGTTTAAGAATGGTAAACTATGGCAAAAAATTTTGTTGTCGTTGGTCATCGTATCCTACGCAATCGTTTTCTTCTCTTTCAATTTTAAATTGCAGGCGGACAAAATTTTCTACCAACCCGTCAACAAATCATTCACGCTTGCAACCTATGGTGATTTAGATAGATCAAAATTAATTATCGGTGTGGTCATTGATGGACAGGCAAAGGCCTATCCTATTCAATTGATCGGGTATCATCACCAGGTAGTTGATACCATCGGAAAAACTTCTGTTATGATTACTTACTGCACTGTTTGCAGATCCGGTCGTGTATACAGCCCGATTGTAAATGGAAAACAAGAAACCTTTCGACTTGTTGGCATGGATCATTTCAATGCAGTTTTCGAAGATGCCACAACAAAAAGTTGGTGGCAACAAGCAACGGGAACGGCGATCACGGGTCCGCTGAAGGGACATGTATTGAAAGAATTTCCGTCCACGCAAATGACATTAAATGCATGGCTCAGGCAATATCCAAATTCTCTTGTGATGGCACCGGATACACTTTTCATGGAAAATTATTTTAAGCTCGAAGACTATGATAAGGGTACGATGCAGAGCAGCCTGGTAAGACGAGATACGGAATCATGGCAACATAATTCCTGGATTGTTGGAGTGAAAAATAATTATTCTTCCAAAGCGTATGACTGGAATGAACTCGTGCAGAAAAAAATTATACAAGATTCGCTGGATGGATTGCCTATCCTGTTAATCATCGAAAATGACACTGCATCATTTCATGTATATAACCGGCGCGTCGATAGCTCTGCACTTAGTTTTCAACTCGCGGGAAGCAATGATTTATTGGTTGATGAAAACACGCACTCGAGCTGGAGCGTCGGCGGCGAATGTATTGCAGGTGCTTTAAAAGGAAAAAAACTTTCGCCTATACAAGCGTACAATGAATTTTGGCACTCCTGGCAAACCTTTCATAAGGACTCAAAAATTTATGTAAGCAAGTTTACATCGATGAAATAAAAGCAAATGTGGAAATGTGGAAATGTGAGAAATGTGAAAATGTGAAAATTCTTAGATCGATTGACTTAAAGAATTTTCACATTTCCACATTTCTCACATTTCCACATTTTTAACTTTAATCACACTAATTTCACTAATCCCATCCACTCGTATCCATCAATTTTCCGTCTTTGTCCATCATTTGGCCATCCTGGTCAATCATCATACCTTCTTCCATCTTTCTCTTTTTACCTCCCTTAGATACTTCTCCATTCACGTCAACCTTACGACCATTGGTGCATGTTACCGGAGCATCTAATGCCACCCATGTGCCACCTTTTACGATCATCACTTTGCCATCTTTGAATTGCATTAAACCTTCTTTCAATGCAGCCTTGGTTGCAGCAGCAGAATCCGCAGCCGGAGCCGGAGTGGTGGACGCAGCCGAGTCTGTAGATGTTGTAGACGACTTGGAGCTATCATTGTTACACCCGAATGTAAAAGCAGCGATCGCCGCGATCAACAAGATTTTTTTCATGATGCGTGTTTTTAAGTTTTAATTGTTCGCAAATCTACAGCATTTATCGTGCCATTGGACATCCACGCTATTTTTTTGTAAGTTTGTTGAATGCATGCCCAGTAAAGAATATACATGAAAATTCAATATACTTTTTTCTTCATCCTTTCATGTTTTCTGATTATTTCATGCAGTAGAAACAAAACATTGTTTCAACTTGTTTCATCGGACCATACCAATATACACTTCAACAATCATATTGTCGAAAACGATACTGTCAATCCATTTGATCTTCCAAATATGTATAATGGTGGCGGTGTAGGAATTGGTGATTTTAATAATGATGGCCTCCAGGATATTTATTTCACGGGCAACCAGGTTTCTAACAAACTCTATCTTAACAAAGGCAATTTTGTATTTGAAGATGTCACTGATGTTGCGCAGGTGACTGGGAACAACAGGTGGTGCCGTGGTGTTGCTGTTGTGGATATTAATAACGACGGCTTGCAGGATATTTATGTATGTGCCACCATTTTACCTGATGCCGAAAAAAGACAAAATCTTCTCTACATAAACCAGGGCACAAACAAACAAGGCATTCCTGTTTTCAAAGAGATGGCAAAAGAATATCGTTTGAACGATGAATCATTTTCTACCATGGCATCCTTTTTTGATTATGATAATGACGGTGATCTTGATATTTACATCACCGTAAATGAGATGGACCAGGATCGAAATCCATCAGTGTACCGAACAAAAATAAAAGATGGTTCTTCGCCAAGCACGGGTCGTTTGTATCGCAACGACTGGGATGCATCATTACATCATCCCGTATTTACCAATGTAACAAAACAGGCTGGAGTAACTATTGAAGGATATGGCCATAGCGCAACGATCGCTGACTTCAATAAGGATGGATGGAAGGATATTTTTGTAGCAAATGATTTTCTCTCAAATGATCTTTTGTATATCAACAATCATGATGGCACGTTCACCGACAAAGCAGCCGCATACTTCAAACACACTTCTGCAAATGGTATGGGCCAGGATGTGATTGACATTAATAATGACGGCCTTTCTGATATTGTTGAAATGGATATGGATCCCGAAGATAACTACAGGAAAAAATTATTGATGTCCGGATACAATTATCAAAACTATCTCAACAATGATTCTTTCGGTTATCAATATCAATATGTCCGCAACACGTTGCAGTTGAATTTGGGACCGCGTGTAGAAACGAATGATTCAATCGGTGACCCGATATTCGCAGATATAGGTTATTGGTCGGGAATTTCCTCAACAGATTGGAGCTGGGCGCCTCTTGTGCAGGATTTCGACAATGACGGTCTTCGTGATATCATTGTCACAAATGGTTTTCCAAAAGACTTAACAGATCATGATTTTATAGCATTTCGCGAAAAATCATTTGCATATATTTCGAAAAAGGAAGTGCTGAATAGGATTCCAGAAGTCAAACTAAAACATTATGCATTTCAGAATGAAGGCAATGCAAGATTTAGTGATGTCACAAACTCCTGGGGTTTATTAACGCCGTCGTTCGCTAACGGTGCCGCTTATGCGGATTTGGATAACGACGGGGATTTGGATCTCATCATTAATAATATCAATGACGAAGCTCTCATCTACAAAAATAATTCCGCAGATACTTCGAATTATTTAAACCTAAAATTAGTCGGGGACTCGCTGAACCGAAACGGCCTCGGCACATGGATCGAACTGTATTATGATGGAAAGGAACAAGTATATGAACAAACTCCTTATCGCGGATATTTGTCCACTATGCAAGTCGATCCTCATTTTGGCTTGGGAAAAACATCTAGGATAGATTCGCTGATTGTGAAATGGCCCGATGGAAAAAGACAAGTTTTATTAAATCCCACCGTCAATCAAACAATATCAGTGGCTCATGATTCAGCCAAAGAATTATACAGCTGGAAAATTCAGACTACAGCGAACAACGCATTGTTTCAATCATTCAACGATTCAACCAAAATAAATTATCGTCACAATAAAACAGACTTCATAGATTTTACAATTCAAAAACTACTACCACATAAATTTTCCGAGTATGGACCTGCAATGGCTGTGGGCGATATAAATAATGATGGACTCGATGATATTTTTATTGGAGGATCCGGCTCCAATCCCACCACCCTGTTAATGCAACAAAAAAATAGGCGATTTATTAAAAAGAATATTCTCCCGGGCCAGAATCAAAAGGATTGGGATGATATGGGTATTGTTTTGTTTGATGCCGATAATGACGGAGATCTCGATCTGTATATTGCAAGTGGCGGTTATCAAAACGAAGCTAATGGTCCAACGTACGAGGATAAATTTTATATCAATGATGGCAAAGGAAATTTCACTATCGATACCAAGGCGATCCCTCGCAATGTGATCAGCAAATCCTGCGTTCGCGCAATCGATTATGATAATGATGGCGACCTCGATCTATTTATTGCAGGCCGTGTGTTTCCATGGAACTATCCGGCGGCCGTTTCGAGTGTAATTTATCGCAACGATTCAAAAGATGGTGTGGTAAAATTCACAGATGTGACAGCTTTTGCGGCCAAATCTTTATTAAATATCGGGATGGTGTGTGACGCTGTCTGGACCGATTTTGACAATGATGGCTGGCAAGACCTGGTCCTTGCCGGAGAATGGATGTCGATAAAATTTCTGAAGAACGAGCATGGAACATTTAAAGATGTCACACCAACACAAATTGCCAGTCAAATTGGCTGGTGGAATAGTATCGCCGTTGGCGATTTTGACAACGACGGCGATATGGATTATGTGATAAGTAATCTTGGAGAAAATTCTTTTTATAAAGCGAATGACAAATATCCAGTGTCCATTTATGCAAAGGACTTTTATCAACAGGGAATCATGCAATGCATGCTCACTTCCTTCATAAAAGACACGCAGGACGGCGAGCGAAAAGAATTTATAACCGATGCACGTGATGACGTTGTTGCTCAACTACCATTCCTGAAAAAAAGATTTTTGTCTTATAAAACTTTTGGTAAAGCAACATTTGACCAGTTATTCGTTGCCCCGGAATTGGACAACGCCATTAAATATTCTGCAAACAATTTCAAAAGTTCATTTATCAGAAACAATGGTAACGGAACATTTACAATGGAGCCGTTACCTGATATCGCGCAATATTCCGCAATCAATGGAATGGTTGTTGATGATTTTAATGATGACGGGAATCTTGACATTTGTATGAACACGAATGATTTTGGAACCGTGCCGTCATACGGGCGGTATGATGCGTTGAATGGATTAATCCTGCTTGGAGATGGGAAAGGAAAATTTACACCATTAAACATCGCGCAGAGCGGAATTTTCATTCCTGGAAATGGAAGAGCATTGGTAAAGCTTCGAAACAGTGATGGCAATTATTTAATTGCAGCGAGTCAAAATAAAGGACCGCTAAAAGTATTCCAGCTAAAGAAAGCCTGCATCACTCTTAGCTTAAATGCTGATGACGTTTCCGCACTTGTGAAATACAAAAATGGAAAACGTCAAAAACGGGAGGCCGGATACGGGAACTCGTTTTTATCTCAATCCGCCAGGTTTATCATCGTTGATAATAATGTTGCTTCGATAGAAATTACGAATAGCCAGGGAAAAACAAGAACAATTACCCGATGATAAGCGTCAAATCTCTCGATCATATCCGGGCTTGTGCTTAGCAATACAAAATTATCTTCGGCAACCTTTGGACAGCGCTGGTATCTTTTAGAAATCACGGGTATCTGTGATATCGAATGGCTGATTGAACCGAATGAGTACAATGAAGCTGAATAAACCAATTCATTTTTTCAAACCGAAAACTGCATATGTACAAAAGACTATTGCCTGCATTTTTTATTTTCGCCAATGTTCATGCACAAAACATTTCATTTCCACTCAAGTCAAGTGCAGACAGGCGTTATATCGTGGATGAAAATAACAAGCCCGTTTTTTTGAAGGGCTCTGCGGCCTGGCGGTTAGGTTACAACGTGACCATGCAGGCAGCAAGAAAGTTCCTGGCAGATCGAAAAGAAAAAGGATTTAATGCGCTGATCGTTGAAATAACACCAGACAATGGATCAAACAATCGCGGTGATGTTCCCGATGTCAATGGCGAGCATTGTTTTATTAATAGACGAGTCGACCGCCCGAATGAAAAATTTTTTTCGCATGCTGACAGTATACTCCAATTATGCAGTGATATGAACTTTGCGGTTCTTCTTTTCCCGTTGTATTTAGGTTGTTGCAATGATGGATGGATTGAATATTTAAGAGAAGGTGAAAACACACCCGATAAATGCCGGGAGTATGGTAAGTGGGTGGCAAACCGTTATAAACATTTAAAAAATATTATTTGGGCAAGCGGCGGTGATCACAATGAAACGCCAGAATCTATAGCGTTCGCCGAAGGAATTGCTGCGATCGACACATCTCACCTACACACATATCATGGCAACCCGGCATTTACATCAACTGAACGTTTGCCAAATGCAAAATGGCTAACGTTAAGTTGCATTTACACATATTTTCCTGACATGAATATTGATGAATACCATGTATACGGCCAGATATATCATGAAAAGTTGCGAAACAAACGAATGCCTTATGTCATGGCTGAAAGCGCTTACGAATACGAAAGAAGAGAAACAACACAAACTATCAGGAGACAGGCTTATTGGGCATTGCTTTGTGGCGCGGCTGGACATTTCTTTGGCAACCGGGACATTTGGATGATGAATGAAAATTGGCCAAATGCACTGAATACACCCGGCAATAAAAGCATGAAGATCTATCACTCGTTTGTTGACAACTTACCCTGGCACAATATGGAGACTGATTGGGATCAATTATTTTTTACAAGTGGCAGAGGACAATTTAACGCAGGTACGAATCCCGGAGGTGACGAATATGCGGCCGCCGCTTTTGCAAAAGACAGTTCAATCGCTATTTTGTACATGCCTACGTATCGCAAAGTCGGTGTTAATATGTATCGATTTCGGGTACCTGTTACAGTTAGCTGGCTCGATCCGTCAGACGGTACTTATTTCAATTCACCTGTAAAGTATCAAAATAAAGGAATGAATTATTTTATCCCGCCGGCATTTAAGAACAAAGGCGGATTTGATGATTGGGTGTTGGTGCTTAAAGAAAATAAAAAATAATTACGGTTATTGTCCGTATAAAGGCTGTATCTATTAGGGGAAAAAACGGGTTCTTGAAGTAAACGACACTGTTTTTTGTATTAAGCCAACGAATATCTCAAAAAAGAAATAAATTTAATCAGGGTGAACTCTACCTCACCCCGATCCGATCCTGTCCTGACATTCCCGGAAACATTTTTTAATCTCTAAACTTTTTGTTTATGCCTGCAATAGATAAACTGGTACTATCAGTAAAAGCTCCTTTGAAACAAAAGTACGAAGGTGATTTTGCGGAAGTTGAATCATTACTTACGAGCCTGGTTAATGCCGATAAACAAAAGGGACTAAACACCAAAATTATTTTTCTGGACGACTCAAGAAATATGCGGTCTTTAAAAATTCGCGCCATTACCGAAAAATCAACTGAAAAAGACTTTAAGAACTGTATCGATGCGTTGTATAAGAAAATTGATCCTGACTACATTTTATTGTTTGGATCAATTGATATCATTCCACAACAAAAATTAAAAAATCTATTATATGCCCCGAAGGACGACGATGATCAGTGGGTGCCTTCTGACCTACCATATGCATGCAACGAGCCTTATAGTACAGATCCCAATAAGTTCCTGACACCGGTCCGCGTTGTGGGACGCCTGCCTGATATTAATAGCGTAAACGACATGGACCTGGTGTCTAATATGATTAACAATACAATTGCGTTTAAGTCAAAATCAAAACAGGATTATCTTGGCAACTTCTCTGCGAGTGCTCATGTCTGGCGCGTATCGACGGAACAATCAATGAAAAGTATTTTTTCAAAATCCCGGCTGCGATTGATACCACCAACCAAATATCATTGGAAAAGAACTGAACTTAAACCTTTAAGTCATTTTTTTAATTGTCACGGTGCATCATCCGATCCACATTGGTACGGCCAACAAGGAGGCCGGTATCCAAAGGCGATGGCCTCCATTGTACTGCAAGAAAAAATTCAAAAAGATACGATTGTCGCAGCTGAGTGTTGTTATGGAGCGCAATTATATCATCCTTCACAGGATGAATTGCCCGAGGCGATGCCGATTTGTAACGCCTATTTTAAAAACGGTGCCATTGCATTCCTGGGAAGCTCCACGATTGCATATGGTCCATCGACGACAAACGACCAGGCTGACTTAATCACTCAATATTTTTTCATTGGTATTTTATCGGGAGCATCTACTGGCAGGGCGCTGCTGGAGGCTAGACAAAAATATATTCTCAATCATGGGCCCGATATGTCGCCGGTTGATCTGAAAACACTATCGCAATTTAACCTCCTCGGTGATCCTTCTTTACATATCGTGACGGGTGAAGTTCAAAAAGAAAAAAAGTCGGTCGGTATTATAAAAAGTAAACCGCTGTCAGATAGTTCACGAAAAGAACGCAGAAAATATTTATTGTCCAAGGGTGCATCACTTGAAACTTTTGTGAATAAAGTTGAATCTTCTGATAAATTTACAGCAGGAAAAAAATCAAGAACAGAAATCAAACGATTGATCACGGAATTAAAACTTAAATCGCCGACCGGCACTACTTTCTCCATCAAACAAAACAAAGAAAATAAGAAGGCGTTTAGATCTAATGGACTTTCATTGACAAAATACCATGTTTTCATCGAGAAAAAAGAACCCAATAGTTTTAAACAAAAACTTCTTGGTGTGAAAGAATTGAACGGCGAAATTGTAAATGTGCAGTTGTATGTCAGGAAATAAGCAAACCGTAGAAGGAATTGTGCAAAGTAAACTCTCGGGCAAAGGTTCCAAAAGCGAGCACCAGGGATATTATCTGGTTACTGCAAATAGAGAATTCCTGCTTCGCAAAAAGGATCAAAACCCTTTTCAACAAACAGGATTTAAGAAATTTGAGGGAAAGCGTGTTCGGTGCACCGGGACGAATGACGATTATGTTTTTTTTGTGGACGAAATAGCAAGCATTTAGATTTAAATATCGTCTCGATAATTTAACGAACCACTACCCGAACACGGTCGAGATTCTGAATTCGGGTATATGGCGTTTTACTGTCGCCTTCCCGTTGCGCCGCGACCCGAAGTGATACGAAATAAGTTCCGGGCTTTGAAAATACATGTGTCCTTTTCAGATTCACAGTCGAAGCGGCAGTAAATTTTTCCTGAAGGGAAAAGGTTCCTGCATTTTCAAAATCCCATTCGGCAGCTACTACTTTACCTGCAGCCGGAGGTGATTCGATTTCCGCGTTCAGCGTGACGGTCTGACCAACTTTTACTTCTGCTTTGTTGCTGCCATTTGCTTTTAATGCGATCACTGGCTGGATGCCTTTTCGTTCGTTAGCGCCGCCCGGTAAAATGATCTGGCTATTTTTAATTTTGTAATTAGTAGTTGATGGTGGCGCTATTCCTTTTTCAACCCACTCACTCAAATCAAGCAATGCTTGTTGAAGTACGCCAAGGTAACTGACGATATGTGTTGGATATTTGTTGAACTCATTGTCAGCATGATTTGCATGATCCGTATACCACAATCTAAAATAATTATCAGTTGTATCACCGAGACGTTCACTGACCTTGGACCGATACCAATCCTGTTGCCATGGAAATGCTTCACTATCCCAGAGCGATCCAAGAAGAATCATCTTTCCATTGAATTTACCGGTTGGCAAGACACCTGATGCTGCCTGGGTAAACAATGGCCCTAATAACATTGGACGCTGAGGATAAATCGGCCTGCCTTCTGAATCCCGGAATTGGTCCCATGCATGATATTCTTTCCCCGGCACCTGGTGTCGATGATAAGTTTCTGCAGCAAGAAAATCTGAATTATCAAGTGTGACTTTGTCTTCAACACGAATTTGCGAAAGCGCGTTTACATCTGAAGAACCAAGCACCACGGTGTCACCTGAAATGCGAGTGACGAATAATTTCTTTCCATTAGCTGCGCCTGATTTAATGATGAGATCGCCGCCAAGGAATATATTATTTGGGAAAGCATCCTGAAGTTGAAATGCGACAGGCATCTCACCTTCGGCATGACCAAGATTTCTCCACGCATCATCAGCCGTTCCGCGAACCTGGGCTATCGATTCCGCCGACAACAATCCGTTCTTGACCGCCACATCAGCAGAGATGATTGTTTTTATTTTACTGTTTTTCTGGATACGTGCTTTTGAAATCACGTTGGTAGAATCAATACCTAAGTAACCAGGCATTGTCCAAAAATCTTTGAAATATTTTGCATCAGCCATTTTTACTCCTGGATATAAAACCGGGAAAGCGTGGAGACCCATCGTCTGATAGGCAAACCATGCCTTTGCAGGGAAACCCATTTGCGTAGCCTCTAACAATGTTTGCTTTTCAATATCATTCAAACCCGCATACACATCACCGCCGCCAGGTTCAAGCGCATCGACTATTTGCGGAAACTTATCATGCAGTATTTGCATCGCGTAGATTCGAATGGTAAATACATTCGGAATTGCCATCGGCGAACCAAGAACATAGGGCACTGCTCCGTCCCAAACACCCTCGGTGTTTTCAATTCCTCCAACAGTTCTGTATGCACCACCGCTGCCACCAAAAGCATAACCGAATATTTTGTGCTGGCCAAAAATTTGGTTTGCAACAACACGGGAAAACTCTGCACATGCAGCATTTGCCCTGTATGCGCCAATCTTGGGATCTATTCCGGAACCAGGCATGCCTGCTCCGGATTTTCCACCTCCATTGCTCTCGACAAAATATGCTCCATGGCTAATACAAAAACCAATTTTATCCGCCTCGCCTGAAGCACCTTGAGATAAATTTTCGCTTATTGGAACCGGAGTAATATATTGGAAAAAATGCCACTGAAATTTCTCTTTTGACGGAATGTAAAAAGAAAACCGCGTATCAGTGCCTTTGAAACCACCGTGAATATAACGATGACCGACAGGTTTATCATGCCATTCATCTTTGTCGATATAGGGCCCCTTAAAAAGAGTGTCCTTTATCGTAAACTTTTTGGCAAGTTGCTCGCTTTCTGCAACTAAATTATTTTGAGCAAATGCCGGAAGCGACGGACTAAGAAATAGAACAAATATAATTGGGCGAACTCTTATGCTAAATATTGACATGGCAGATTAATTTATGGCGATACTTTAAATTATTGATCATGCATCTGTAAAGGAATTTCGTTTTGAACCGTTCTCGTTTTCCAACACCTTAGATCTTTTAATGTGTCCGTCCAAAATTTCGGCTCCTTTTTCAGTACAAATGCCTCTTATATATGCGGCAATCGTATTTGACAAAATTGTTGTGGATGACGAGCCCAACTTTTTAAACTCGCCTTTTCTAACAATCGAAGTATAAAGGACGGACATACCTTTCAGGACCACTTCAGGTACAATATCTTTTCTTAAATCCCCTTCCTTCTTCCCTCTATTAATAATTTGTATAAACTCAACCCAAAGTTTTTTTTCGAGGCGAGCCTCCACCTTTCTTTCCAGTTCGGGATAGTAATAATGCAAGTCATGAAAAAAAACTTTATTGACGTTAAACTCTATTTCGAAGCCGCGCCGCCAGATGTAAAATAGCAGGATAGGCGCCTGTTTCTCCCGGGCAAGGTGTTCAAACTGCTCGTGCTGCTGCGCATGAAAAAGAGTCAATGCCTGTTGCAACAAATCTTCTTTGTCAATAAAATATTTATAAAGCGTTTTAGTTGATATGCCCAGGAGCGCTACCAATTTGTCGTTTGACATTTTCCGAACTCCGTGTTGTAGGAAATATCTGAGCGATGTCTGAAGTATTTCAGATTTTACTTCGTCCATGTATGGAAATTATTTATACCAAAAAAATTTCCAGTAAAGGAATGGAAATTATTTCTATTAAAAAAATTTCCATAGTAGATTCACGGTATAAATCGCTTCAGAGCCCGTGCCGGCCCTGCAGCATAACAGATCATAACAGTCCCACCGAAATTCTAAGTTATTTTCGATCATAAAAGTTGCCAGCATGAAAAAATCATCCACTTTCTTAATTGCGGTCATTGCAGGTCTAAGCACCGTTGCGCAGACAAAAACCGACAGCGTTTACAAAAACTTTCAAATACCACCCGACCACGCAAAACCACGTGTCTGGTGGCATTGGATGAATGGCAATATTACAAAGGATGGAATAAGGAAGGACCTCGAATGGATGCACCGGGTAGGCATTGGCGGCTTTCAAAATTTTGATGCGGCATTTGCAACTCCGCAGATCGTGGAGAAGCGTTTAATTTACATGACACCTGACTGGAAGGATGCATTCAGGTTCACGACAAAGCTTGCAGATTCGTTGCATTTGGAGATGGCCATTGCAGGTTCACCCGGATGGAGTGAAAGTGGCGGACCGTGGGTGAAAGCAGAAGATGGTATGAAAAAAATTGTGTGGACGGAACTTCGTGTGAAGGGCGGAACATCAAACATAAAGATACCGGCACAGCCTGGAACAACAGGGCCATATCAAAATATTTTAAAACAAGCCGACTTCGGCGCGGCTGATGCATCAAAACTTCCAGTGTTTTACAAAGACATCGCTGTGGTTGCATTCAAGTTACCTGCCGCCGATAAATCACCGAGCGACCTAGGTGCAGTCGTTTCTTCAAGTGGTGGAAATTTTAGTTTACAACAACTCACTGATGGAGATCTCGCAACAAGTTCGCTGTTGCCGAGAGATTCAGCAAAAGGATATGGATGGATACAATTTGCATTTGCAGAACCGCAAACCATTAAAGCCATCACGATGGTGGGTGGTGGCGAGCCGGGTGTTTTTGGATTTGGTGCAAGTGCAAAAGATAGTCGCAAGCTCGAAGTGAGTGATGACGGCGTCAATTTCAAATTTGTTTGTGGCGTACCTCCGGGAGCGATCTTGCAACAAACCATTTCGATACCAATAACCACTGCAAAATATTTTCGCATCACAGTTAAAAATCCTCCAGTACCGGTGAACATGGGTGCAGCATTTGGATTTGGCGGTGAAACTCCAAAAGATCCGGGTGGCACTCCGATCGCAGAAATATATTTACATACGGCTGATGTAGTAAATTGTTTCGAGGAGAAAGATGCATTTGCCCCGGTTGGTGATCTCAATACAAAAACTACCCGAAATACAAATGATGTTGTTGCTACAAGTGATATCATTGATCTTACCGGTAAAATGAATGGGGACGGTATTATAAACTGGACCGCACCGGATGGAGAATGGAAAGTTGTTCGTTTCGGTTACACATTACTGGGAATTACAAATCATCCTGCATCGCCGGAAGCAACGGGTCCGGAAGTTGATAAACTCGACCCGGTTGCCGTAAAAAATTATTTTGAAAATTACCTCGACCAATATCAATCGGCAACGGGTGGTTTGATGGGCAGTAAAGGATTGCAATACATGGTTACTGATAGCTGGGAAGCAGGTGCACAAAACTGGACTTCAAATTTACCCGCGGAATTTCAAAAACGCCGTGGATACAGCATCACAAATTGGCTGCCAGTACTAACCGGAACGATCGTGAAAAGTGCTGAGGCAAGCGAACTTTTTCTTGCGGATTTTAGAAAGACGCTAAGTGACCTCGTTGCCGAATATCATTATGACGCGCTCACAAAAATACTTGCAGCGCGCGGAATGAAGCGCTACACAGAATCGCATGAAGATGGTCGCGCATTGATTGCAGATGGCATGGAGGTAAAGAGAACCGCTGCAATACCTATGTCAGCATTATGGACACCTAATCCATTCATAAACCAAAACGATCAAA
>Ga0268264_10002681_pt1 | contig 15540 bp, 9 predicted proteins | sample KBSSwiS32_FD_190357 | JGI IMG/M metagenome (GOLD analysis project Ga0268264, IMG submission 190357) | Switchgrass rhizosphere microbial communities from Kellogg Biological Station, Michigan, USA - KBS Switchgrass S3-2 (SPAdes) (version 2) | ecosystem: Host-associated > Plants > Roots >...
ATTGTATCATTTTCTGCCTTTGATGTTGACGCTGGCACTTGGCGGTACTTCCTGTCATAAAAGTTCCGAAACCCAGTATGTCGTCACCGTGAATGTGGTGAACGCGATGGCAACCGCCAATCCAATTGCACCCTTTTTTGGCGAAGGTCCGGCGCATTATGCAAATTACCCCGCCATCGGCTATCAGAGCGCCGGTTTGTTCTCACCACTGAGCGGGACCGTTCCGGTTTCGGTTGTGCCGATGACGGACACAACATTTCATATTTTCAGTGGGAGCCTAACTTTCCAGCCGAATGGAATCTATTCATTCTTTCTCGCCGGCGACACGACGAAACCCGATACCGTCCTTACTTTCGATAAGATACCCGTTTATAATGACAGCTCTTCCGGTGTTCGTTTCATCAATCTTTCACCCGGGAGCCAGGCGCTCAGTGTGACCCTTGCCGGCAACCCGGCATCGCGGACAGAATTTTCCGGTCTCACGTACAAAAAAATCAGTGGATTCAATAAATACCTCGCCGATAGTTCGATACCCGGAGATTATATGTTCGTGATACGTGACGAGGCAACCGGTGACTCGCTCACCAGCTTCGACTGGAGTTATGCGCTGCAGAAAAATCACACGCTGGTCATTGCGGGATCAACGGATCCGGCCAGTCCGACAGCACTCAGCGTCTTCCAAATGCAAAATTATTGATCCACGTTTTGTGCTTTCCAGATTCGCAATGAGCGCCTATGCATGACCGTGAATACAAAAATGATTGCAAAAAAGTATCCGGCTCAATCAAGGTTTCGGTGAATCCAACACAAAACAGGTAATGCTACCAATTCCTGTGCTGGTTGATGTCGTGTCCTTCGACATACATTTCTTTTTATGTCGAAATCATCGTTAATTTTCGACATGTGCATGTCCATGCGCAAAATCATTAATTTAGTCCATTCAACTTCCCGATTTGGACGACCGCACACTTTCTGATAAAAATCTTTTCCTCCGTATCGCGCAGGACGACGAGCGCGCATTTAATGAACTTTTTCATGTCTATACCCGCGAGCTGTATCCGTTCGCGATGAAACTGACCGGCTCCGAAAAGGACGCGGAGGAAATACTCCAGGAAGTTTTTTTGAAAATATGGGCGAAGCGGAAAGAACTGACCGGCATTGACAATCCGAAGGCCTGGATCATTCGCGTCGTGTCAAACCAGTCGCTCAATCACCTGCGGAAAATGGCGGTCGAGGGACGGTTTTTTCAATATGTAAAACATGCGCAACAGCACACTTCACTCTCCACGGAAGAAATCACGGCCGCGAGAGAAACGGCCGCCATTATTCAGCAGGCGATCGACCAGTTGCCGCCCGCGTGCCGGCAAATATATTTACTGAGCCGCGAAGAAAACCTGTCCATCAAAGAGATCGCGGAAAAACTAAACCTGTCCCCCAACACGGTCAAAAATCAAATTGTGACAGCATTACAAAGAATCCGGGCCAGCCTCGGCAGCGCAACCCTGCTATGGCTGCTCTTCTGGCTCGACCGGCACTAAAAAAATATTTTATGCGGGCATAGTACCGCGCGCCACTTTGCGCATCTTGAAAGTCTGCGAGCATGGCTAACGAAGCAAACATATCATTTCTCATCAGGCAGTACCTGGACAAAAAAGCGACGGAGCGCGAGTTACTCGAGCTCGCGGAGCTATTGCTGGATGAACACGCGGAAGACGATATACAGGCCGAGCTGGACGGGATCATTTCGGGTACGGCTCCGCTGCCGGATTACAGTCGAGAACGGTGGGAGGGTCTCTACCAAAAAATAGCAGCGCAAAGAGCGGTGCCTGTCAGAAAAATAAACTGGCGGAGATGGTCGGCGGCAGCCGCCGTGGTCATCCTGCTGGCCACCGCAATCACATTTTTTGTCAACCGGTTTTATAACGGCCATGAACATACGCTGGCAGCTGACCGTTTCAAAAACGATGTAGCGCCCGGAACAAACAAGGCCATACTGACACTAGGGAACGGTCAAAAAATTGTACTTGACAGTGCGGCCACGGGCGAACTCGCGCGGCAGGGACAGGTGAAAATCATCAAGGTCGATAGCGGTGCATTGCGCTATCTTTCACCCGCTGCATCCAACGCCGAAACCATTTCTTATAACACGCTTTCTGCGCCTCGTGGCGGGCAGTACCAGTTGACCTTACCGGACGGCTCACGGGTATGGTTAAACGCAGCATCGTCCATCCACTATCCTACTGCTTTCACGGGTGATGAACGTCGCGTGGAAATTACCGGCGAAGTATATTTTGAAGTGGCTAAAAATCCGTCAAAACCGTTCCGGGTGGCTTTCCGCGGGGGTGAGACAGAAGTCCTCGGCACGCATTTTAACATCAATGCGTACGATGACGAGCCGGAGATTAAAACGACATTGCTCGAAGGAAGTATCCGGGTAGACAGCAAAGGAAAAGAAGGCCTGGTGATTAAACCGGGCGAGCAGGCCATACTTGCTGACAACAAAATAAAACTGCTTACGGACGTCGACATGGATAAGGTCATGGCGTGGAAACAGGGGCGTTTTGTCTTTTCGGGTGATGATCTCCGTTATATCATGCGGCAGATCGGGCGTTGGTACAATGTCGAGGTAAGTTATGAAGGGATAGTACCCGACATGCATTTTTCAGGCATCGTCAACCGGAGCAACAAGGTATCGGCCGTGCTCACCATGCTGGAGTCCACCGGCAATATCCGCTTCCGGATTGAAGGAAATAAAATTATTGTTATGACATAAAAGAAGACAATGGGTGTCCCGGACAAAAAACCACCCCACGGGCGAGGTGAGGCGGCTGGTCAGTTCGGGTTAACTCGTAAACAAGAAATCGGCTAAGACTGCTATGTATTCATTAACCCAAACCAAAACAAAGGTATGCGTTTCTTCGGCAACACGTCGCCGACACTTCGTTTTTCAAACAGTGCGGCGCTTCGGTTAGGCATCTGCGTTACAGGATCACCAGTCCTGTTCCTGCAAATTGTAAAATCAAAAATCCTGCGCGTCGTGAAGCTCACGGTCACCCTCATGCTGGCAGCCTGTCTGCATCTTAGTGCAAACTCATATTCTCAAAAAATTACACTGGATGAAAAAAATGCGCCGATCGAGAAAATATTCCGCGCGATCAACCAACAGACCGGTTTCCAGTTCCTCTACAATGACGAAGCATTAAAAGGTGCGCAAGAGGTGACCATCAAAGTGACCGATGCCTCCCTCGAGGATGTACTGAAAATTTGTTTCAGTAACCAGCCCCTGCAATACATCATTCAAAACAATGCGATCATCGTAAAACAGAAAACAGAGACGCGTGCATCGAACAATGCTGATTCCGGCCCGCCAGGCGAATTGCATGGACGGGTTACGAATACCAACGGCGAACCGCTTGCAGGCGCAAACGTCGTCATTCAAAAAACGAACAAAGGTACCATCACGAATGCCAAGGGAGAATTCACCCTCAGCAATCTGAAAGAGTTTGATGTTTTGTCGATCAGTTTTGTAGGCTATCAAACGGAGACATTTCCTGTCAAAGGGAAAACAAATGCGGAAATTATTTTGGAAGTTGCCAAAGATGAACTCGATAAAGTCGTTGTACAGGCCTACGGTACGACAACGCAAAGACTCGCTACGGGTAATATAGCCACGGTGACCAAAGAACAGATCGAAAAGCACCCGGTCATGAATGTGTTGTCCGCTCTCGAGGGACAGGTGCCTGGCGTCGTGGTGATGCAAAAAAACGGCTACTCCAGCGCTAATTTCAGTGTAGAGATTCGGGGACGAAGTGTATTGAGCAATTTTCCCGCCGACCCGCTCTATATCATAGACGGGGTGCCTTTGACAGTCCTGACATTGAATGCATATGACGGATATGGCAATTCCAGTGGATTTTTGCAGAACGGATTTACAGGGCCGGCAAATGGGCAAAGTCCGTTGTTTAGTCTTGATCCGGACGATATCGAGAGTCTGACGGTGTTAAAGGATGCCGATGCAACGGCGATTTATGGGTCACGCGGAGCGAACGGCGTCATCATCATCAACACAAAAAAAGGAAAGATCGGCAAGACAAAATTCGAAATGAATTTTTATGCCGGCGCAAGCGTCGTGACGGGCCGATACAATTTAATGAACACGCAGGAGTATGTTGCGATGCGCCGGGAGGCGCTCAAAAATGATGGGCTGGAGCCTGATCCGGGAACTGACTATGACCTGACCACCTGGGACACCACGCGGTATACGGACTGGCAAAAAGAAATGTGGGGTGGTACCGGGCATACATATGATCTACAAACAAGTTTCTCGGGAGGAGACCGGCAAACCACCTTCCGCATTGGCGGCGGATACCACCGGGAAACGAGCATCTTTACACACGGGGGCGCAGATCAACGGGCATCTGTCCAATTCAATATAACACACCGGAGCTTAAATCAGCGGCTGGAATTGTCTTTGACAAGTGCCTACTCATATGTTACGTCTGATATGTTGGAAGTATCCGGCTCCGTGCTGTTGCCTCCGAATGCCCCGCCCGTTTTCGATCAACGCGGCTTTCTGAATTTTGACGGCTGGCAGCCTGTGCCGGACCTGCTGCTGAGTTTTGGATCCATATTCCAGCCCTACACAGCCAAGACGAATTTCCAAAACAGCCGGTTTTCACTGCAATATAAAATCCTCAAAGGGCTGACTTTTTCAACGCAATTGGGTTATTCCAGTTTTGCGGTCAGTCAGAAATATCTCACGCCCATTATTTCTCAAAATCCGAACTACAGTCCTACCGGGTCCAATGAGTTTGGCAATAATAACGGGTATAATGCTATCGTTGAACCCCAGCTGGACTATAAGCTTTCTCTGGGAAAAGTCAATGTCAGTACGCTGGTTGGCGGATCTATCCAGGCAGTGTCGCAGGATGGAAATGTAGTTTTTGGTTCCGGGTATGTGAATGACAATTTGCTCAATTCGATAGCGAGCGCCAAAGTAAAGAACGCCAGCGACGTTTCCGGGCAATATAAGTACAATGCAATTTTCGCAAGAATCAATCTCAATTATAACGACGCGTATATTTTGAATCTGTCCGCCAGGCGGGATGGCTCATCCAGATTTGGGCCGGGCAACCAGTTTGGCAATTTTGGGGCAATCGGGGCTGCCTGGATCCCCTCGCAATATAACTGGTGGAAAAACAATCTTGCTTTCGTAAGTTTTGCGAAGCTCAGGGGCAGCTATGGAATCACCGGCAGCGATCAGATCGGTGATTACAAATACTTAAGCCTCTGGGGAGCGGCCACGCTGTTGCCGTATCAGAATATGCCCACCTACATTCCATTGGGATTTGCAAATCCCACCCTTCGTTGGCAGTCTAATCAAAAACTGGAGTTGGCTGTTAACCTTGGTTTCCTGCGTGACCGTATCGTCACAGAATTGGCCTGGTACCGGAACAGGTGCGGCAATCAATTGATCACCTACCCTTTGCCAACGTTAACAGGCTTTAATAATGTAGCGCAAAACTGGGATGCGCTTGTTCAGAATAGTGGTGTCGAATTCACGCTGACGGCCAAGATCATCGATAAGAAAGACTGGCAATGGACAACGTCCTTCAATATCGGGGCGAATAAGAACAGGCTGGTCTCATTTCCCAATCTCGCGTTATCTTCCTTTGCCGGCCAATATGCCCTTGGTAAGTCATTGAGCATTTCTCATTACCTTCATTACACGGGCGTCGACCCGCAAACGGGCCAGTACACGTATCTCGATAAAAATCATGACGGTGTCCTGAACACCAATACGAATGATACTGCCAGTGACCTGATTTCGCAGGATTTTGCGATTCCGTTTGATGGCGGTTTTACCACTACTGTTACCTATAAATCATTTCAGGTGAGTGCATTCTTTGCATTCAGAAAGCAGCTGATCGCTGTTGGATTATTTTCAGCACCTCCCGGCACCCTCAGTAGTGAACCCAATCAGTCGCGCGATGTGCTCGATCGCTGGCAAAAACCGGGGGATCATGCCCGCTACGCCCGGTTCACAACACTCCCACAGGAGTCTGACAACTTTTTTTCGGAGTCTGATGCCACGGTTACGGACGGGTCATACGTAAGACTTAGAAACATATCGCTCACGTATGATGTTCCCAACAAAATCATCAAAAAATCCGGCCTGGGTAACCTGAGAATATACGCTAGGGGAGAGAACCTCTTTGTGATCAGCAAATATAAAGGGTTAGATCCTGAAGCGGCAAATGTCGGATTTCTTCCGCCTTCCAGGATTTTTACCTGCGGGATACAATTTACTTTTTAAGAGACACTTAAAATTCTCACAATGAAATCTTTTAAAAAATTGACAAAGATGATGGACAGGGGGATTTTACAAACGCGCTTTTTCATGCTGCTTTGTATCATCATTCCTGGTTGTAAGAAGCAATTGTCTATCCACCCCCCGTACAGTGCCATCACGACTGCGCAGGTTTTTGCAGACAGCGCCGATGCCGAATCAGCACTATCCGGAATGTATAGCAGCCAGATTAATCGGGGATCGATCAATCAGTGGGGAGGCGGCGGCATGACCGTATATTTGGGATTGTCAGCGGACGAGTTGGTCAGTTTTAGCCAGGCGGACGCCCAATTAATGCAATTTTACAATAACAATTTGCAGGTCGACAACGGGTATATTTTTAACAATTTCTGGCGCGGCATCTACTTCACGATATACCAAGCCAATGCGATTATAACGGGCCTGAACACTTCGACGGGAATTAACCAGTCTGCAAAAGACGAAATGATGGGTGAAGCAAAATTCTTCCGCGCATTATCATATTTCAGTCTGGTAAATCTTTTTGGTGATGTTCCTATTATCACGTCGACGGATTACCAGAAAAATCAAACAGCCGCCAGGTCGGGTAAGTCCGATGTGTATAAGCTGATCATGGACGATCTCACGGACGCGCAGTCAAAACTTCCGGACGATTATTCTGTTGGCGGTGGAGAAAAAATCCGCGTCAATAAATGGGGCGCAACGGCGCTGCTGGCGAGAGTGTACCTGTACCAGGAGAGATGGCCGGAAGCGGAGGCAGCCTCCAACAGTATTATTTCATCCGGACAATTTAGTCTGACACAGGACCTGAACCAGGTTTTTCTTAAAAACAGCACCGAGGCCATCTTACAATTTCAGGTCAATTCAAGCGGTGGTATTGGAACCGCCACGCCCGAAGGATATCGATTTGTTTTTAACACACCTAAACCACCAATCTTTTATTTGAATCCCTCACTGCAGAATGAATTTGATTCTGCAGATTTGCGAAAGTCAGCCTGGTTCGACAGCACGGTGTACAGAGGGAAAGCGTATTACTTTCCATACAAGTACAAAATCGGTTCTGCGGAGACAGAGCCCGGCGGTGACGTATCTGAGTACTATATGGTGCTAAGGCTCGCAGAACAATACCTGATTCATGCCGAGGCAAAAGCCCGGCAAAACTCGGATCTTGCGGGGGCGGTTGCTGATTTGAATTTGATCAGGGCAAGAGCGGGTTTAGATTCCCTGGTGAACCTTTCCCAGACAGAGGTTTTGGACGCAGTCGCCCGCGAGAGAAAATGTGAACTCTTTGCAGAATGGGGACACCGGTGGTTTGATTTGATCCGGACGGGGCAGGCAAACACCGTTTTGCCTGCATTGAAACCTCAATGGCAAAGTATGCAACAACTATTTCCCGTTCCGGCGTTAGAGTTGAAGTATGATCCCAACTTAACGCAGAATCAGGGATACCCATAAATTTATTTCGTTGAATTGTTGCCTGGCGGTAACATCTGCCGCGTTTTCGATTCACTTGCGTTGTTTTTTCAGATTAATAAACCCGAAGATGGCACCACAAATGCGGATATATCTGGCGGGAATGCCATTGTACGATGCAAACGGGAAGCTCAACTGGGCGCTGTATAATGGTGCGAACACTTGGTTTAATCCACTAAGTTTTACTTTGAGGACATTTAATGTGGTCACGGAATATTAAGCAGGCAATCTCAATCTTGGTTATCATTTGATAAAAGGATTGGATATAAAGAGCAGGTTTGGCTATAATCATTCGCAGGCAAACCAAACCGCCATTACACCAGGTTCGTCTTTCCCCCGCTAAACCAAAACAATCCCGCTTTCCGTAACAGCGGATTTGGGATCAGCAATAGCCAGTCATGGAACATTGAACCTCAATTGAGTTACGGGGCTAATTTGGGGAAGGGGCGACTGGATGCTTTGGTGGGAACGACTTTCTTATCAAGTTCGTACGATACAAAGGCAATCTACTGTTCCGGTTTTTCCAGTGATGCTTTGCTGACCAATTTAATGGCGCCACCCAGATTAACCGGCAAGCCAGTTTATTCATCAATAATTCGTTAAAAAATTAAATCCGCGGAATGAAGAGGTTAAATGGGGTAGGGGTTCGAATAAAGTGCTTTCATACCCGAATTTAAGTCAGTTTCCTTGGTTTTTAGGGTCGTTGAATTATTTGATAAAAATACTTGGAAGTCGTTATAAAACAAATTGCAGAAAACCATTACGAGTTGTTATCATAAAGACAAATGCAATCATCATTCGGGTGATGTGTGATGGATCCACTTTTTCTAATGACTTCCGTTTATTTAATTTGTGCCAAAAGCTTCAAACGCCGATCACAACAATTCTGGCCTACCCATCACCGTTATACACTGATATGATAAATTAGCTACCGGTAAATCCTCACCTGGTCAACCGCGCCGACACTTTTCACTTCAAAAAGGGTGAACGAAATCCCAACTATAATTTAAATAATAATGACCAAATTTCTTGGCGGCAGCTTTTATTTTTATAATCTTGTCTTAATTTCATACTAAGTAATTGCATTTATTGAATTCGTAGCTCTGATCCGTTGCTTGACTACCACACCCAACCATACCGACGCGTTGCTTGGCACCCGGCTGACCGAGGGGGACCTGTCTGCATTTGATGCCATTTACAATTTATATTACGAAGCCGTCTACCGCAATGCACTCAGTGTGCTCAAGGACGCCGCTGCGGCCGAAGACATTGTCCAGGAAACTTTCCTCGCGCTCTGGCAGAAACGCGAAACGATTCACAAGCCGGAAAATATCGGCGGCTGGCTGTTTGTGACTGCCTCCAACAAATCACTCAATGCCTTTCGCCGCCAGGCAAGGCGAAGGCTGAGCGCGCAGCCGGTCGACAGCCTCCCGGAAATTGCCTACATCCCCACAGACTATGAACTCGCCGACCGCCAGCTGAAATTATTGCAACAGGCGATCGATTCTCTTTCACCGCAGCGTCGCCGCGTATTCGAACTCTGCAAGCTCGAAGGAAAATCCTATGAAGAAACGGCCGAATTGCTTCACATTTCCAAGAACACGGTAAAGAGTCATATGAAAAGCGCCTCGGAATCCATTCGGGAATTCATCCTCCGGCGGCCCTCGGATGCGCTGGTCATTTCGGGACTTTTTACCTTTCTCGCTGTAATTCCCAATTAATCGTCATCAGGCTTGCATAGTGGTCTCACTTACGAGCCAGGATTTGCATATGATTGAATCCCAGCTGTATAAATACCTTTTATTTCGGAAATATATATACTTTAATATTCAATAAATTGGATCATCTGCATTCATAGTGAGTTTTATTTTCAATTTATGGGTGTTTTTGAAAATAAAAAGTCATATATTTGCAGATATGATTGAGAATAGAAAAATATCCGAGTTTGTTTCCGGAGAATACGTTCTCCAGTATCAATACAAAAGCTTTCGCCCCAATCCAATATTGTACAACTGGATAGTGGACGATGGTGATCTCATTGCCCTGCTGAGTGATGCGGATAGGACGCTGGGATCACTCAATGCATACACGCAGCTGGTGCCTGACGTGGACTTTTTCATTCGGATGCATATGGCGAAAGAAGCGACGACAAGCAGCCGTATTGAAGGCACTCAAACGAACATGGAAGAAGTATTGGTGAAAGAAGAAGATATCAAGCCGGAAAGACGAAATGATTGGATCGAGGTGCACAACTACATACAGGCAATTAAATTTTCAATCGAAAAATTAAAGGAATTGCCGATCTGCACCCGGCTGATAAAAGAAACTCATTATGTTTTGATGCAGGGGGTTCGAGGTGAAAAGAAAAATCCGGGCGAATATCGCCGCAGCCAGAACTGGATCGGTGCAACCCTCAGGGATGCAGTGTACGTTCCCCCGCATCACGAAGAAATTGAAGACCTAATGGGAGACTTTGAAGATTTCCTGCATAGTGACCAGATCAATACACCGCCGCTTATCCGGATTGGTATGATGCATTATCAGTTTGAAACAATTCATCCTTTTCTCGATGGAAATGGTCGCATGGGCAGACTTTTGATAACCCTTTATTTGGTTGATAAAGGTCTGATGACTAAGCCAGCGCTCTACCTGAGTGATTTTTTTGAACACCACCGAACGTATTACTATGACAATTTGCACCGGGTGCGAACCCATCATGATATGACGCAGTGGCTTAAATTCTTCCTGGTTGGGATCATTGAGACGGCAAAGAGCAGCATCGAAACTTTTAAAAATATTCTGACACTCAAACACAAAATTGAGCAGGAGGTATTGCCTCAATTTAAAAGCAGGCAGAAAACAGCCATGGAAGTGATGAACGATTTATATCGTTCCCCGATAATTACCGTGAAGGATCTGATGAAATCATCTGGTCTGAATTATTCAACGGCAAACAGGTTGATTAATGATTTGGTGGAATTGAAGATTCTTACCGTTCCCGGCGGGTCTGGTGGAAGGACCAGGCTTTTTCTATTTGAAGACTACTTGAAAATTTTTTATACTAAACCGGAGTATAGAAAAAATCAGGCGTACAACGAGATCGACGAAATAGAAGATGAATCTTTCCGATGACATATTCGTACGATGCAAATGCATCTGGTCAGCAAAATTGTAATCAAAAATTAAATAATATGCAAAAATTCAAATTCAGTTTTAAAATCAAAGAGCTGGAGGTCCAGATTGACGGATCCCGGGAAGATGTTGCTACACTTACCAGTAGTATAGGACAGCAGTTTCAGGGACTCATTCAACCCAAAGGCGCGCTCGGAGACGGCGCTTCTTCTTCTTTTCAATCTGTCGTCACAGAAGACGGGGAAATTAGCGAGATCAAATCACCGGGCAAAAAACGCAGAGGGGGAAATAGCAGATCCCGGCAGGAAAAAGGCAGGGCCTATGACCTGAAAAACGATCCGGTCAAATATGGTTCTCCGGTGCAAGGATGGACAACACTGGACAAGGCGATCTGGTTACTATACGTGATCGAAGGAGAATTGTCATCAACCGGACTGTCCGCCGGGGAACTTTCTGCGGGGGAAATTGCTGAGACATTCAATATGCATTTCAGGCAACAGGGCAAAATTCGTGGCAACAATGTTTCGAGAGATTTGGGAAACAAAAAGACCGGGGCCAAAGCGCTGGTGCAGGAAAATTCAAATGAGTCTCCGTCAAAATGGTTCCTTACAGATGAAGGGAAAAAGTATGCCTTGGGACTCATTCAAAAACTAAAAACCAAGAGTGAATAGATATGGCCCTGATAGAAAAAAGTACCCTCATCCGTAAATTAGTACCGCCGTTCGACGAGGTGCTTGCGACCCAACTCGTGGATGAATTTATTTCTTTAGAGAAGAGATTTATTCAACGGGATTGGGAGCCGGCAGAACTCGACGGCGGCCAATTTGCAGAAATTACCGCGCGGATACTTTACCATCTTGACGCTGGTACGATCAACCGCGCCAAAGATCATAACGACTGTATAAAATATTTTGAAAACGATCAGGTCGCCCACAATCTCGACAGAAAAGAGGTGGGACATTTTTCAAAAATACTCGCGAGTATCTATAAGTTTAGAAGTCAGCGGGGCGCAGTTCACATTTCTCCAACTTACGCGCCAAATCACATGGATGCCAAATATATCATCGAGTCTGTTCGCTGGTGCATGAATGAATTACTCAGAATTTTTTGGAATGGTAACAGGGAAGAAGTTGCAAAAGCGATCCGTGAACTGCTACAGTTTGATGTTCCCTGCGTTGGCGTATTTGAAGATGTTATTCTTGTGCAAAGGACCGATCTGACTGCTGAAGAGGAGGTATTGATTTTGCTGCATTACGCGGGTGAGCGGGGATTTAACCGGACTGAATTAGGACAATATGCAAGGCATTCTGCATCTTCGACAACCCGCTCTTTGCAAAATTTGTGCTCGCCGCAAAAAAGGCAGGTTGTGGTTTTAAGCGGTGGCCGGTACAGGCTGACTGATATTGGTAACAGAAGAATTAGAAATGAGCTCGCTGAAAGGCTTTTGGTCGAATAAGGAAAATTCACTCTCCCGACACTCACCCTTTTTCCCACCCCCGGTGTTTACTCTTATAAAGACCTCTTTTGGCTACAAGCGATCAAATATGGGAGCTCCTCGAAAAATCCGAATGGTCGGATGATGACTGGCGTGTGATCTCGGAATATCTTGACGGGGGAAATGTAAGCGAGCTCTCGGAACTATTGAAAGAGCGGTTTGCTGCAGACATGCTGATTCATACGCCCGTTGATAGAGGTCAGTCGGACAGGGTGCTTCAAATGGTGCATGACCGGTTAGGATTCGCGGCGCACGCGGGTTCCGCCCATGGCGCCGTCGTGCCACTCCGGCGATCGCGGTTTCCCTGGATGGTCGCAGCGGCGGCCGTAGTGATTACGTCAACCGTTTTTTATTTCAGATACACGCATACAATGGTACCATCGGCACAGCCTGTCGTAATCATCAAACACGATGTGCAAGCTCCCTTAACCAGCCGGGCAACCGTGACGCTCGCATCGGGGCAAAAAGTTTTTCTGGACAGCGTCGCGAATGGAACGCTTGCCACAGAGAGCCGCGTAAAATTGAATAAAGTGGCGGATGGCAAAATCACGTACGAACGTACTGCCGCATCCGACCAGGCAACCGTTATCTATAATACGCTCTCCAATCCACGCGGAAGCAGGGTAGTGGATATGACGCTCGCGGACGGCTCACGGGTATGGCTAAACGCTGCCTCTTCGCTTACCTATCCCGTTAGTTTTTCTGCAACCGGCGAAAGAAAAGTCTCCATCACGGGCGAAGCCTATTTTGAAGTGACGCATGATGCGTCACGGCCATTTATAGTCAGCAAAGGAGACATGCAGGTCATGGTGCTGGGCACACACTTCAATGTGAATGCGTATGACGACGAAGAAAATATCAAAGTGACATTGCTGGAGGGTGCCGTGAAAATTAACAGTCATGCACAGTCGATTTTATTGAAGCCAGGGCAACAGGCGCAGGTCAACGATAACAAAATCACGCTGTCAAATGCAGCAGATATGGAACAGGTGATGGCCTGGAAAAATGGAAACTTTGTTTTCAAGAAATCAGGTATTGGTGAGATCATGCGGCAGGTGTCAAGATGGTACGATGTCGATGTGGAGTACCAGTCCACGCCCCCCGGAACATTTTCCGGTGGTGTGAGCCGGAACACCAATGTATCCAACGTGATGAAGATTCTCGCGCTCAGCGACGTGCGTTTTAAAATCGACGGGAAGAAAGTGATTTTGACAAAATAAATATAGCTCTTATGGTGGGCTCGTGAAAAAGCCAGTAGTGCTGTCACACCGCTGGCCGGCGCTTGGGCCTACCCGTTAGTAACAATCCTTCTACAGACTGCTTATTAGTTAAACCCAAACAAAACAAAGTTATGGTATTAAAGGCTCTTTGTGAGGCTTTCGTATGCCCGGCAATGAGAAGCGGACCCCGAAAGTTTCTGTCAACCAAAACGCTTCGTGTAATGCGGATCACCACCTTTATTTTACTCGCCGGCTGCCTGACAGCAAGTGCAGCGGGGCGCGCCCAGAAGATCACCCTGTCGGAAAAAAACGCTTCGCTGGAAAAAATTTTTTCGGAGCTGAAAAAACAGACAGGATATTCTTTTTTTTATAAGGATGAGTGGATGGAAAAAACCGGCACGGTCGATGTGCAGGTGAGTGATGGCACGATACAAGAGGTGCTGGATATATGTTTTAAAAGTCAGCCATTCACTTATGAGATTGTTGACAAAACGGTGGTGATTAAGAAAAAGGAGGAAGAAAAGAAACTGGACAGTCCACCACGCACTGATTTTCATGGACGTGTTAGTAGCGAAAATGGTGAACCACTTCAAGGGGTAAATGTAACAGTCAAAGGAACTAAAATAGCGACGACAACTGATGCCGATGGTAATTTCTCGCTTCACGACGTCGAATCATCCGCTACAATTATTCTAAGTTATGTTGGCTATGAGCAACAAGTAGTAAGCCTTAAGGGGAAGACAGCCTTGGCTATTTCTATGGTGGTTGCACCTGAATCTATGAGGGACGTAGTAGTGAATAAAGGTTACTATTCCGAGAAGCAACGTCTATCAGTTGGTAACGTTTCGACTGTAAATGGTGAAGACATTCGTAAGCAGCCTGTAGCGGACCCTTTACTGGCATTGCAAGGCAGAGTTCCGGGATTATCAATCACGCAGGCAACGGGCGTACCAGGAGCTTACAGTGTTGTTCAATTACGAGGACAAAATTTTATTCCAGCTGGTGCATTGTTTTCAGCAAACGACCCTTTGTATATCATTGATGGAGTTCCTTTCATTTCTGAAACCCTGACAAATCCCGATATAGGATCAGGAGTTTTACAAACGCCTTCAGGCACGGATCTGGCACCCGGAAGATTAACCAGGTCAGGTCAGAGTCCTTTCAGCAGCATTAATCCGGCAGACATTGAAAGCATTGAGGTGCTGAAAGATGCCGATGCTACCGCTATCTATGGAGCAAGAGGAGCAAATGGAGTCATTTTGATTACGACCAGGAAGGGTAAGATCGGAAATATGAAAGTTGACCTCAATTATTACATGGGATCTAGTCGAATTACTCGCAAAATAGATCTTTTAAATACTCAGCAATATCTTGAAATGAGGAGAGAAGCTTACCGCAATGACGGTACAGTCGTACCATCTACCTCTCGAGCCTATGATTTGAATGGGGTCTGGGACACGACCAGGTACACGGACTGGCAAAAAGAGCTCGTTGACCAACCTGCTTCTTTCTATAACGCTCAGATGAATATTTCAGGTGGCAATGCCAATACACAATATTTCATAGGAGGCGGATGGAACAGACAGGGCACAAATTATCCTGGCTCGTATGCAAATCAAAATATTTCACTACATACAAATATCGCCTCATCATCAGCGAATCAACGCTTTCATGTTAATCTGTCTGCTATCTTCGGAAATAACAATAACAATATTCCTTTTAACTCTGAGTTAACCAACGCCCTCGCATTTGCTCCTGATGCGCCCGCAATTCATGATGCATCGGGCAATCTGAATTGGCAAATCGCAGGAGGAAGAACAAGATTTGGGAGCAATCCTATGAGGTTTACAAGAAATCAAGTTAGCGAGATTACGAACAATCTTTCAGGTAAT
>Ga0268264_10002683_pt1 | contig 15536 bp, 13 predicted proteins | sample KBSSwiS32_FD_190357 | JGI IMG/M metagenome (GOLD analysis project Ga0268264, IMG submission 190357) | Switchgrass rhizosphere microbial communities from Kellogg Biological Station, Michigan, USA - KBS Switchgrass S3-2 (SPAdes) (version 2) | ecosystem: Host-associated > Plants > Roots >...
CAGTTTCTGGCGGTTCAATGAAGCTGCTTTACTTGTAGAAATTATCTCTTCAGCCACCGCGCGGAAAAGCAGCTGCAAAAATCTGGTAGAATTTTCTTTACTCTCAGATATGGTAAACTCTTTCTCCTTGATCTTAAATTTATTATAGTTGATCATAAAAAATTTAAAATAAGAAGCAGTAATAATGTGAAGGCTAAAAGCCCTGTACATAGTAGCCGCCAGCGAAATGCCATATTGGGAAGCAATCATGAATAATTCATTCGTAATGATCTGTGAACGTTTATCCCCCAGATATTGTTTTATTTTTACGCCAGGCAACAACATAGCGCCCGCAAACAGATCGCATTTTTTTTCACACTCCTTATCTTCAAAATTAGCCAAATCTAAAAATAAATGCGCCAATTCGTGAAGCGCTGTGAATCGTCTTCTCACAATAGGTATTTCCGGATGCGTATTTAAAACGACAACTGCAATCTTCCCGTCAATAACAGTAGACATCCCAGAAAAAGACTTATCTACTTCCAGCTGATAAACCTTTATATTATTTTCTTCGAGCATCTCCACGATGTTCGGAAGCGGATCTTCACCAAGCTTCCATTGATTGCGCAGATCCGCCGCGGCATTTTCCACATCAGCGTCAGTTATTATGGCCCGACATTTCGGCACAAACTTTATAACGTTGTCAATACCCAATAAGTCTTCCAGCTCTAAATACCGTTCAAGAAATTCAATGGTTTGCGCAGTTACTTTTTCCTGCTCTTTTACTGTTAGCTTTTTTAGTTTGCGGAAGCGAACATCGCCAAGGTCTACCGAAGCTTGTCTGAAAAAATAATCAGCGGGTACTTTTAATGCTTTGCCAAGCAGACTGACGGTGGTGCTGTCCGGTTCCAATTCCCCGGTTTCCATCCTGTTCAGCGCTTGTTTGTTTATTTTGTGCTGAATGGCATCCGATAAATCCTGTAAGGAGTAGCCATTCATTTTACGCGCAGCTTTTAGACGTTCTGAAAAGTGCATCATGAACTGATAGGTTTGCAAGAGTTGGTTTTGATTTGGCAGTCTGTCCGGACAAATATAATAATTTTTTCCATTTTGTCCAAATGTTTTATATTTACACTGCAATAAAAAATTGGCTGGTGCGCTAACACCAGCCATGTAATAAGATAGAAAGTGGGTTTCGTGCAGTCCCCGTGGAGGATTACAGTCACTTTCAGGTTTGGTTCTGCAGCCACAAAATAAATGACTTTTTGCAAATCTTTTGCAAGTTTATTTTAATGGTTACCAAACACGCCACTCCACTTAATAGCTGCTCCGGCTTATGTCCCTGATCCGCAAGTAACGGGACAACATTTTCTGACTCATTAAAAAATATAAAATGAGCAAAAAAAATCAACATGTGGTCCCGCATGGAAATGAATGGGCAGTAAAGGGTGCAGGCAATTCCAGGAACACCTACATCACAGAGACACAATCCGAAGCCATTGATCTTGCAAAATCAATTGCGCAGAATCAGGGCTCCGAATTATTCATTCACAATCGTCATGGTGAGATTCGCGAGCGTAATACTTACGGTGACGATCCAAATCCGCCGAAAGGCTAAAGGAGGTAACTATGCAGTTTGACGGAGCATTAATCAAGGAACAGGGGGTTACGTTTGCGATTGGGGTTGTCAAACCATACGTGATCAATAATTCCCTTGAAAGCCAAAGTGCAAGGATTGTCTTTGGTCGTTATTTCCCTGGAGTGCCGATTGTACTAATGGCACAACCTTCCGGCGGAAGACCTGTTTACCAGGGAAGAACAGACATCGTCAATTTCCTTTCGCGTATAAGCCCATCCAGGATACCCTGGAAGACTTATTCTGCAGCTTAAACACAACAACAACTAAAACAAAAAACACATGAAACAAATTTACATGCACAGTTTTTCAACTGGCAAGGTAAAATTATGGCACAGGAATACCCGCATTGAAGCAAGTGGATTGAATGCCTTTATACTGGTAACAGGCATAGCCGTTGCGATTGCATGTATAACCGCCTATTTTGTTAGGAGAATCGGATTATCAAATGTCCCTAACTTGTGAACTGATAGTTGTTAAATGAATAAGGGCGGCAGTAGCCGCCCTTATTCATTTTGTAAACACAAACCTCATTTGTGATATTCATGATTATCAGTATTTCTTGGTTAGTCAATACTCGCATATCAAATCATCGATATTCGGTGAAAATAAAATAAGCCACCTGTTCAAACGACAAGCAAGATTTGTAGGATAACAATAACTGTAAGCTACGAGATTGTATTTTCATTTGACATATTTTACAAGAGCAAGTAAGATTTTATTGAAACCATACTGGATTTTTTACAAATAGGCTATCAAAAAATGTAAAATTTTATCTAATTTTATTGTAAGCTCTTTACTTAAGTTTGTCAGTGAGTTAATCGGTGAGTTGTAAAAATAATTCGATATAAAATATTGATAATTGAAATATTACAGAGGTGGTTCGAATCCAGTCATCCCGACTTTCAAAGAGGCTGTCTCAAAAGTATTTTTGAGGCGGCCTCATTTCCAGCCATTGCTGGTCTTATGACCAACAATTCAATGATCAACAATATTACATTCCCATTATTATCTCTTCCCTTTATCTGTCAGCCACTGGATAAGCGCCTGCGGATGATCGGTTTGAAGCCCGTCGAAACCTGTAGCCAATGCTTTGGGCCAGTTGATCATTTCATTGCTGCTTTGTATATCGGGCCAAACCCTTACTCCCAGTGTTTTTGCCCTTGTTACCATCTCCGGGCTGTACACATTGAAATTTCCATCCAGCACTTCAGCCGGGTATTTTCGCAGAAAAAGCGCGAGTTGATCGGGCGTTTTAACTTCTTTGGGCAAGCTGAGAATAAGCGGTACCTGTGGCGCCCATTTCCGCCATTCAATGTATTGCTGCGGTTGGTTGATATACACAAGAACAGATTGCTGAAACTGGTATTTCTCCAGTAGCGCCATGGTTTGTCTCACATCCGCGTTTTTAAAATCCAGGTAAATATTTATTTTATCGCGGCAATGTTGCAGGCAGGCTTCAAAACCCGGAATGGTTTCGGCACTGTTTTTAAAATGACAGGTATCCAATACGCTCATGAGCAGCTTACTTACTTTCCCGCTGCCCGTCGTTGTACGGTCAATGGTTTCATCGTGCATAATAACGAGGTTGCTATCGGCACTGGTGCGCAGATCGGGTTCTACATAATCTGCATGGTGTGCAATGGCGCTGTCAATGGCCGACAGGCTGTTCTCGGGTGCAATTACATGATCTGCCCGGTGTGCGATGACTGTAAAAGCATGTTTTATCGATGGTATTTGCTGCGCATGTATTGACTTGCAAAACAGCACGCCCGCAATGATTAAATAGAAAACTGTCTTACTATTCATTTACCAAAATGTGATGGGGCACAAAGTTGAACTACCCGGATTACCGGAATATCAACCGCATATTATCACATTGTTAACCGCCCGTGGCAATAATCAATAGCTAGTTTTCCGTTGGTATTCTTCCTGCACGCCGCCATCTGTTGCAAACTGGCCCGTCACAAAATCCAGTTTATCGCCGCTTAGCTGAATAAATATTTTTTGCGCATTGTCATTACCGTCATAAACTATCCGGTGGGTGTATTCGCCGGGCCGGACAACCAGCGCATTAAAAGTTGCATCGGGTATTATGGTATAAGTTCCCGTTTTCAACAGCACCCCGCCTGCATACCTGCTATAGGTATTGGCTGTAAATACAATGATATTATTGTTTCCGGCAGGATACATCGTGGTGGGCATATCACTTCGTACCATCCGCAGTTCCCAGTCGCCACTGATATTAACCGGATCATTTCCCTGTTTATTGCAGGCCGTTAAAAAGAGGCAGGCTGCAAAAAAAATGTATTTCATGTGTTTTTTTTTGTAGCTGACAAGCGATATGCCCTAAAACGTTGCGTGTAATAATTATTTATCGATGGATATCCTGTTCTTTCAAGTACTTGAGTCCGGCATTTTTGCCCAACGCTCCTTCGCCGGGGCCTGCCTGGGAAGAAAATATATTCTATCAATTCCAGCCCCATGTAATTCTTTTATTGTCTTTTGTGAAAGTGCTATAATCTGCGCTTGTTGCTTCTGTAACATGTACAGCTTGCTTTGCCGGTCCAGGCGGACGCCTAAACCTGGATCCATGATTCTTTGCATGATTGCCCATTACATATTTCCATTGCGGCGACGCGCGAGTACGTTTAAACAAAAAAAGAATGCGCCTGATAATGGTAAACTCTTACAGTAAATTTATTCTTACACCGAATCTTGCTTTCTATCATTTTGTAAAATAACTTCGTTACCACGGGATCGTTGCAAGTAAACAAATGCCTGGTTTTTCCCCATCTTTTTATCCGCCCTATTGAAATCAATACCCACGTTGAATCAGACAATTGCCGTTACCGTAGTAAACCATTATCCTTAAAACCCTGGATATGAATAGCAATATACCGGTGAAAACACGAACCAGGAAATTTTCCTTTCGTGGCCTTTCCATACAGCAGCGGCTTCCGCTGCTAATATGCATGTTGTTAATATGTATTGTAGTGGCGCTGGGATGGCTGTCTCAGCTGGGCGTAAAGAAAGCGGCGCTGGCAATGGGAAAAGAGCGCCTGGAAACGCTTACTGAACAGTTGTGTTCTCTCTTTGGTCAGTCTGCCGCTGCGACAATAAGCGCAACCCATACGGCCGCTTCACAGCAATCAATAAAAAATTATTTATACGCCAATACGCCGGACAGTACTACTGCCATACAACAATTGCTGGACAAACTGCGGCTGGACAGCAACTGGGTGCTGGTAGAGCTCCTTGATGCCAGCCGCCGGACCCTGGTTCGTTCGGCGCCGGCGGGATCCACTATACAGTTTAACTCACGGGAATCATTGTCCGCTGGTTCGCTCTCCCCCGATTCCTGTAAAGTCGGGAAATTCTTCCAGGTAAAAGATACTATCTACTACCCTATCGTGGCGGCCGTTGCCGAAAAAAATAAGACCATTGGGTACCTGGTAAGATGGCGGCGGCAGACGGCTACTCCAAAAGCGCTTGCCCAACTCTCGCAGCTGCTGGGTACCAATGCCGTCCTTTCCGTGGGAAACAGGGATGGAAGTCTCTGGACAGATATGATCCGCCCGATTGCGGCTCCCCCGGTGGATATAGCCTATGAACACCATATTTTTGAATACACACGCCAGCAGGAAGGTCCCGTTATCGCTACCGCCGGCTCCATTCCCAATACGCCATGGATAGTACTGATAGAATTTTCAGAAGGGGTTATCATGGAACCATCCAGGCGTTTTTTTCCCTGGGTCATTACTATTGGCGCTGTGCTGGTGGTGATTGGAATGGTGCTTGCCTGGATAACAAGCCGCAATATCACCCGCCCCTTACATGATCTGACAGCGGCAACCGCTGCAATGGCGGCTGGCGATTATACGGTATCGGTAGAAGCTGAACGAAGCGATGAACTGGGAGAACTGGCCCGCGCTTTTAATGCGATGGCTGTTAAGGTAAAAACGGCCCAGCATACACTTGAACAAACGGTAGAGGACCGTACACAGCAGCTCCATGCGGCCATTAAAGAACTGGAGGCTTTTTCTTATTCCGTGTCGCACGACTTACGGTCGCCCTTACGCGCTATCAGCGGTTATGCCTCGATACTCAATGAAGACTATGCCCCCGGCCTGGATGCAGAAGCCGGCCGTATTACCGGCAAAATTATTACCAATGCCCGCAATATGGGACAGCTGATAGATGATCTTATCTCGTTTTCGCAGCTATCCAGAAAGGAATTAAAGCAGCAGGTCATCAATATGGAGGAACTGGCAAAATCTTGTTTGGACGAATTGTTGCAGGATGTTCCGGCAAACAAGTATAAGGTGTTGATCCATCCCATGCCTGCCGCCAGGGGCGATAAGGGGCTGATAAAACAGGTTTGGATAAACCTGATCAGCAATGCAATAAAATATACTTCTAAAAATGAGACGCCAGTGGTAGAGATAGGCTATGGCAAAGATGTCAACTCGCCTTATTATTTTATCAGCGATAACGGAGCAGGATTTGATATGCAGTATGCAGATAAATTGTTTGGCGTGTTCCAGCGCCTGCATAGCCAGAACGAATTTGAGGGTGCCGGTATTGGCCTTTCGCTGGTAAAAAGGATTATTACCCGGCATAACGGGCAAATCATTGCAAAAGCTGCTGTGGGAAAAGGCGCTTCTTTTTATTTCAGCTTGCCCTAGACCTCCGGACCTCCGGCCCCCCGACCCCCAATGGGGGAGTTTTACGACTCCGTAGAATGATTTGTCTTATATAACAATGATTATTATGAGCCAGGCATTGTAACTCTTATTTGGCTGCGGTGGCGTCGCACTCGTGTACTGCAAATCTTTACTCGACACAATCCTAAAAAATGTTTGTCTATTGAAGCTTACATGCTTCCGTTCGGATATCCGAACAGTATATTACAGAAAGATCGTGGAGTTCGCACTGTTCCAGCGCTTTGGTTCTTACAAAAAATATCTTTTATCCGCTAAAATAAAAAAGAGCCGGTAAAACCAGCTCTGTAAACCTATTATTTGAAGGCAATTCTCGAAAAGTGGTATTCAGATATGATACCAGTTTATTGTCTAGCGATTTCTTTTCAATTCCTCAAACAATCTTTTCCTCAATTCATCTAATTTTTCATTTTCTTCAAAACATAGTGCCCCATCTTTATATAAGACCAAATCACTAAATGATCCCATCCCTGCATAGATTTTGCCAATTCTATGCAATAATGTACTTTTTTCAAAGTCCTCAAATCCGTTTATTATTGATGCAAATTCTTTACTCCAGGAATCTTCCCTAACACTAATCAATAGATTAAATATTTCAACGCAATAATCCTTAATATTCATCTTATAGTTTTTATTTTAATGGATAACTTCCCAAAACCTCGACTCCCTGTATTGTCCAAGGTTTAGGGATAACTATTTGTTGAATTCCTCCAAAATAAAAGCCTCCTTGCGGTGCAATCTCCGCAACTGGCGCAGGAATGAGGCGTGGAATTGTGTGTTGGCTTCCTGTGCCTGGCATATCGGAGACTTTTTAAAATAAGATCAGTCCGTTATAGATCATAGGCACAAGTTGTCCCGCAGACATTAAGTTCAGGGTATCAAAAAAAAAATATTTGAATGTCTGCGGGAACACTTGCGCCAGTTCCGGCCAGTTGCTGATATTTTACATCTGTAACCACAACTGGCGTAGGAATGAGGCGTGGAGTTGCTCACTTTTGATAAGATTTCACCAACACAAGTTGATTATTTTCGTATTTAAAAACTGCCGCCATTCCATATCCCCATTTATCCGCCGCTTTTTCATAAAAAGCGTAGCAGATAATTTTGTTATCCATCCTGATAACTGGATATATATAAATAAAGGCGGGACGAAGATAGATAACAGCCCTTATGTCTTTATTCTCCTTTTTCGCCAAAAACGTATCAAACTCTTTATAGTATTTCGGATTGCCAGAAAAAGCATTTTTTACACCTTTTGGTAACATATACTTTTGAAACCGGTCCTCTATAATTGAATCAAGCTTTACACGGTCATACCTGATTGAATCTCTTTGAAATACGCTATACATTTTCTGGTTGTGAAACTGAAAAGTGTCAGGTGTAATAATGTAGTTAAAGGAATCTTTTCCAAATTTCACGTCATAGAGTATATCAGAATAAAATTCTATCATATATACAGAAACAGGCGGCTTTACAAAATATACGCGTTGTTCGTTACTTTTATTTATAGAATCTATGTTGATGTATTTTCTCACAACATCATAAAACTGTCTTTCAATTTCGCGTTGCTCCTGGGCGCTTGTTGTTTTAGCAAAATATAGCAGAATTAATACTATTAAATATCGCATGACTAATTTTATTTGAAAAAAATTGATATAATCGAACCCCCCCATGTGCCGCGACTGGCCCGCGACTGGCGCAGGAATGAGGCGTGGAATTGCGTGTTGGCGTCCTGTGCCTGACATGCCAGATCCTGGCTTATTGCTTATTTATTTTCCTGCCTTAATAACCCTGTTGGCTTCCCTGCACACCGCTGCCCTGTGCAATATGATTTTTTCACCTGTCAAATTGGTACTTAATTCCACCCAGCCATTGTACCGCTTTCCATTTTCAGCAACCTGGTAAGGCAGATAGCTGTGCACCGCATTTTTCCAGTGCCCTTCCCAAACATCCGGTGCAGTAAAAGAAATAACTTTTTGGACAAGCACGACGGAAGACAATTCAAACCAGCGATATCCATTAAAATCTGCCGGCAAAATTTCGTCCCCGTTATTCATCACCGGTACTTCTTCGCTATCGTTAACGGGCAGGTTCACCTGAATATTGGATGCTATTAAAAACTGAAGTTTATCTACCTGGTTGATTGGATCGCCCACCAGCAAAGTGCCAAATGCAAGGTCCTTGCGGCCGTCATGGTTTACATCAATGGAAAAAGATGGCGCACTGGCTTTGATTTCCCTGTCCATAAGATTAAAATACTCCATTTCCGCAGCGGGTATTGCAGGCGTACCGGGAGCCTGCTTTTCCTTTTTGCAGGAGCCCGCCGTCAGTAAAATTGCAAAAAAGAGAAACGCTGGTATCGGGGTAACAGGTTTGTTTTGCATACAGGTTTTAGGCAAATGTACAGCAGGCCAGTCTGGGCGAATATTCAACTGCCATGAATTGAGTAACAGGGCGAATGAATTGTTGAAAATAGCGCTTCGTAGTTGCCCTCGTGTCAATAATCAATACGCTGCAGGATTTGCCCCGCAAGTCGTGCGGAGGACCCGCCTCCATCGTCGTTCGGCGGGGACACTACCAAGCCTACCACCACTTTTCAAATTCAACAAACTGATTTTTAATTGGAATAAATAAATCATCACCAATTGTTGAAGAGAACTTAATAGACGCAATCCCTTCGCCACTGTTATTTTCCAGAACGGTAAAATCAAGCTTAATAATATTATTATCTTTTGCAAAGACAATTTTGAAATTATCACTCAAGTTCTCCAAACAAGCTTTGCTGTTGTTACTTCCAGATAATTGTTTCAAAGCCAATGTAAAATCATCCCATTCGCTACAGTCAAACCATATATCATTAGCCTGATAAAAAATTTTACCCGTAGGATGTTCTATATTCAATTCAACAGTCATTTTAATGGATGGCAGATGTTCATCTATTTCAACAACATCCATATTTAATGCAATTGGTTTTTTGATACTAATTGATGACATAACTCATTTTAATATTTGGTGATAACATAAAATCATTCAACAATCGTCTAATTATACTTTTTTGCATTACTGAATGCTGCGCATTTCAAAGAACTTTTTATCCCGTGTAAAGGTAATGACTGGGTTCGGAAAAGGTTTCCTTACAAAATTTACACTCCATACTTATATACTGGTCTGATACATCAATACCAAAATACTGCTGCTCCAACAATTTGTTTCCCCAAAAAGTCATCTTTTACCCCGTCAAAATAAAAAAGAGCCGGAAAACCCAGCTCAATTCTCTGGTTGATACCAGGCAAATTTACCACTTAAAAATAAAAAAGCCACCCTTGTTACGGAGCGGCTTTGTAACCAATAGCATGGTTGCATTTTATTGAATCACCAACTTCAGGTTGAGTGGTTTATCACTGCCTGTAATTCTGATTACATGAAAACCTTGCGCAAGTCCGTAAGTGTTTACATTGGTATTGTTGATGCCTGCCACCAGGTTCACTTTCTTACTGCCAACAATGACCCCATTGCTGCTAACAATATCTACTATCACCATTCCGGCTTTGTTACTGTTGATCTGCAGTTTTAACAGGCTGCCGGTAGCCACCGGGTTTGGACTGATAACTGCAGTTACTGATGGCAGTGATGAACTTTCACCAGCTTTTGATGGTGAGGCCGTTGCTAAGGTTGTTTGTGCTGATGCATCCATCACCCTGGTACCTTCAGCCCTTACAGTAACCAGTTTTTGTGAATAGGCATGCACGCCATTGTTATCTATCACCTGCAGCACATATATATATGTACCCGGCGTTGTAAGCCCGGTAGCAGTAGTAACTTTTGAGAAATGATCTCCTATCGCAGACGGAACAGGTCCCTGTGCCTGGAACCAGTAATATTGTACAATATTGCCAGTAGAAGCGCTGCCATCCAGCGTTACAGAACTGGCAGGCTGTGTAATCGTTGCATCAGGGCCCGCATTGGAGACCGTTACTGTTCCATCAGCATTTACGGTAACCACTTTTTGTGAATAGGCATGTACACCAGCGTTGTCTGTTACCTGCAGCACATATATATACGTGCCTGGTGTGGTAAGACCGGTAGCAATAGTAACTTTTGAGAAGTTATTTCCTATCACAGACTGAACGGGCCCTTTTGCCTGGAACCAGTAATATTCGGTAATGCTGCCATCCGGATCATAAGAAGCACTGGCATCCAGTGTTACGGAACTGACAGGCAATACGATCAATAGGTCACTGCCCGCAACAGATACCGGTAGCTGGTTTCCCGCTGGCGCTGCGGCCGTTGTAAATGTTGTTTTGTTTGCAGTTGCACAGCCAGTAGCTGCTCCAATAGTAGGGTCACCGAATCCACCTCTGGGTTCTACATACCAGCTGTAGGTAGTGCCGGGTGTCAGGCCAGATACGCTATACGTTAAATCCCGGGTAGGTGCTACCCATTGTGTTGGTGTACCAGTACCTGCCTGCAGGTATACATCATAAACTGTTATTGATCCTATTATTGCCGGTGAAGAGGCCTGCCATGTAAGCGTTGCCGTTGTTTGCGTAGTCAGCGTACTGCCATTAATTGGCGATGTATTGGTAACACAAGACGGAATCGCAACGGTTCCCGCAGGATTTACAGTAACTACTTTTTGCGAATAGGCATGTACGCCAAGATTGTCTGTTACCTGCAACACATAGATATACTTGCCCGGGGCTGTAAGACCAGTGGCCGTAGTGAATTTTGAGAAATTATTTCCTATCACCGACGGAACAGGACCTGTAGCCTGGAACCAATAGTACTCTTTAATATTACCATCGGGGTCATAAGAACCGCTGGCATCCAGTGTAACTGAACTGGAAGGCAATGTTATCAATGCGTCGATGCCTGCAACAGATACTGGCGGCTGGTTACCGGCTGTTGCTGCTGCCGTTGTAAACGTTGTTTTATTAGCTATTCCGCAAGTAGTAGCTGCACCGGTGGCATTCCTGGGTACCACATACCAGTTGTACAATGTGCCGGCGGTTAAGCCGGTTGCATTGTATGTAGTATTGACCTGGCCGGCAATATTGATTGTTGGTAATGCCGGAACGGTTGCACCCGACCACAAATAAACATCATAAGAAGTTATGTTGGGTTGAACCTGCCATGTGAGTGTTGCGGTGGTTTGCGTAGCAATGGTGCTGCCGTTGGCAGGCAATGTATTACCAGTACACATAGGTACCGGCGGTATAACCGCCGTAAACGGCAGGTATAATTGTGTTGTTGGAATGATTGACTTTGGCGTTGTTGCACTTGACCATAATAATTTTGAAACGGCATTACCTGTAGTATGGTAATACTCCATTATGATATCATACTTCTGACCGCCCGCCAATGCAATAGCGCCGCTTTTTTCTGATACTGGCTGGTTCACCCAGCTATCAATCAAAAGAACACCATTCACCCAAAGCCTTACACCGTTGTCTGTATTTGTGTAGAAGGTATAGGTTTCATCATACAATGGCTGCACCTGCCCCGTCCAGCGTACCGAATAATTGTCCGCGTTTACAATGCCCGGGTCAGGCGACACGTTGGCAAAAGTATTATTGATGACAGGGTCTATCCGGGTGTCGGCTGCTGACGAAAGATCAATACCATTAAAATAATCAGCTTTGACACCGACGCCGGTACCAACGGGTAAAACAACACCGCCAAATACGTTCCTGGTTATAACGCGCTGGGCCAGGATAGTATGACCTGTTGGGTTCATATTTGTCTGATCCCCCTGGTCATACAATACAGAACTGTCTGCGGGGTTAATAAGTCCCGTCCAGAAATCTATCGCAAAATTGCCGAACACGGCAAGAATACTGTCCTTTAAAGCAGCTAGTTTTGATTTTATTGCCGGCGTATTAAAGCTGGCCGGGCTTGTTCTTGGCTGGGTGGTGGTAATATAACAGGGCACGCCTTTTTTATTGGCAGAATCCCTGATAGTGCGCAGGCAGAACATGATTTCACTTATGGAAAGCACGTCGTATGCCTGGGTGGGATAATTAACCAGCACTGCATCCGGATTGAGTGCCAGTGCCGCAGTAATGTTGATATCTTTTATAGGTGCATAAATGCTGCCTGAGCCATAAGGAGAAACATAAGAAGACGGCATGCCATTGTAACAATTGGTGCTGCCGCGTGCAAGGTGGTTATCAATGCTGGTATCAGGCGGCGCAAATTTGTTGTAATTACTGCTTACTTTACCAACATAACAGGCCGTTGCAGGATCAAGACCAACACAGGCCGATGTGCCGGAACCAATGATGACCAGTTTCTTCGGCATATGTGATACAATACCGGCGACACCTAACTTTTGCGTAATGGCGCCACCGGAGCTTAACACAACAGAGTCGTTGTAGGTTCCCTCTGCAATGCCGGCAGCCAGGCGTATAAATATTTTAAGTACATGCACCTCCCCGGAAACTGGTGCTACGGTTAGCGTTGAGGTATACGGACCTGCATCAGCAAGCGCCAGTTCATAACCTGCAGGCGCCTGCAGGTTGGCTGAACCAGTGAGATAATTGCCACTGACAGTAAAATACTTTGCAGAAGAGGCAATACCAGGATTGGTACTAAAACTCAATACAGGTTTGCTTATTTCACGGATATCGTTGGCTTCTGATACATATATGTTATTGCCAGCCGGGTCAACAGATAAATACCGGGAGCCAAAGAATTGGGCTTCCGGGCCGGTAGCATCTTTGTATCCCGCATATGAACCCGCAATGGGAGCCGAAGCACTTGATGGGAAAATTTTATAGATGATATCACCAATGGGTGCGTTGAACTTGTTATTGATGACATAAATATTTCCCAACTTATCAACGGTTATACCCAGCATAAAACCACCCTGGTTCGGGGGAGCGAGGCCAACGCTGGTAACCACTCCGGCTGACGTAATTTTAAGCAATAAACCTTCCCCTCCACGCACGTACAAATTTCCCTGCAAATCAATGGTAATATCAACCAGGTTAGAATATAAACTAAGGCTTGCAAATATGCTGACTACCCCGGCTGGTGTTACTTTTAAAACATAGTACCCGTCTGCTACAAACAAATTGCCCGCCACATCTACAGTAACACTACTGGGGCCGTTAAAACGGGCTGCATTACCACTGCCATCCACGTAACTGCCGGCCAGCGTACTTACCAATCCGTCAGGCGTTATTTTTCTTATGGCATGATTATTCTGGTCTGCCACAAATATATTACCCGCTGCATCCAATGCCAGGCCGGTTGGATGGTCAAATTGCGCTGTGGCGCCCGGGCCATCAACATACCCGGCAACACCCGTTCCTGCTATTGTAGTGATGGTTCCACCGGGGTTGATTCTTTTGATGCTGCCACCACTTACGATAAAGATATTACCGGCAGCATCCACCGGCCCCATGAAGTTAACAGGTCCGGCAATAGTCGTTACAGCAATAGGATCAAAATTTACGGCGGGGGTTTGGGCATTTGCGCAAATAACAGCGAAAATTGCCATTACAATAAGGCCATGTTTCATACTGAAGCATTAGTTAGTTAGAAAAGGAGATACAGTTTGCTGTAATCAGAGATTAAACCCGGTGGGAATTAGATAGGACGGACCTAATTGAAGCCGCAATGAAGAGTTGATTATAAATATATGCAAAATCCACAATAATTGTTCGCAAATTCGGTAAATATCGAAAAGACAGGTTTTTCGGTATTTGTTTAACGAAAGCAGCTTCAATCACTCACATGGTCCTTGCTGTAAATTTTATTTTGTCGCGGTACAACTTCTGTAATAAAAATTAAATACGGGCAAACAGAAATCTGATGCGAAAAAACGGTCGGGAGCTATGGCGACGTGCAAATGGTATTGATGAATCACCGGTCATTTCCTATTCAGAGCAGGTATCCATTTCCACCGAACAGACTTTTCAAACAGACACGATTGATATGAATGCGCTGGAAGGCATTCTTGTTCGTATGACGGAAAGCGTCGCCTATGAACTGCGTTCACAGAACCGCCTGGCTGGTTGCATCACCGTCAAACTGCGTTATACCGATTTTCAAACTTTTACCAAACAAAAAGCGATTCCTTACAGTAATTCTGATCATATTTAGATCTCAACGGTAAAGGAATTGTTTGCCAAATTGTATGAGCGGCGTGTGCTGCTGCGTTTGCTGGGTGTGCGCCTAACGCATCTCATCGCCGGTACTTATCAAATTAACCTGTTTGAAGATACCCAGGAGATGACCCGTCTGTATCAGTCCATTGATTCTATTAAAAAACAATTTGGGGAGGATAAAATCGTAAGGGCGAAGACGATTTAGAAAAAATAGAAACGTGAACCGGGTGTTACGCCAACGGTCCTTCTATACGAACTCTTCATTTTCCCAATAATTTTCTATTGCACTTTTAAAATAAAAAGAGCCGGAAAAACCAGCTCTGTAAAAGGGGTTTCCGCTCCAGCAACTTCGTAAACAGTTTCTTCTAACGTTTGATATTTTGATGGCCACGCTCTTGCCACTGACCTGCCTGCCGGCTTTACGATCTGAATAAGGAACCTAGAATAAATGGCAAAACTCCAACTATATTTGGGGAATATTGTTCATGCAGCTAAATTGCCTAAATTTGGCTGCTATGAAAAAATCATCCCAAGTTTATTATTAGAATGATAAATAACAAGACAGAATTTATTAAAACTTTTAGAAGCAGTTTAGAAGATTCAGGCATTAATGCCGAATTCACAGACTCTAGCATTATCATAAAAGCAGCTATACTAAATGGAAGAATTATATCTGACATCATGGTAGCAGCCTTGACGGTTTATTTTATCACTACAATAACTTATAAGCCATTATATCTAATACCAATTATAATTTCGTTCCTGGTTATTTTATATGCAAGCTTGTGGATCCATTTCAAATCGATAAATATTATCACAATCGATCTTTTAAAGAATACTATAGGCCTAAGAAATAGAAGCATTATCAGAAGGATCATATTACCTTATATGTCTGACAAAAAAACAGAATATTATTTTAAAGAAATCATGGCTTTTGAAATAATGAGCAATGATGATGTAAAGGCTTTTGAAGTAAGATATTTTGTTTATATTAAACTTAAGGATGGCATAAAGATAGAATTGATCAGCTTCCCGAAAAAGGCACACGCAGCTATCCTTTCGAAGGCACTAACCTCCTTAATT
>Ga0268264_10002687_pt1 | contig 15530 bp, 8 predicted proteins | sample KBSSwiS32_FD_190357 | JGI IMG/M metagenome (GOLD analysis project Ga0268264, IMG submission 190357) | Switchgrass rhizosphere microbial communities from Kellogg Biological Station, Michigan, USA - KBS Switchgrass S3-2 (SPAdes) (version 2) | ecosystem: Host-associated > Plants > Roots >...
GGGGGGAGGGGGCCAGCAGGCCCAGCACCGTCGCCGCCAGCGTGAGCGAGTGCGCCACCGTGAAGGCGGTCACCACCTTGGTCAGCTCGCGGAACCGCCCGCCGACCAGCAGCAGCCCGAAGAGGAACAGCAGGTGGTCGAGGCCGCTGAGGATGTGCTCGAAGCCCAGGCCCACGAAGGAGAGGAAGCTGGGGCGGGACGCCGCGCCGGCGCTCACCTCGAGCTGCCCCTGGCCGGCGTAGAGCACGGACTCCACCTCCGCCCCACCCCCCGCCGCCGCCCGCGCGATGTGCCGGTGCCCCGGCGAGAGCTTGTCCAGCAGCGGCAGCGCCACCGTGGCCCGGGCCGCGCCGGAAGGGCACGCCAGCGAGGCCTGCGCCCGCGCGCCCCCGTCGTCCATCCGGGACACCTTCCATTGACCGTCGCAGCGCGCGCCGCCGGCGGTGACCACCACGCCGTCCTGCACCAGCGCGGTCTCCTGGCCCGCGGGCAGCTCGCCCGGCGCGAACTCCAGCGCCGCGCGCAGCGTCCCGCCCTCCAGCCGGTACTCGCCCCGCGACAGCCCCACCGGGTGCGCCGCCGCCGCCGCCGCCCAGCCCGCCGCCATCACCGCCACCAGGCCCCGGCGCATCACTTCGCCCCCGCCACCGCGCCGGCCGCGCCCGACTCCAGCTTGGCGATCAGCTCGCGGCACTCGCGCGCGCCGTTGAGGTCGAACGCGGGGTTCAGCTTCAGCGCCCGCTCCAGCAGCGCCCGCCCACCGGCCGGGTCGCCCGCGGCGGCGCGGATGGCGCCGGCGTGGAAGAAGTACTTCGGGTCCGGCGTGCCCACGGACATCACCTGGTCGCTCTGCTGCCGCGCCTCCTGGATCCGCCCGGCGCGGTAGAGCGCCCAGCCGTACGCGTCGCGGACCTGCTGGTTGGGGCGGACGCGCAGCTCGCCCTCCAGCTTCTCCAGCGCCTCCGGCAGCCGCCAGCCCTTGGCCGCCAGGAGGTTCCCCAGCGACAGGTGGTCGCTCTTCTCGCCCATCGCGATGGCCGCGTCCCAGGACGCCTGCGCGCCCGCGGCGTCGCCGGCCGCGGCGCGGGCGTCGCCCAGCAGCCACCCGGTCTCCACCAGCGGGCTCTTCGCCCACGCCTGCTCCAACAGCTTCACCGCCTGCGAGGCGTGGCCGCGGGCCAGCTCCACCTTCGCCTCGCCCACCAGCGCGGGCGGGTAGTTGGGGACCAGGTTCAGCGCGGCCTTGAAGCCGGCCTCGGCGCCGTCGGCGTCGCCCTGGTTCCAGAACACCAGCGCCGCCTGCACCATCATCCAGGTGCCCGGCTCCGGCTCGCGCGTGTTGACGCCGGAGTCGATGGCCGAGCGGTAGAAGCGCTTGGCGGCCGGGAGATCGCCGTGCAGCCAGCGCAGGTGCGCGGCGCGCCCGTAGGAGGCGAGGTCCGGCTTGATGTCCACCATCTTCTGGACGCTGTCTCCCGCGCCCTCCACGTCGCCCAGCTCGAGCTGCGCGTCGGCGAGCGCGCCCAGCGCCATCAGGTTGTCCGGCCGCGAGCGCAGGATGGCCTTCGCCTGGTCGCGCGCCTCGGCGAAGCGGTGCTGGTTCACCTGCACCACCACCCGCATGGCGGCGGCCATCTGCTGGCCTGGCTCGGCCTCGAGGGCGAGCTGGGCGGCGGCGTCCGCGGAGAGGTAGAAGCCGGGGTCCTGCGACTGGCGCGCCTTGACGATCCACTCCGAGGCCAGCGTCACCCACCAGTCGGCGGGAGCGTCGTCGGCCTTCTCCAGCCGGGCCACCTGCTTGCGGATGGCCTCGTCCAGCGGGGTGGTGCCGGCGGGCTTGGCCAGCGCGAGCGCCCGCAGGTCCGCGTCCGCGCGCGCGCCGGCGGTGGCCGGGGCCTGGGCGGAGGGCTCGGAGGGCTTGTGGCAGGCAGGGAGGGCCGCCAGGGACAGGGCGGCGGCCAGGAGAATGGAAGTGGAGCGGGCGTTCATGCGACCTCCGGGGGCTGCAATGCAGCGAGGCGTCGGGCCCAGTACGCGCCTGGAGAGGCGGCGGATCTCTGGCCCGGGCCGCCGCGCAAGGGGCAAAAAAGCGAGCGGCCTCGGGCGCTTGCACTCGCCCAAGGCCGCTCTGGTGCTCCGTTGCTGCGAAAAGCTCAGCTCAGCTCAGGTGCTTACGGCGCCGCCTTGCCGTGACCCTGGTCCAGGCCGCGCCACGGGAGCGCCAGCCACGGAGACTGGGTCAGGAAGTTGGCGTCGTTGTGGTTCACGCCGTCGGACACGCCCGAGAAGCCCTTGGTGAGGAGGAGCGAGAGGAGCACGTCGGTCACGTCCGCCTGCTCCACGTTGGTGCCGCCCACCAGCGGCCGGCCGTTCGGGAAGCCCGAGTCGATGCCCATGTCCACGCGGAGCACGTCGCCGATGGCGGTGAAGTGGTGCGCGTTGGTGGTCGGGATGTTGGTGAGGGAGATCACGTCGACCACGTCGCCGCGGTTGCTCTGGTTCGCCTGGAGCGGGAGGCCCAGCAGGATGGCGTCGCGGACGATGATCGGGTTGAGGAAGTACGCGCCGAAGTTGTTGAGGTCGTCGTACGGCTGGGTGCGGTTGTACTTGTCCTTGTCCTGGATGCCGATGACCGCCTCGTTGATCAGCGGGAGGCCCAGGCGGGAGACCTGCACCCAGGGGCCGTAGGAGGACTCGTCACCGGCCTGGTGGAGGATGCTCACCTTGCGGCGGCTGGCGGACGCCCACACCCCGAGGGTCTGGTCGTTGCTGGGGCCGGAGGTCGGCGCGCCGCCGTTCGCGGTGAACAGGCTGGTCGGCAGGTCGAGCGCGATGGTGTGGCAGTTGTAGCCGGCCACGCCGTCGGTCGGGTTGGTGCGGCCCAGGCCGTTGGTCGGCAGGGTGGCCAGGTCGAAGATGCCGCCCAGGTCCACGTAGAAGCCGTCATCGCGGGGGCCGGCCCACACGGTGCCCTCGGCGCCGCCGGTGCCCATGTTGGTGACGAACTCCTGGGTGAAGGCGTCGTTGTAGCTGGTCTGCGTGGTCTGGAACTGGCTCTTGGTCACGGTGTCGAACGTGCGGGGCCCGATGTTCGGCGGCATCACCCGGACGTTCCGGGCGATCACCTTGGACTTGCCATCCTGCACCTTGGTGACGGTCATCAGCTGCTGCTGGAAGCCGAGGGGAGAGCCCGCCAGCTGCGCGAAGAACTCCTTGCCGCCGCCGGACGCGATGCTGAGGTTGGCCACGTCGATCTCGGCCGTGTCGGCGGTCTTGAACCGGAACTGGTAGGTGACCAGGTCGCTCAGGCTGTCGCCGCGGGAGATGTGGATCTCGTACAGCACCTCGTCCGAGAACTTGTGGAAGTTCGGGCCGCCGGCGGGCTCCTCGAGCGGGTTGTAGGACGCGACGATGTAGAGCCGGTCGTGCGTGCCGGGCTTCACCCACGCCCAGAGGTCGGTGTTGTCGGCCGCCGGGTCGAAGGAGATGGCGGGCGCCTCGCGGTGGCTGGACGCGAAGGCGGCGCCGGAGAACATGGCCAGCGCGCACAGGGCGGCGGTCACGATGGGACGGATCTGCTTCATGGTGTGGAATCCTCTTTCTTCAGAATTGGGTTGAGATGGGTTGAGGTTGGGTTACTGGACCTGGTTGATGACGTAGACCGTGCCGCCGCCGTTGGCCCTCGAGTCCGCCCACGCGTACGTGTCGGTGTCCTTGGCGCGGTGCAGGCCCGCGGACTCCTCGAAGCCGGAGATGCCCTGGTTGAAGTTCTCGGTGGTCTGGTCCTTCAGGTTGTAGCGGATGACCACGTCCTTGGCGGTGATCGGATCCAGCGCGGAGATGATCAGGATCGCCTGGTCCTTGGTCATCGAGATGCCGGCCGGGTAGCCCAGCCTCAGGCCGGAGAGCAGCTCCACCGCGTCCTTGCCCTTGGGGACGTAGATGACGTTGGCGAGGGCGCCGCCGGTCTGGGTGTCGGCCACGTAGAGGTCGCCGTTGTCCGCGACCACGACGCCGCTGGGGTCGACGAACAGGTCGCTCTTGCTGACCATGGAGACCGCGCCGGTCTTGATGTCCAGCGCGAACACGCCGGGCAGGCCGTCCGCCGGGTCGTTGCCGGTGAAGTAGGCGGTGTCCTTCCAGTCCTGGTTGACCACGGACATGCCGCGCGCGCGGTAGCCGACGGTGGCGTCCACCACCTTGGGATCGCCGCCCGCGGCGTCGAGCATGAACAGGTTGCCCTGGTCCGCCTCGCCCGCCCCCGCCGCGTTGTCGGCGATGAGGAGCGTCTTGCCGTCGGCGGTGATGTCCAGGTTGATCGGGGAGACCAGCGGGTCACCCGAGGCGAGCTTGGTGTACGTGGAGGTGCCGACCTTGGTGCTGAAGATGGCGGCGCGAGGAGGCGTGGGAGTGTCCGACACGTCGGAGGTGACCTCCGGGACCACGGCGATGAAGTAGGCCGTCTTCCCGTCCGGGCTGAGCGTCGCGTCCAGCGGAGAGCTGAACTCGGCGCCCGCCGAGGCGGTCGCGTCGAGGGTCTTGAAGGGCGGCGAAGAACAGCCCGCCAACACCGCCGCGGCGGACGCCGCGACGAAGATGCTTCGGTGCATGGGTGCTCCTTTCCCGGCCGGGGAGTGATGTGAGGATCGGAGGCCGGGGGTCGTTGCGGCCTCCCCTACGCGGGGGGCAGGAGCTTGGATTTCCGCGCGGTCGGAAATCTGGAATCCGACGCTACTTCCGGGACTTGGCGCGGATCCGTTTGGCCAGGTGCTTCAGGAGCTGGGTAGGGAAACCGGGTCGAGAGAGCCCCCCGGCATCCCTACTGCGCCGGCTGCGCGTACCACCCCGCGTCCGACCGCGGCGCGATCGACGGGGTCTGCAGTCCGGCCGGGGTGGCGGCGGGCGCCACGCCCCGGCACGGGAACTCGTACCACCCCTCGGTGGAGCGCGCGGCGGGCCGCGGGGCGTCCTTGGCGATGATCGGGATCTGCTGGTTCGGCTGCCCCGGCACCGTGAGGTCCGCCATCGAGGTCTGGTACTTGTGGAAGTCGCGGATGATGTCGTGCCCCGACTTGAACATCCGCGCCATCTGCAGGACCAACCCCGCCGGCCCGGTGAAGCTGTTCACCGCCGGGAACACGCCCGCCACGTCCAGCCCGAACTGCGCGGTGGCGAGGACCTTGTCCAGCGTGTCCTTGTTCGGGTCCATGAACGTCTGGACCATGTCCTTGCCGGAGAAGACCGCGCTGACGCCGGAGATGATGTTCCCGATGGCGGGGATGGACTTGAGGCCCATCCGCGCGGACTCCTTCGCCGCCAGCTCCGCGATCTCCGACTTGAGCTGCGTGGGCAGCACCTCGAAGAACCGCATCGCCAGCCGGCCCATGTTCTCCAGGCCCTTGGCCGAGAACGGCAGCTTGTGCCCGCCGATCTCCAGGTTCCCACCCTGGGTGAGCAGCGCCATCCCGGTGTCCGCCAGCGAGTTCATCGCCTCGCTCAGCTTCCCGAGCGCGGCGTTCTCGAAGACGTCCATCAGCTTGGTCTGGGCGCCGGAATCCACCATGTCCGAGTTGAACTGGCGGTCCTGGAAGAACTTCGCCAGCTGGCCCGGGATGGACCCCAGCGCGTTGAGGAACGCCTTCGCCGCGTCCGGCGCGGTGGCGTTGAGCTGGCGCCCGGTCTCGGCGATGCCCTTGATGAAGCCCTCGTAGTCGTTGCGGCGCAGCGCCTCCATCGAAGCGCCCAGCGGCTTGTAGACGTTCTGGTTGCCCAGCAGCTCGCCCACGGACGTCATCACGTCCTTGGCCCACGGCGGCAGGCCCAGGTTGTCGGCGAAGGTGCCCAGCAGCCGCGCGCGCAGCTGCGGGTTCAGCTCCTTCACCCCGTTGCCCACCGCCTTCAACGTGCCCTGGATGTCGCCGTGGGTGAGCGCCTGGCCCGCCTCCAGCATGTCCACCAGCGAGCCGCCGATGTCCGAGAGGTCCTTCCCGTTCTGGATGCCGAACGGCTGGAGCAGCTTCATCAGCTGCCGGTCCTTGGCCAGCGCGTTCCCCGCCGCGTCGCGGAAGGTGGTGTCGCGCATCGCCTGCTTGAAGCCCGCCTCGAAGTCGCCGCCCACCATCTTCTGGAACGCGTCCGAGACGTTCGGGTTGGTGAACAGCTGCCCGATGAACGCGCGGTCCGACAGGAGCGACTTCACCAGCCCGGCGGGGCCGTCCGACGGCAGCCGGTCCGCGGCCTCCATCAACAGCCGCGTGCCCACCACCGGCGCCAGCTTCTTCGCCGCCGATGTCAGGTACTGGAAGCCGTGCTGGTTGTCGTTGTCGGAGAACGCCACGCCGGCGCGGATCAGGTCCGGCAGCGCCGCGCCCATCTGCTTCACGTCGTCCGGGCTGAGCTTGAGCGTGTCCAGCGCCCGCTGCACGTCGGCGTTCTTGAGGATGGCGTCGGTGACGGCGGAGGCGGCCTTGGTCTGGGTGAGGTCCGCCAGCGCGTTGAGGTCGCCGTTGAACAGCCGCACCACGTCCTGGTGCGCGTCGGTGTCGGAGATGAGCGCCTGCGTCGCCGCCGGGTCGGTGAGGATGGAGCGGAGCAACCCCTCCGGCCCGGTGGGGGACAGCTTGGAGGCCGCCTTCATCAGCGGCTGCGAGAGCGCCTCGGGCGCCTTGGTGGCCGCGGTGTAGAGCGAGCGCAGCGCGCCGCGCATGTCGCCGTTGGCGGCCGCCGTCGCGGAGTCCACCAGGTCCGGCAGCGCGCCCACGCCGTTCTTCAGCGCGTCCGCGGTCAGGCCCAGCTTGTCCATCCCGGACTTGACCTGCGGGTCCGCCGCCAGCACGTCCACCGCGGCGCGCGCGGCGTCCTGGTTCTGCGAGAGCAGCTTCAGCCCGTCGCCGACCTTGCCCTGCGCCATCAGGCCGATGGCCTGGTAGGTGCCCGGGTCGCCGGCCACCGCCTGCATGAAGGCCGGGTCCTTGAGGAACGCGCGGGCGAAGCGCGCCGGGCCGGTGGAGGGCAGCGCATCCGCCAGCTTCGCCGCGGCCTGCGACACCACCTCCGGGGCCTTCTGCGCCGCATCGCCGAGGTGGCCGACCGCGCCGGCCACGTCGCCGCCCGCCAGCGAGACGCCCGCGTCCACCAGGTCCGGCAGCGCGTCCGTCCCGGCCTTGAGCGCGTCCGGGGTGATCCCCATCTTGTCCAGCGCCGCCTTGAAGGACGGGTTCTTCGACAGCGCGTCCACCGCCGCGTTCGCCGCCGCCTGGTTCTGCGACAGCCCGCGGAGCGCGTCGCCCACCTTGCCTTGCGCGAGCAGCGGGAGCGCCTGTCGCGAGGCCGGGTCGGCCGCCAGCGCGCGCACGAAGTCCTTGTCGCCCAGCAGCGACTTGGCGATGCCCGAGGCGCCGCCGTCCGGCAGCTTGGCGGCCGCCGCGGTGACGCCCTTGGTGACCAGGTCCGGCGCCTGGCCCACCGCGTCCGCCAGGTGCGAGACCGCGCCGACGTAGTCGCCCTGCCCGGCGGACTGCACCGCGCTCACCACGTCCGGCAGCGCCGCCACCGCCTGCTTCACGTCGCCGGTGTTCAGCCCGAGCTTGCCCAGCCCGCCGGTGAACGCCGCGTTGGTGCCCAGCGCGTCGACCGCGGTCTGGGCGATCGACCCGTCCTGGGTCAGCGTGGTGAGCCCGCCGTGGACGTCCCCGTCCGCGAGCTGCTTGATCGCCGGGAGCGTGTCCTGGTCGGTGATGACGCGCTTGACCAGGTCGCGGTTGGTCAACAGCGTCTTCGCCATGCCGCCGGCGCCGTCGTCGGGCAGCTCGGCGGCGACCTTGGTGGTCGCGGTGGTGACCAGGTCCGTGGAGAGCTCGGGGGCGGCGCGCACCGCGTCCGCCAGGTGGCCCAGCGCCTCCTTGGGCTGCCCGTCGACGAGCGACTTGGCGGCATCCACCAGGTGCGGCTTGGCGGCGCCCAGCTCGTCCAGGTGCGCCGGGTCGATGCCCATCTTCTGCAGCGCGGCCTGGACCTTCGGGTTGTCCGCCACGCCGCCCAGGCTGAGCGGCTGCGACTCGGGCGCCGCGGCCTGCGCCGAGCGCGAGGCGCTGGTGGAGAACCACTCCATCGAGCCGCCGGACTGCTCGCGGCGCGTGGCGTCCTTGGCGTCGAGCGGAAGCGCGGTCGGCGCGGCCTCCGACCAGTCGTTCTTCGGCGCCTGGGTCGTCTGGCTGAAGCCGTCGTTCGACTTGGCAGGCTGGGGCTCGGGCGCGGGCGCCGGAGGCGGAGGCGCCGCGGCGGGGGCCGGCTTGTTCACCTCGGAGGAGGTGGCGGGAGACGGAGCGGACGACGTCTTGGGGGCAGTCGCTGGGGTTACGGCCATGCGCCGATTATCGACCGCACCTACATGCCAGGCGACAGGCAACAAATTGCGCACGAATTCCGGGTGATTGCGAAGTCGGTCGAAATGGTCGCGGAAACCCGTGTCAAGGGGATGAACAGCGGCCCTCTCAGCCCTTGGGATCTGGGGCGAGCAGGGGGCAGATGCTTGACGCGGCAGGCGATCTTCCGTAGATCCGCTGCCCTTTCGCGTTCCTACGCCCAGCACACCGAGGTCGGTCCGATGTACGCGGTCATTCGCACAGGGGGCAAGCAGTACCGGGTGGCCGAAGGCGACGTGCTCCGGATCGAGAAGATCGCGGGCGACGTCGGCACCGAGGTCACCTTCAACGAGGTATTGCTGCTCGGCGGGACGGACACGCCGAAGATCGGCCAGCCCACGCTGGGCGGGGCCAAGGTGGTGGCGAAGATCCTCGCGCAGGACAAGCACCGGAAGGTGCTCCACTTCCGCAAGGAGAAGGAGGGCTGGACGCGGCGCCGCGGGCACCGCCAGCCCTTCACCGAGGTGAAGGTCACCTCGATCAGCGGTTAGCGGGGTAGCGCGAAAACACGCTTTCAGGATTCACAGGTCCAGTCATGGCTCACAAAAAGGGACAGGGTTCTTCTCGCAACGGGCGCGACTCCTCCGGGCAGCGGCGCGGCGTGAAGGTCTACGGCGGCGAGGTCGTCCAGTCCGGCTGCATCCTGGTGCGGCAGCTGGGGACCGTCATCCACCCTGGCCGCAACGTCCGGCTCGGGCGCGACTTCACCCTCTACGCCACGGTCGACGGCGTGGTGAAGTACGAGCGCCTCGGGCGCGACCGCAAGAAGGTCAGCGTCTACCCGCCGGCCACCCCGGCCCAGGCGTAGCGCTGCTCGTCTTTGAAGTTCGTCGACGAGGTCCGGATCCACGTCAAGGCAGGCGACGGCGGCAACGGCGCGGTCGCCTTCCGGCGGGAGAAGTACATCGAACGCGGCGGCCCCAGCGGCGGTGACGGGGGCGGCGGCGGCTCGGTGGTGTTCGAGGCGGACCCGCAGCTGACCACGCTGCTCGACTACCGGTTCCAGCCACTGCACAAGGCCAAGCCCGGCGAGCACGGCAAGGGGAGCGACTGCAACGGGCGCTCCGCCGAGGACCTGGTGCTGCGGGTCCCGGTGGGGACGCTGATCCGCGACGAGGCGTCGAACGACGTGCTGTGCGACCTGTCCTCCCCCGGCCAGCAGTTCGTGGCGGCGCAGGGCGGCAAGGGCGGGCTGGGGAACATGAACTTCGCCACGTCCACGCGGCAGACGCCGCGCTTCGCGCAGGAGGGGACGAAGGGCGAGGAGCGGCAGCTGGTGCTGGAGCTGAAGCTGCTGGCGGACGTGGGGCTGATCGGCTTTCCCAACGCGGGGAAGAGCACGCTCATCTCGCGGGTGTCGCGCGCGCGGCCGAAGATCGCCGACTACCCGTTCACCACGCTGGTGCCCAACCTGGGCGTGGTCCAGTACAAGGACGGGCGGTCGTTCGTGGTGGCGGACATCCCCGGGCTGATCGAGGGCGCCAGCGAGGGCGCGGGGCTGGGGCACCAGTTCCTGCGGCACGTGGAGCGCTGCCGGGTGCTGGTGCACCTGGTGGACCTGGGCGCGGAGGGCGAGGGGCGGGAGCCTCTGGCCGACTGGGAGATCATCAACCGGGAGCTGCAGCGGTACAGCGCGGCGCTGGCGGACAAGCCGCAGCTGGTGGTGGCGAGCAAGGTGGACCTCACCCACGCGCGGGAGCGGCTGCCGGCGTTCGAGGCGGCGATGAAGGCGCGCGGGGTGCCGGTGCTGCCCCTCTCGTCGGCGACGGGGGAGGGCGTCCAGACGCTGCTGGATAGGGCGGCGCGGGTGCTCTACGGCGGGCCGGAGGCGGCGGCGGAGGTGGCGCCGAAGCCAAAGCCCGCGAAGAGGAAGCCCCCCGCGAAGAGGAAGCGGAGACCCGCGGCGAAGAAGAAGCGGGCGAAGTGATGTCGGGCGGCGGGCCGAACTACGAGCCGAAGGAGGGGAGCGCGCCGCCGGAGCCGAGCGAGCTGGTGGTGGAGGACCGCCTGCGGCGGATCGACGGCGTGGTGTCGAAGCGGACGCGGACGCTGGCGGTGGTGCTGGACCAGCTCGAGGACGCGTTCAACATGGCGGCGGTGCTGCGCACGTGCGAGGCGATGGGCGTGCAGGACGTGCACGTGGTGCGGAACCCGGAGGTGCCGTTCCAGCCGAACGCCACGGTGACGCAGGGCTGCGACAAGTGGCTGGACATCCACCGGCACGAGACGTTCGAGGACTGCCGGGCGGCGCTGAAGGCGGCGGGGTTCGCCATCTGGGTGTCGGCGATCCGCGAGGGCGCGACGTCGCTGTTCGAGATGAGCTTCGACGGCAAGGTGGCGCTGGTCTTCGGCAACGAGCGCCACGGCGTGTCGCCGGAAGTGCTGGCGCAGGCGGATGGCGTCTTCTGGATCCCGATGCGCGGCTTCACGCAGAGCCTCAACATCTCCGTCGCCGCGGCGGCTGCCATCACCCGAGCGGTCTCGTGGCGCCTCGAGCGCCGCGGCCCGGGCGGCGATCTCACGGCGGACGAGGCGCGCGAGCTCACCCGGAAGTTCCAGGTGCTGAGCGTGAAGCAGCGGAAGAAGCTGTACGGGGAGCGGTGATCCCGGTCAGCCCGCCGTCAGCCGCTCCACCATGGTGACGACCTCCGCCGCGAGGTCCGTGCTCGAAGGTACCTTCTGCGGCGCGCGCCCCGCCTCCAGGATCCGCTGACTGCGGGCCAGCAGGATGGGGTTGTGCGTGGGCTTGAAGAGCGCCTCCAGCTTCGCCGCGTGGCGCCCGTGCGCGTCCACGTCTCCCTGCATCAGTGCCACCATCGCACGCGCCTCGTGCAGCGAGCCCACCACCACCGGCTGGTCCGCTCCCGCCACCCGCTCGAGGGCGCGATCGAGCCGCGCCGCTCCATCCGCCAGATCCCCGCCGGCCGCCTCCGCCAGGGCCAGCGCGCGCTCCGACCGGGTCGATGAGGCGAACAGGCCAAAGTCGCAGTCGTCGCCCATGGCGCACGCCTCACGGGCGACGCTCCGCGCCTCCACCGTATCCCCCAAGGCGATGTGGGTCTCGGCGATGGCCGCAAGGACGTTCTGGTGAGCATGCTTGAGCTCCGGGTGCATCAGGGAGCGGGCTCGGTGCAACGCTGCCAGGGCCTGCTTCAGCTCTCCGCACTCACGGTGGCACTCGCCCGCGATGAGCTCGCAGAGGCCGTGATACCTCCCTCCTCGCGCGTTGATCTGATTGAGCTCGTCCAGACAGCGCCGGAGCCCGAGGACGTCGCGGGTCACCAGGTAGCCGAGGGCCGCTTCGATCGGTCGCTGGACCTCGGCGCCCCACACCACGCCAGTGCGGAGGAACGCGAGCTCCGCCTGGGTCTCCAGCTCCAGCGCGGCCGTCTCCGCTCCCCGGAACCGGTGATACTGCGCCCGGGCCAGCACCACGTGGCCGTCGAACATCCGGAGATCGACCTTCTCGGCGAGTGCCGCCTCTCGGTGGAAAGCGCTCGGGTCCGGGTACCCGATGCTCCCGGTGGCGAGCATGACCCGCATCGAGGCCTCGAGCACGCGCCGGTTCAGCTCCGCATGAGAGTCCAGCTTCCCCGCCCGCATCAGCGCGAACACCTCCTCGGCGTTCCGGCGGACATGACCAGAGTGGCTCATGACGTAGCTCCACAACGCGCTGATGTAGAGGAGGAGGGGCAGCCCGCTGGGGTTGTGCCGGCTGAAGCGCTCGACGGTGGTGAGAATGGACCGCACTGTCGCCAGGTCGTGCACCAGCGCGGCCATCGTCGCGGCGCTCGCGGCGGAAAGGAAATAGAGGTTGGCTGCTTCCTTCGGCGGAGGCCCCCGCCTCGATCGTGGCGTGAGCAGCCAACGAATCCCCGCCCCCAGCATCAGGGCTACCAGATGGACCTTGCCCACTGGGCGCTGCTGGCCCAGCGCTCGCGAGAGCCCGGCCCACGAGGCGCTCTCGGAGAGGAGGGACTCCACTTGGCGGAGCCCGGTGGGGAGATCCGCGATGGAGCCGGCCATGAGTAGGCGATATCGCAGCTCCAGCAGGCGCCGCGGCGACTCGCGCCGCTGCTCGTAGACTCGGACGGCGGCCTCCAGCGGCGCGATGCACTCCTTCATCGACTGCGCTTCGTAGAGGCGGCGCCCGGCGCGCTCGAGCAGCGCCGCGCCACGTACCTCGTCGCCGCCCCGGAGCAGGTGCCAGCCAATCTCTCCGTCCTGGTCCGGGTGCTGGTCCGCCGCCAGCAACGCCTCTCCCAGATGGAGGTGGAGGGCCCGCAGCCGGTCCGGCGACAGCTCCCGGAGCACGGCTTCCTGGAAGCCCGCGTGGAGGAGGCGCACGCGGCCGTCGGTCTCCGCCAGCACGTCGGCGCGGACCAGCTCATCGATGGCCTCGAAGGCCTGTCGCTCCGCGGGCAGCCCGGCGACCAGCATGACTTGGTCCAGCGGCAGCCAGCCTTGGTGGACGCTGAGCGCCTCCGCCAGCGCCCGGGCCGCGGGGCTCAGGGACTGGAGTTGGTCGGCCAGCGAGGTCAGGAGCGCGCGCGGGACCTCGCTCTCCTTCAGCAGCTCCGGCACCCGCCAGAGTCCGCCCTGGTACCGGAGCGTCCCGCGGTCCACCAGCTCCCTCGCCAGGTGCATCACGTGCAGCGGGTTCCCGGCGGTGATCCGGTGGGCCCATGCGGCCAGGCGCTCGAGCCGCGGCACGTCACCGAACATCCCGCTCAGCAACTCGTGGACCTGGGCCTGCTCCATTGCGCGCAGTCGGAGGAGCGTGGCGCGCCGGTGGAGCGCGGAGACCGGGTCCTGGGTCCGGGTTCCGGGCACGTCTCCGGCGACCGCCAGCACCACCAGCACGGAGCAGCGCTGGCGCTGCAGGCCGAGCGTGGCCAGCACCGCGGCGGATGCCTCGTCGCAGCGGTGCGCGTCGTCGACGAGCAAGGCCAGGGGGCGCAGCTTGGCGATCTCCTGGAACCAGGCGGTGAGCTCGGCCTGGAAGCGGGCCCGCTCCTCGTGCGGATCCTCGAGCGCGGGGATCGACCCTTCCGACAGGAGCTGCTCGGAGATCTCGGGCAGGACGCGTCCCAGCGCGCTCGCGTGGGCGGCGCCGGTCTGGAGCGCCAGGGTGGGCGCGATCCGCCACAGCTCCCGGAGGAGCTGGCGAACGACCGCGTACGGCGCCTCCGAGGATTCGTCGCCCTCCGCCCGGAGCACCAGCGCCCCCGCAAGCTGCGCCTCCAGCGCCAGCTCGGCGAGCAGCCGCGTCTTCCCCATCCCGGGGGTCGCGTCCACGACCACCGCCGCCGGCGTGCCGCCGAGGGCACCGTCCAGGGCGCCCTTGAGCTGGGCGAGCTCGGGCGCGCGCCCCACCAGCGGCGGCGTGGCGAGGTACGCGCGCGCGGCCTCGGTCTGCGCGGAGGCGCCAAGGCCCGCCAGCCCGCTCAGCCGGTCGATCACCTCCGCCGCGCTCCTCGGCCGGCGCGCCGGGTCCAACGAGAGCAGGGACATCACCAGCGCGTCCACCACCTCCGGCACGCGCGGCTGAGTGGACGAAGGCGGTGGGACCTTCCGCGCCCACAGCAACTCCAGCTCGTCGAGCCTTTGCGCGGGGTAGGCGTGGCGCCCGGTGAGCAGCTGGTATGCGAGCGCGCCGAGAGCGAACAGGTCCGCCCGGTGGTCCAACGGCAGCCCGCCGTAGCACTCCGGCGCCAGGTGCGGAGGCATGCCGGCGGCCTCGGTGGTGGCGCCGATGGTCGCCAGGATGCCGAAGTCGATCAGCTTGGCCTGACCGGAGGCGGAGAGCCGGATGTTGCGGCCGGCGACGGCGCGGTGGATGAGGTGGCGCGCGTGGAGGTAGGCGAGCGCGGAGGCGATCTGCACCAGGATGTCCAGGGCGCGGTCGAGCGGCAGCGGGCCCAGCTCCGCCAGGTCCGCGCCCTCCAGGAGCTCCATCGTGTAGTAGGGCCCTTCCTCGTCCACCCCGAACTCGTGGACCTCGACGATGGCGGGGTGCTTGAGCTGGGCCAGGGTGTAGAACTCGCGGCGGAAGCGGAGCTGGTCGCGCTCGGTGCTCGGCCTCGCCAGGCGCTTGAGCGCCAGCCGCTGTCCGGTGGATGTGTCGCGGACCCGGTAGACGGTGCTCATCCCGCCTTGCCCGAGGGTCCCGTCGGTGTGGAAACGGCCCTGCACAACCCGCTGGGTGACCGAGTCTTCGTCGGTGGTCCGGGCGGACCCACTGGCCGGACCCGAGCGGTCCCGGGGCGGCGACTCCAGGCAGGGCGTGGCGCCGAGCTGGCAGGCCAGCTCCTTCACGGCGCGCCTCACGTCGGCCGCGTCCGACGGCCTGCGCTGGGGGTCCTTCGCCAGCAGACGCACCACCAGCGCGTCGAGCGGATGCGGCACCGGCACGTCGCGGGATGGGCTGGGTGCCCGCTTCTGGAGGGATGCCATCGCGATCTCGAAGGGTGAAGCCCCCTCGAATGGGCGGCGCCCGGTCAGCATCTCGAACGCGATGACGCCGAGTGCGTACAGGTCGGTGCCGCCGGTGACCGTCTGCTCGCGGAGCTGCTCGGGCGCCAGGTATGCCGGAAGATCGACCAGCGGTCTGGGCTGCTGCCGGGCGAGGCCGAGATCGAGGAGCTTAACGTACCGGGAGCTGCCGGAGGCGCGCACCACGAAGATGTTGCTCGGCTTGAGGTTCTGGTGGACCACACCTTCCGCGTGAGCGGCGGTGAGGCCGGCCAGCACCTCGTCGAGGAGCCAGAGCACCTCCGGGACGGTGAAGGTCTTCCGGACGGCGAGGAGGGACTCCAGGGGTCGACCCTCCAGGTACTCCATGACGAGGTACGATCCGGCAGCGGGCAGCTCGCCGTAGGCGAACACGTCCACGATGGAGCGGTGGTGGATCCGGCCGGCGGCACGCGCCGCCGCTACCAGCCCCTGCTTCCATGCCTCCCCGTCCTCGCGGAGCACCTTGACCGCGACCTTCCGCGCGATCTGCGCCTGTTCGGCTTCGTAGACGACGCCCGTCGCCCCGGCGCCGATGCGGCGCCGGATGGTGTACTCGCCCACCTTGGCGCCAATGAGGGTGTCTCGCGGTGG
>Ga0268264_10002689_pt1 | contig 15524 bp, 14 predicted proteins | sample KBSSwiS32_FD_190357 | JGI IMG/M metagenome (GOLD analysis project Ga0268264, IMG submission 190357) | Switchgrass rhizosphere microbial communities from Kellogg Biological Station, Michigan, USA - KBS Switchgrass S3-2 (SPAdes) (version 2) | ecosystem: Host-associated > Plants > Roots >...
CGAATCGGGTCGGTCCGGTAGCCGAGAGCACCTTGCCGGTGTAGTCGATTCCGCCATAGTCGGCGCGATCGCCTTGCCCGCGCCCCTCAAGTCCCCCCTCGACAGTGAATCCCGTGAAATTGAGTTTGACGGGGAACTGCAAGAGAAGGGATGGACCGACCGACATTTCGCCACCGATCTTGGCGAGACCATCGTTTAAGGCCTTCAACGGGGGAAAGTAGTTGACGAGGTTGAACGGCAGAGTCAATTGCGGTGTCGCCGTCAGATCTTTCTCAACGGCGTTTCGGCTGCCCGCCGAATCAACCATCGCGAAAGTTTGCTTTAAGTCGGGCAGGGCGTCCCTCAGCCTATTGTGATTGTCTGCCACGAAGGAGCTTTTGGAATTCCTGCTCAACATGTGCTGGATAAGTTGGACCAGAAGCGAAAGGAGATCGATGTTGTAGCCGACATTTATTGCGAATGCGTCCTGCCAGGCAAAGCTCCACACCTTCCACCAGGGTCTGGGTAGGTAGAGCTGAACGCTCAGGGTCAGGCCGATTCCGACGAACGCGCCGACGAAAAGCCCAGCCTGCATCTCCAGCCCTTCGTTGAAGGTCAACGTCAGCTGGCCTCGACTGCCAACGTTTTCTCTCAGCACATCCACGTTGCGAGACAGGAAGCCGATGGCGGGACCACATACTCCGAAACCCCACGAGTAGTAAGAGCTGGCGTTGATGCGAGTCGCCAGAATGGTGATTCCTACGTCAAAGAGTTTCTCGGATCGCGCTGCACCGGTAGCACCAGCTCGTGCCGTTCCAAAGCTCGGAACAAGTGGAAGACCCTGACAGAGATCTATGGGATCCGAGGTGCCAATCGGGATGGAAAATGGATTGGTATCGGGGCTCATGTGGCTCCTACTCAGGAATTCCAATCACCAAACCCGTGATGACATTGCTGGAATTTTGCGGGTCACTATTCGCGTTTTTCAAAAACTCAGCGGTAAAAGCGATGCGGCCAAATGCGTCTACTTGCGCCGAGTGCTGGCCCAACAAGATCTCGGTAACAGGGAGCGGTTCGCTAAAGGGTCTGTTTGGAAGGCCTTTGATGGTGTCGCCGCTTTGCAGCACCACCTGCGAATTCTGGCCGTCAGAGATAAAAAGCCGCGTTGAGCCGTCGCCCAACAACTCTGTCCCGTACACCAACCCAGTGCTGTCGATACATGGCGCGCCTAGCCCGATGACTTGATTTTTGCTGGTGCCGATCTGCGTTTGCTGTAATTGATGCGACGATCCGCGCGAGTAATATCCAAGTATTTCGGCGTTGTTGCTGCCGTTCGATTGCTGGAAATCGCTGACGTGAGTGACGTACGCGACGTCCTGCTGTGGGTCGACCCTCGGCCCGAAAAACGTGTGGCCGCTGGTGATCTTGAGTCGGGATGCGTCTGCACGTGAGATCAATTCTGACGAGGCGGCGACGATCCTTTGCCCGGATGCTGCCTGCGTATTTCCGACGACAAGTGCCGTACCGGAACGGGTGACGTTTGGACCAGGGAGTCTGGCGGACACCTGGGCGGCGAAGGCGTGATCTGCGGCGAGATCGACAATACCAACGGATTCAATCGCTGCCGACGACGAAGGCAACAGATCGCCTGTTTGCAAAACAACTCGTCCGCCTCCCTGCCTGCTGAAAGAGGTCGCAATTAAGGCTTGGGAGCCGGAAAAACCAGAGATTCTGTCGCCTCGTGAATGTGTCGTAGCGGCTACAAGCAACAGGTTTTCGTTATCATCCAAGGCCACATCGCCGAAGTCCCCGCCGTAGAAACTGCCGTCTGGAACTTGATCGGCAAATCCTATAAGTCGCGACCAGGTCCCTTGGACATTGCCGTCGGGCCGGTACAGATACACTCCCGGCGAATTCTCGACGGAGATGGCGTTGGAGGACTCGTTGAGCGCAAACGTGGTCACGTATTCGCCAAGCGAATTGCATGCGCCGGTCCCGATATGCCCCAGTGGGATGTTCCTGCCGTCGGCGAATAAGGTCGTGCCTTCGATGGCCAGGGGGCGCACCAGCAATACGACGGGAGGGTTCATGCCGAAATGGATCGTCACCGCGAAGACGGCGTGCGCCGGCGGACCAAATGTGCGATTTACTGTTCCATGGACGTAGAGGTAGCCGATATCTGAACTAGAAGGCGGAACCATCATCACAGAGCCAGTGATAGTACCCAACCAGTTCGGGAATGTGCCGAAGGGCAGGCCTTCGTTCGCGGTGAGGATGCGATAAAACGTGTAGGCGTTCGGCATGGATCCGAGGGCGCGCCCTCGCAAGGGGCCATGCCCGAGGAGCGATACGCCCCCGAGCGCTGCGCCGACCGTTTTCAAGAAATCGCGGCGATTCGGTTTGTTATTGGTAGTGTTCACTGCGTAAGAGTGAAGATGCGCAAAATGCACAAAATTTCCGACTCGGGACGATTGCGCGCATCAATATTCTATTTCGACGGCTGATGTCAAGTTGTTTGTCACGCATCCAGCCCGGAGAAAATTTCAAAGACCAACGTCCTTGTTGGCACGGCCACCATGCGAACCATGAGGTGCTTCTCGAAGCCAATCCGTACATACCGCTGAGCGCACGCTGTGTGTATCGCATCTTCATCGAACGACAACAAGGCTATTTTCCGAGACCTTTCGCTATAAACCAGTCAGAAAAGGTCCGGAGGTAACTGTAGAGGCAAACCTTCGCATCGCGTGAGCAAAGGGCGCACCAAACATCGTGCTCGTGAACCGTAGCTAGAACGCTTGCGCCGATCGAGGCACGGTGCGATTAGGCTGAAGACCGCGAGGTTCGGCGCCATCGGGCAGTTCACTCGCTACATGTGTGAATCACCGATTTTCACATCTACTAGGCTCAGGATGCAGGAGAGGCCGGAAAATACCGCTGACGCAGTGCTACACCCCGAAAAAAGGCGGTCTACGACGCAGCGTGATCACCAAATCGCCGTCTTAGCTCAAGGATACCCAAATATCCGTTGAGTTGGACTGCGCAGCCTGACAGCTCTTGCTATAGTGGCTGGGACTTGCTGTCCCGAGATTGCAGTGATATCGAAGTTCCGCCAAATTACAACGACATGGAGGAGTGAGTGACTATTCTCGAGGCAATCCGAGCTGAAGAGCGAAAGCTGGTGAAGCAGCTAAGCAAGCTGCAGGGCGATCTAGAGGGGATTCGAAATGCAGCGAGAGCATTAGGCCACTCCGCAAATCGCGAAGCGAAAACAATCAAGAAAGAGAGTGCTTTCGGCAGCCGGCAGGGCAAAGATCGCAGCGGCTGCCAGAAAGAGATGGGCCAAGGTGAGGGCGCAAGCGAAGAGAACGATAGGATAACAGGGAGTCATCCGGCACTTGCCCTTAGGAAAAACCGATCAGTACGACTGTATTACCTCGCCAGGGTGGTTCCGTTGGAATCAGCGTTCGCGAACGCCCCTTAGCTGCTGAAAGCCCAGATTACGCATTGAGAATACGTGGTTTGCGTGAGTTTTTTGGTTGCGCCCGACGACGCGAAAAAACTTGTTCACTATGTGAACAGGAAGTCCGGAAAATCGGTACCGTAAACGGGCCCCCGCGTAACCGGCGTTCAGCCGTCATTCGGCCGTTTTCTTTAACGCCCTCTGCCTTTCAGCCAGCAAGTTAAGTATCTCGCCTATGATCTCCCTCACCCTTTCGGCGTCCTGTTCTCGCGTAGCTTGCCTGCACAGCTCCTTGAGACGGTCCCCAGATTCATCCATAGGACACCCCGCTCTAGCAGGCTGCGGAAAAATCGTGCGGAGCCAGCAATTTCTTGGTCGGTTTGAGTCATGCGGGAGTTTTCGAGCATCTGAGGCGTGATTTTTCGTGCTACCAAGCGCCCGAAAGGAACGTTTCAGCGCCGTTCAGAGACACTACGACCTGGACGGACTACGTCGGAACTTCGCTGCGCATCAGGTTCCGCATGCGCACCAGGTTGTAGGCCGCGCAGGCCAAGGTGAAGATCCAATCGACCTTCAGCGTTCCGCGATGCCGCACTTTGCGCAATAACGCAATGGTTTTCAGCCAGCCAAAACATTCTTCGATGCGCTTCCTCTTCTTCTGGCTGATGGCATATCCCGCGTGCCGCGCCGTGCGACTATCGATGGCGCTGCCACCGCTTCGCCCAAGGTTTTGCGCCACGTGCGGTGTCACCCCAATGTTCCGGCATTCGCGCACGAAATCCGCCGTGTCGAAGCCCTTGTCGCCACCCACTGTCACGCGCCCGTTTCCCGGAATTTCCTGCAGCATTTCCAGCGCGGCATAGCGTTCGGCCGTACCCGTGGCTTCCCACACCCGGCTGTCCACAATCAAGCCATTGCGATTCTCCACCAGCAGATTCCCGCTGTAGCTCAACTTGGCCTCCTTGCCTGGGCCTTTGCGCGCCATCTGTGCTTCTGGATCGCTTTTCGACTCATGCGTTTCGTTCGAGCGCTTCTCGCCGCGATAATTCACCGTGGGATTTCCGGGATCATCCGGCGGAGGCCAACTCTTCTTGTTCTTGGGCTGAAAACTCTTCGCGCTGGCCCAGGCTTCCAGCAAACTTCCGTCTACGGTGAAATGTTCCTCCGAGGCCCATCCCTGCGCTCGCGCTTGCTCCACCACCAACGCCAGAAAGTCCTTGGCCACTTCGGCCTCCAGCAAACGGTCGCGGTTCTTGGTGAACACCGTGGCATCCCACACCGCATCGTCCAGATTCAGCCCCACGAACCAGCGGAACAAAATGTTGTAGTCGATCTCCTCCACGAGCAGCCGCTCGCTACGCACCGAATACAGCATCTGCAACAGCAAAGCGCGCAGCAACTGCTCCGGCGGAATCGACGGACGGCCCACTTTGGAATACATCTTGTCAAACTCAGGCGAGAGTTCTTTGAGCACCTGGTCTACCATCGCACGAATCGGCCGCAGCGGATGATCTTTGCGTACCCGCTGCTCCGGCGAAAGGTAGCTAAAAACATATCCCTGCTGCTGATCGTTTCCTCGCATGCCCAATGTGACGCACCGCATGCGGTCTCGTTACAATATTTCTGACTTTTTTCAGCAGCCTGCTAGGGGTGCCCCACCTGATATCGGACCCCGAAAATTGGCCGTACAGGGCCATAATTAGTGGTCGCTGGATACAGATAAAACACCAGCATCCCTTGAGCAACTACCAAGTGGTTCTCAAGTTCCATGCTCATTCGGGCGATTTTACCTTACGCTTTCTCCGGCGGCAGCCTTTCGGATTTAAGAAACGAAAGCAGCTTTTGCGCTTGTTGAAGTGCGTGCTCTTCCTCACTCCCACCTTCTACTACCGCAGCCTGTTTATTCAGGCCCGCGGAGTGCTGAAAAAAGAGCTGCTGGACCAGCTGCGGTCGAAGCGGCGCATGCGCCGTTCGCGCCATGCCAGTGCCAGCGGACGGTCACTAGGACAGATCGTCGATGCCATCTCGATCCGCGAAAGACCGGCGGAAGTGGAAGACCGAGCGATCCCGGGTCATTGGGAAGGGGATTTGCTACGCGGTGCCAAGAACACCTACATCGCCACTCTAGTGGAGCGTCATTCAGGTTTTCAGACTCCTGCGACTAAACTTCAGGCCAGTGTTGCGTCGACCGCCTGAGCTGGCACGACTTATTGGGAGCTAGGCCTTATAAATGTGAGCCTGACGACAGGGCTATGCAGATGTCACGAAGGAGAGTCAGACGTCGCAGCCTAAGCGGTTGGTTGCAACTAGGGTGAGCCCTTGATTCACGACGAATAACGAGTACTGCCGATTACAGCCTCCGTATTGATTTTCCGTATCCGCTTTCCACTTCACAAGAAGGTATTCCGATACGCCGATCTTGAAGGAGGTAAACACAAGGACGTCGAAGAGCCCTTCGTCATTCACGGTCAATTGCGATTGCTTTCCATCGCGCTCATGCAGATAGATATCTTGCTTTCCCGTTTTTCTAGCCGTGAACTTCGCCGCCTGTAAGTGAGTGAACGAAAGATCGCTAGTTGAAAAGATGACAAAGGCATCGTCACCTGCTGCTGGAGGGTTGATTATGGAAACGACTTGGCCGAAAAAAACATCGGGAACGATCGTCGATCTGTCTTGGTTCAGTTGATAGCGCATGGTGCCTTCGAGACGCTCGGGTTGCAAGGACCGGATGCCGTCCATGGAGAAAGCATAATAGAAGCCTTGTTTGATGGCCGGCTCCAGCGGAGCCGCAAACTGTATTTCGGAGGAGGTGCCCGTCTCGTCGAGAGGATGATCGAGCATCTGCTTTTTCAGCTTGGCGACTTGCTCAGGTGTAGGGTGGCTTAGACTGAAATTCTTAAGGTGGCGTCGAGCGAGTTGTTGCCAGTCGATGGATTGAAACGGATCAAAGCGAACCTCGCCGGGAGTTTGGCCGGGCAAAGCATCGTGAAACTGAACATCAGTTGGGAATTGACTCAAAGCTTGGACCAAGAGGCTTGCGGCGCAAAGCCAAAATAACCCGAAGCGGAACATAAACGCCTCCCTTGAAGGTTCCTGCGTACTCAATCCTGCCGGAGTGTGCGGGCAGGGTCGAGGCGCAGCACTCGGGCGCCCGGAATTGCGCTGGCTGCAGCCACTACCGCCAATAAGAATATAGCGGCAGCGGCAAACGTGGCCGGGTCGAGCGGCGAAATGCCAAAAAGCAAGCCGCTGATGAGCTTCTGCGCTGCGGTCGCCCCGAGCAGTCCAAGAGCGGCTCCGATCGCGGCCATAGTAAGGCTTTGCTTAAGCACGAGCCAGAGCACACGGCCGCGGCTGGCGCCAACGGCGATGCGCACCGCAAGTTCCTGCTTGCGCTGCGCGACGAGAAACGAAACCACGCCGTAGATACCGACCACCGCGAGCGCCAATCCAGCCACCGCAAATAGGGAAAGGACAAGCGTGGTAAAGCGCTGGCCTCCGGTTTGTTGCTCGACCACTTCCTGGATCGTCTGCACTTCCGCGAACGGCATGTCGACATCGAGCTGCTGGAGCTGGCGGCCGATTTCGGCGGCGAGCTGGCGCGGCTCCGACGTCGTGCGAATCACGATATCCTTGAAACCGTAGTTCACCAATGGATGCTGCGCGTACAAAACCGTGATGTGCGGATCTGGGGGCGCGACGAGTCCGGCATTCCGAAAATTGCCAGTTACGCCGATGATCGTAACGTCGGAAGAGTCGGAGATATCCGAACCTGGGGCAATATTCAAAAACGCCGGCGGACCGATGTGCATACGGCGCCCGATCGGGTCTTCTGTGGGAAAGTAGCGCCGAACGAATGCTTCGTTGACCAGAGCTACGGGCGGACTGGTGGCGTTATCCGATTCTGCGAAATCACGTCCGCGAATCAGCGGAATGCCCATGGTTGTGAGGAAGTGCGCATCAGCGACGCCAAATTGCGCCGAAGGAATATCCTCGCGGCGCGTGGCGGGATGCTCAGGAATGCCGAGCATCTGAAACCATCCATTATTGGGTGGGAAGGCCGTGGTGACCGTGGCTTCCACAACTCCAGGTAGCGTGCGGACGCGGCGCGCGAATTCCTCGCAGAAGCGCGTGATCGCGGCGGGATCCGAATAACGAATGCCGGGCAGATAAAAATGCCCCTTGAGCAAATGGTCGGCACGAATTCCCAGATTTTGGTGCTCCAGCCGCACGATGCTTTGTGTGAGCAGGCTGGCACCCACGAGCAGCACCAGGGACATGGCCATTTCCAGCACCACAAGGATTCGCCGCATGCGCTGGCTGCCCGGACCCGAGCTCCCGGAGCGCCCGCCCTGTTTCAGCGCGTCCGCCAGATCGATGCGTGTGCCCGTAAGCGCGGGAGCGAGCCCGAAAAGTAGGCTGGTGACGATGGAGACGACAAAAGTGAACAGAAGCACGCGAAAATCGAGGCTCAACGAATCGAGCTGCGGCAAATTCTTGGGATGCGCTCGGCTGAGCGCCGCGAGGCCGAACTGCGCCAGCAGCAGACCCACCGCAGCGCCGATCAAAGAAAGCAGCAAAGTCTCGGCAAGCAGGTGACGGACCAAGCCGGCTCGGCCCGCTCCGAGAGCGGTGCGCAGAGCCAATTCACGTTGCCGGGCGGAATTGCGCGCCAACAGCAAGTTAGCCAAGTTCAAGCAAGCGATGAGCAAGATCAAACTGACCGCACCCATCAGCAGCAACAGCATGGGACGCAAGTTGCCGGCGCGGGTCTCCGCCAGCGGCTTAACGGATACGCCTATATCGCGATCAATGGAATGCTCCGCGGCAAGCGCAGCGGCAATCGTGGATAGGTCGGCTTGCGCCTGCTCGAGCGACACTCCCGGTTTCATCCGCGCTAGCGTGCTGAAGCCGCGAGCGCCGCGCGCCTCTTCCGTCCATATGCCCGATAATGCGAGCGGCGTCCAAACCTGAATCGTCCCGGATTCTCGTCCGCGTGATTCCATCCATTCCGGAATGACATCCGGAATGACAGCAACAATGACGTAAAGCTCGTCATTGATGCGAATTTTTCGATTTAGGATCGCAGAATCGCGAGCGTAACGCCGCTCCCACAATTGCACGCTGATCGCAGCAACATAGTTTTTGCCGGGCTGACTTTCCGCCTCGGTAAAGAGCCGCCCGATGAGTGGGTGCACGTCAAGGATTTCGAAATAAGTGGGCGGCACCAGGCCAACTTGCATCTGCTCCGGCTCGCCCGCGCCTTCGCCGAAACTGACGTTCTTGCGCCAGGTGTCATAGGCCACCATTTGCTCAAACGTGTGGCTATTGCGCGCAAAATCGCGCATGTCCATGCCTGAGGGGCCGCCGTTTCGACCTGCGCCATTAGGCGTGAGCAGCGCGCCATACTTCGTTGAGAAGATGCGAACCAATTGCTTGGCCTCGGTAAATGGCAGTGGCCGAAACATCAACGCATTGATGGTGCTGAAGATCGCGCTGTTAGCGCCTATTCCCATGGCTAGCGTTAGAATCGCGACCACCGCGAAACCGGGGTTCTTGCGGAGAGCACGGCCAGCGTAGCGCAAATCGCGGAGCAATCCTTCCAGCCACCCAGTCGTCCAAACCGAGCGAACGTCTTCGGTGATCAAACTGGTGTTGCCGAAGGCGCGGAGAGCGGCATAGCGCGCTTCTTCCGCGGAAACTCCCGAGTCTTGCTGCTCCTCCGCTTCTAGCTCCAGATCTGCTTGCAACTCGCGCGCAAACTCCTGTGTCTTTCTTCGCCGCTGGACTCGCGCGAATACCTGCGACAGAAAGCGCTCCAAAATACTCATAAAGGATCCTCTGATGCCGGCCACATGACGCGCGCCACCGCAGCGGCGATTTGCTTCCATTTCGATTCTGCATGGGCGAGTTGTTTTCTTCCCGCAGGCGTTAGCCGGTAATACTTAAATTCGCGATTACGATCTTTGGCCATTTCCCACTTGGAGGCGAGCCACCTTTTGCGCTCCATGCGGTGCAGAGCGGGATAGAGCGAGCCGTGTTCGACCTGAAGGACATCCACGGTGGTCCGTTGGATGTGCTTCGCGATCTGATGCCCGTGAGCTGGGCCGAAAAGAAGAGTACGGAGGATAAGCATGTCTAACGTGCCTTGCAGGAGTTCCGTACGGTTGGGTGAAGGCTTTGCGGTCATAGTCGACAGTCTACCCTCAATATAGTAGACGGTCTACCCTCAGTTTCGTTCCCCTCGTTCACGAATTTACGGGTCGGCTCTGCGCTCTGTCTTTCAACACAGTTTCAATTGCGGCTTCATGGTCGAAGTTTAGATCGCAGAGATGTTTGGGTGTGCGCCGGGATAAACCGGCGTGGAGGTGCGGATGAAAGAGCCGTACGGTGAAGGGCCAGCAACCCACACCGACCCTGAGTCATGCGCGTGACCAGTCGCAAGGCTGCACGCGAAGCGTTGACAAGGGCACATGCAGGCAGGGTGTTGAGCCGCGTAATTCTCAAAAATCAGAGTGCCGACGCCGTACCCAGAGGCGGAAGGCCACACCAACAAGTGCGAAACTGCGAGCACCTGCTGGACTCTGCGAGGTCGAAGACCCCTGCATGCATGGAAACTCCACGCGCGAGATCCGGGAGGCCCCACCAGCGCCCGACGCGAGGTAGTGCGCGGGCCGGTTGGAGAAGGTGATGAACCACAAGTCCAATATGAACGTTGGTGGGGAGTCGGACGGTCGTGTAGTACCTGCGAAGTGCCCGAACAAAGGCGGAAAGCCGTCGGCGGAGGGCGCGGAGGGAAGACGACTGACCAAGGAAAACACGGAGCAGACGACCGCGTCCCAGACGCAGAGTTGGGGCAACGCGTTGAGCGGCCTGCACCGTGTGCGGGAAGCAGCAAGAAGGGACAAGCGGCTACAGTTCACTGCGCTACTGCACCATGTCACGGTTCCTCTTCTACTGGACAGCTTCTACGCATTGAAGCGAGACGCTGCTCCCGGAGTGGATGGAGTGACGTGGAAAGAATACGAGACGGACCTGGACAAGCGACTAGAAGATCTACACCGTCGTGTGCATCGGGAAACGTATCGAGCGCAACCTTCCAAGAGAGCCTATGTTCCCAAAGCGGACGGACGACAGCGGCCGCTGGGCATTGCTGCCCTGGAAGACAAAATCGTCCAACAAGCAGTGGGAACAGTCCTTGGACAGATCTACGAAGAGGACTTTCTGGGATTCTCGTACGGGTTCCGGCCTGGGCGTAACCAGCACGCTGCGCTGGATGCCTTATGGATTGGGATCATGAGGAAGAAGGTGAACTGGGTGCTAGACGCGGACATTCGTGACTTTTTCGGATCGCTATCGCACGAATGGTTGATTAAATTTGTCGAGCACCGCATCGCTGATCGACGGATCCTCCGCCTAATCAAGAAATGGCTGAGGGCCGGCGTTTCGGAGGATGGAGAATGGTCGAAGACGGAGGTGGGAACTCCGCAAGGATCGGTGATCTCGCCGAGGCTCGCGAATATCTACTTGCATTATGTTTTCGACCTCTGGGTACAACACTGGCGGACGCAGCAGGCCGCGGGAGAAGTAATCGTGGTCCGCTATGCGGATGACGCGGTGTTGGGGTTCCAACATCGAGCGGATGCGGAGCAGTTCCTCCAAGACTGGCGGGAGCGCTTGCGGAAGTTCGGGCTGGAATTACATCCGGATAAAACACGCCTGATGGAGTTCGGGCGTTTTGTAGCAGCAAGTCGGAAGCAACGTGGGAAGGGCAGGCCGGAGACTTTCGACTTTCTGGGGTTCACACCTATCTGTGGACAAGCCAGGAAGAACGGCAAGTTCCTTGTGCTGCGCAAGACCATCCGCAAGCGACTCCTCGCCAAACTGAAAGAGGTGAAGGACGAACTTCGGAAGCGAATGCATCAGCCGCTGGCAGAGGTTGGGAGGTGGTTGAGGAGTGTCGTTCAAGGCTACTTCAACTACCACGCCGTTCCCGGCAATATCGTCAGTCTGCGGAGTTTTCGGCTTGAGGTGAGCAAACGTTGGTTGCGGGTGTTACATTGCCGTAGCCAGAAAAGCCGGATCACGTGGAAGCGCCTTGCGGGTTTCGTTGAGCAATGGCTTCCGCCGCTCAGCATTCTTCACCCGTATCCCTACATACGCTTCGACGCCAAGTATCTGCGGTAGGAGCCGCATGCGGTAATGCCGCACGTGCGGATCTGTGCGGGGGGCGCTGGGTCACCGGCGTCCCTACCGCGACCGGACTGAAACCGACCGCTAGATTACGAACGAACCGTGCTTGTCGAGGCCGATCAGAAAGACAGCCGAGGAAGGGGAAGGAAAAACTCTTCTAAGTGAAGGGAGAAGTGTGCTCAGAAGTTGTTTGACTGGGCCGACATCGTTAGAGATGTCCGGTTACGCGTTTATCGGGACTTCAGAAAGATTGTTTCGGTTAGACTACTGGGCCAGGTCGGAGGCTACGATGCACCCAGAAACACTATTCAATGCATCCGGCAAACTGGCTATGGTCGGCTTTGGTTCCGATTGCCACTTGTCTCGGTACGGCGTCTGTCAGGACTTACCGAATCGATTCGTTTGGTTGGCTGCGCCGCATTGCGCTCGACTTACTGCAGAGCCGAATCCGCCGGGCCAGCTGCACCGCCGGTCTTGTAATGGATCATATTGGATTCGTCGCTGAAGAAATAACGCGTACCGCTGGAAGCGGTGAGCGGGTCAGCATTGATGGTATACGCAGTCCGCGGCGTAGCGCCCGCAGAAGCCAGCGTAAACGCATAACCGCTCTTGCTAAGGGTAACCAGCGGGGAGTCAAGCAAACCAGAGGCACCCGGGCAGGTAGCCGCACCGGTCGCGAAGTCAGCAATCGTGCCAGTGAAGCCCTGGCCCGGGCAGGCGGACGCAAACGCAATTTCCGACGTATTGATCGTACGGATCGAGCCAACCGCCGAAGCTTCGTTGGCGGCCATCTTCGACTTCATGAAGTTCGGGATGGCAATCGCATCAATAATCAGAATAATCGCCACAACGATCAACAGCTCGATCAAACGGAGGCCGTGGAAGCTGTGCGGATACACCATCACAATCTGAATCTACTTGCACTTGATAGTGCAAGATTTTCATTCCGCAACGTTCCAATAGAGGAGAGCACCATGGAGAATCAATTCCATAGATGGCTTTTGGCATTGCTGGCTTGGTCGCTGTTGCCGCTCTGTGGCATGGCGTGCGATTGCCCATATTACGGCGCGCCGTGCAAGGCATTTGCGAATACGCCGACTGTATTCGCGGGCCGTGTGGTGAAGATTTCCAGCATAGATCGGAAAACCGCTTCCGGAGTTGAGTACAAGGATCGCCTTGTCTTTTTCGACGTGGAGCGGAGTTATCGCGGTTGGACGGCCAAAACCGCCGAAGTGGTGACGGGTTGGGGTGGAGGCGACTGTGGTTACAAATTCCAAGAAGGCGTCGGATATCTCGTTTACGCATATCCACACTCGGAAACGGGAACGTTGTACACGGGAATCTGCCAACGCACGCGGCCGCTAACGGAAGCAAAAGAGGACTTGGAATACTTAAGCAAGAGGAACGACCCTGCCCACGGAGCGGGCATCGAGGGAATGATCGAAGAGCTGGATTCCAAAACTCGAAGCCAAGTCGTCGGCTACCTGGGAGGAGTAGAAGTCTTGGTTGAAGGCCCATCCGGCCGTCAGACAATCGTGTCGCAGAAGGACGGCCGGTTTCAATTGTGGGGACTTTCGCCAGGCAGCTATCGGGTTACACCCGTTCTTCCGAAATCGTTCTTGCCGGATAGACAAATCGTGAAACTAGAGCGAAATTCCTGCGCTGAGCTTCGCTTCTTAGCAACGCCACCTCCACATCGAGGCAGAATGGCCAGTTCGGCCTCAGTTGGTGCTGCACGCAAGACGGGCGTATAGGAAGTATTCGATGAGCGTCCTCGGCAGGCATTCTGCACAACGACTCATCGGGGTTTTGGCGCCATGAGAGTTATGAGATAGTGGCCGTCCTTGAATCCCACCGGGTAATAGTTGGTGTTGGAGGCCCCTCTTGTTAGTGGCTCAAGCTCTACAACCAGTTCTGATTTGGCAGGAAGGTTAAATGCGTAGGTAATGCCATCCTTTGTGAATTCATTCACGCGTCCTGCAGGATGTTCGCTGGTCATCTTGATGCTGACGATTTTCTCTTCAAATGCATAGCTGTGTCGTTCTGCCGACTCTCGAACCTGGGGAGTGACTCCATCCCAACAAAAGAGTTTGCGCATCGCTTCTGCATCATGCCTATCGTGGGCTCGGCGGAATGCCTCAATGAAGTCCGACTGCGGAGTATGAGTGCTGTTTTGCTCTGATAAGGTAGAGTCCGAGCAAATCACAAGCGCCGACATAGCCGCAAGAGACCAACAGATCAACTGAAAGCATTTCATCACAGGCTCCAATCACGAGAGTTTCAGGTCAATTAAATCATTCGGGCCAGGAGGTTTTGATGAGGGCGGTGTAGATGCGTCGTAGTCTGCGGGAAGGGTCTTTAAGAATTGCAGTCGGCGCTCCGTGATGACGAGAAATGTCAAAAAAAAGATCATCCATCCGGACATTCCAATGATTTCTCTCCACGGGTAGACGAGGGTAACCGGTTCGCCGACAATCTTGACGCCCGGTCCATTCGGATCGTGCAAAACTCCGACGGCAGGATTGAAACGATGGCGCTCGCCCCAAGTGTTTGCAAGCGCCTCGGAATCTGTGGTGCGCGTGCGCGTGATTCCCTCACATAGTGGGGGCTCCCGATCAATGACGAAAGTTGTGCCGGTGAGACATTGCTCAGCGGGCACGGCAAACCGGACTTCATATTCTACGAAATAGTGGGAAACATGGTCTCTTGAGGAAGGACCGGTGTAGGACTTAACCTTCACGGCGGTCACATGACCTTGAGCAACGGGCCAGCTATGCCGGGCGTGAAATTCCGAGGATATCCTAACAGCTATAACAATCCATGCGAGCGCGCCACAACCCAAAAACAACAGAATGGCGCAGCGCAGAAACCTAGTCCTCCCTTGATTCGGCATTAGGGCCGTAAAAAAATTGCTGTCGTTTACCGGCTGGGATGAGGAGAGGCTAGAAGTAGACATAAATCCACCGCTGTTTATTCTATGCGATTCACTCGGCGCGAGGGATGTTATGTCGTGAAAGAAATACGCCGGCCAGCGCATGTGTCGCAGGCCCGGAAGTGCCAACTGAGCGGATGGTCGGCTACTCGGGGGTTTATCCAGGAACGGCATTCTGGGTCTATCCAGGGTCTCGGATTGAGTTGGTCGAATCTCCAAGCTAATTAGTCAAGCTCAGACTGAAGCGGCGAATACGGGAAGAACTCTCCAAAACGCCCGCTCGCTTTGGAAGCCGAGGCGAGAGAGCGAGGTTCTGCTACACACCCTTCGCTTCAGAAGTTCGGTTGCCGAAGACGTAGCGGCCTAACCTGAAAAGCGTGATCCCGGAGATCATGCCGGTCATAGCAGCCAGCGGTCCGCCCATGAGAATTCCGAGCATAAGAGTGAAGAGGAACAGACTTCCCACCCTTCCAAAAGACCATTGCCCTTCCAACATGGGAAGCTCACACGCATAGAGCATGGCAAATATTGCGTACGCTCCAGCGCTAACCCCAAGGCCTCTCAGTACAGACTGACCGTACGTCTTGACACGGCATGAGTCCAGAATGGCCCCACCCCAGATATACCCAGCAATTCCGGCAGCCAACGAAGGCAAAATGATGTACAGGATGACGGCGTGAGAGGCCATGGACAGGCGCAGAAAGAAATATTGGTCGTCGACCATGGTCTTGACGGCGCTGGCGATTCGCTCGCTTCCCGAAGCCGCGAGCGCCAGGAAATCAGGCACGAGCTCGCGCAGGAACAGCAGGGCGGCGGCCGAGTTGCGCGAGTGAAGCTCGTCGCCCATGCCGAGCGCTCGCTTGATGATGGGCTTGAGCGGAATGCCATTTCCCAATCTCAGGGCCTCCGCGATCACGGGAACCACCTCGTTCTGCACCGCGAGCAGCCGATCCCGCACGC
>Ga0268264_10002694_pt1 | contig 15505 bp, 12 predicted proteins | sample KBSSwiS32_FD_190357 | JGI IMG/M metagenome (GOLD analysis project Ga0268264, IMG submission 190357) | Switchgrass rhizosphere microbial communities from Kellogg Biological Station, Michigan, USA - KBS Switchgrass S3-2 (SPAdes) (version 2) | ecosystem: Host-associated > Plants > Roots >...
ACGGAGGCCGACAGGGGCGGCTTTGGTATTTTCGATGTTTTTGTAAAGGATGGTCGTTTCTATAGCCGCCAGTACCTTGTCAATGTACCCTGGTCAAATAAGGAGCTTAGCATACACTATGATACTTATCGCGACAAGGTTCTGCCGGGTAGTGAAGAGAAATGGAAGATCACCATCAAAGGCCAGCGGACCGACAAGGTGACAGCAGAAGTGCTCGCCGCCATGTACGACGCATCGCTGGATCAGTTTAAATCCCATAGCTGGGCCACTCCCAACCTCTACCCCGGCTTTTACACAAAATATGGATGGAAAGGAGGAGACTGTTTTACAATCGCGAATTCTGAACAGGCTTACGTCAACCAGACGGTATACATTCCTTTCGAAAAGGAATATGACAGGCTGATCGCTATGGATAATGCCAACTCGGATAATAGAACCAGCCTTCAGTTCAGAGTCTCGAAGGGATTCATCGCAAAGCAAGCAATGGGGAATGGAGCGCCCAAAGCTCCTTCACTCCAGCATGACATGAACCCCAATGTACGAATGTCAGTCACGTATGAGGTACAAGGATCAGACATGTATGTCCACGCAGAACGGATGAAAAAGGTAGACGCCAGGGGTTACTATGACATTCTGGATAGCCCCACCCCCAACGAGTCTGCTCCCCAACCCGTCCAGATCCGCAAAAACTTCAACGAAACAGCCTTCTTCTTCCCCGACCTCCGCACAGACGACTCGGGCAGCGTCAGCTTCTCCTTCACCATACCGGAAGCGCTCACCCGCTGGAAAGGCATGATCCTGGCCCATACAAAAGACCTGGCTTTCGGCTACTCCGAAAAGACGATCGTGACCCAAAAGCAATTGATGGTACAGCCCAACCTGCCCCGCTTCCTCCGCGAAGGGGATAGGATGGAGCTAGGCGTCAAAATAGTCAACCTCTCCGACTCGGAGATGACAGGACAGATCGAGCTGCAATTGACAGACCCCACCACGGGACAGACAGCCGATGGGATATTCAGTAATAGACAGGCAAACCAGTACTTCACCGTAGCCGCCGGCCAAAGCTCCATAGTGGGCTTCCCCATCGACATACCTTATCAATACAACAGACCCCTTACGTATCGCATCATAGCCCGATCCAAAACCTACAGCGATGGGGAGGAAGCAGCCCTGCCCATAGTCAGTAATCGCATGCTCGTAACGGAAAGCCTCCCTCTCAATATGCCGGGGGATGGCACGAAAGAATTTCTCTTCGAAAAGCTCCTCCACAGCGACAGCAGCGAAACCCTGAACCACCACGCCCTGACAGTGGAGTTTACGTCCAACCCCTCCTGGTATGCGGTACAGGCCCTGCCCTACCTGATGGAATATCCTTATGAATGTGCCGAGCAGACGTTCAATAGATTTTATGCCAACGCCCTCGCCACTACCATCACCCACAGTTCGCCAAGGATACAAGCCATATTCGACAAGTGGAGGACGACAGACACCGCCGCCTTGTTGAGCAATCTGGAAAAGAACCAGGAGCTGAAGTCGGTATTGTTACAGGAGACACCCTGGGTACTACAGGGTAAAAGCGAGTCGCAGCAGAAACAGCATATTGCCTTGCTGTTTGACATGGCGCGCATGAGCAAAGAATTGGAGTCCTCGCTGACAAAGATCCAACAGATGCAATCCCCCAATGGCGGCTTTGTCTGGTTCAAAGGCGGACCCGACGATCGCTATATCACACAATATATCCTCACTGGTATTGGCCGGCTGCAAAAGCTGAACGCCATTCCATCTACCATGACGGGAAAGGTGCAGGACATCGTCAAGACAGCCATCCCTTACCTGGATGGAAAAATAAAGAAGGATTATGAAGCAATCTTCCGGGAGAAAAAGCCCCTGCCCCCATCCAAAAAGGCCGCCCCTATATGGATCGGCGAGCTGCCCGTTGATTACCTCTACATGCGTAGTTTCTTCCCACAGTATGGCATCCCCGGAGATGTACTCCCCGCCATCTCTTATTTCCGCAAACAGGCGCAGCAGCAGTGGCTGCAATACAGTAAATACATGCAGGGAATGCTCGCCCTGGCGCTCTTCCGTACCGGGGACGTACAGACGGGAAAGAACATCATCGCTTCGCTAAAAGAAACCGCCATCCGCGACGAAGAAAAGGGAATGTACTGGAAAGGCATGGAGGGCGGCTACTACTGGTGGCAGGCGCCCATCGAAACACAGTCCCTGCTGATAGAAGCCTTCCATGAAATAGCCAATGCTCCCAAAGACGAGGCCGCGCTAAAGACATGGCTTCTTCGGCAAAAACAAACCCATAGCTGGTCAACCACCAAGGCAACGGCCGATGCCTGCTATGCACTGCTCACCGGGTCCACCGGCAACTGGCTTACAGTAGAACGCAATGTCGATATAGAGCTGGGCAACAAACCCCTCCCCGCACCCGCCACCACCGAAGCCGGTACCGGCTATTTCAAGCAGGTAGTGGACGGCGCCCGCGTCCAGCCCTCCATGGGTAATATTAAGGTGACGATGAAGACCCCAACCGCCGCATCCGCCGGCTCCGAAACCCTGCCCGCCTGGGGGGCCGTGTACTGGCAGTATTTTGAAAACCTGGATAAGATCACCGCTGCCGGTAACACAAAAGCTCCGCTCAGGCTGGTGAAAAAACTATTTATCGAAAAAAATACAGATCGTGGTCCCGTCCTCGAACCCGTGGCCGAAAATGGCGTCCTGCATCCAGGCGACAAAGTAAAAGTGCGGATCGAGCTGCGTTCGGACCGCGACCTCGAATATGTACATATGAAGGATATGCGCGCATCCTGCATGGAACCCATCAACGTGCTCAGCCAGTATAAATACCAGGGCGGACTGGGATATTACGAAAGTACAAAGGATGCCAGCACGGACTTCTTCTTTGCCAGCCTCCCCAAAGGGACCTATGTTTTTGAATATCCTCTTTTCGTGGGACAGAAAGGCAACTTCAGCAATGGAGTGACGAGCATCGAATGTATGTATGCGCCCGAATTTGGATTCCACAGCGAAGGCATACGGGTGAATGTAGAGGAGGTTACGCCATGATGAAAGATGTATTGGTAATAGGTCAGGGCATTTCTGGGACCTTCCTCACGTGGTGGCTGGAGCAAAAGAGCCTCTCCTTTGCCGTCATCGACGAGGAAAGACCGTCTACCGCCTCGCGCGCAGCAGCAGGACTTATCAACCCCGTAACAGGGCGACGGATCGTAAAGACCTGGATGATCGACGAGCTTCTCTCTTTTGCAGAAAATGCTTATGCTTCCATCGGTGGGGAATTACAGATAAGCCCTCTCAAACCCGCCCGGGTCATCGACTTCTTTCCCACTGTCCAGATGCGGCTGGCCTTTCTTAAAAGGCTGGAAGAAGATCCGCAATACCTCGAGCTGCCTGCCGACGAAAAGGCCTGGAACGCTCAGTTTCGTTATGATCTTGGCTATGGCATGATCACCCATTGCTACCTGGCAGACCTGCCCGGCCTCCTGCCCGCCTGGCGACGGCATCTCCTGCAGCAAAATGTATTGGATCAATCCCCCTTTGATCCAGCTTCACTCATCATAGAAAAAGAGCAAATTCTATACAGAGATATCACGGCCCGCCACATCATCTTTTGTGACGGCATCGAAAGCTTTGACAGTCCCTATTTCTCCCGGCTGCCTTTTGCACCCAATAAAGGAGAGGCTTTGATCCTGGATATACCCGATTGGTCGCCTGGACCCATCCCCCCCCTCTCTGATCCCAGTCTCACCCCCGCCGTCCCGATCTTTAAAAAAGGTATGACACTCGCCCCCTGGAAAGATGGGCTGTTCTGGGTCGGCTCGTCTTATGAATGGTCCTTCAGCGACCCCAACCCCACCGAAGCATTCCTGCAAAGGACGGAAGCCCTTCTCAAGGACTGGTTAAAACCTTCATTCCGCGTCCTCGACCACATCGCCTCCGTGCGCCCCGCCACACTGGAGCGCCGCCCCTTCGCAGGCTTTCACCCCCTGCACCCCAGGGTTGGCATCCTCAATGGTATGGGTACAAAAGGCTGTTCGCTGGCCCCTTATTTTGCCCACCAGTTGGTGGAGCATATCGTGAATGGAAAAGCTATCCGGCCGGATGCGGACGTAAGGAGATTTACCAAAATTTTGAGCAGGTGATTTGGTAATTTTGCTTCCTTAAACCTACATACTATGGAAGTAATTTTTATCCGCGATAAAATCTATGAGATCCGTGGTCAACGCGTAATGCTCGATTTTGACTTGGCCGCCCTGTATGAAGTACCAACCAAAGTCCTCAACCAGTCCGTAAAAAGAAACGCCGAACGTTTCCCGGAAGATTTTATGTTTCGCCTCACCGAGGAAGAATGGATGCGGTCACAATTTGTGACCGCATCCCAAAAAGGCGCCATCAATATACAAACACCTAGTAATCAAGAAAGTGCCGACAAACAAAATGGGATACAGATCATTTCCAATTCAAGTTCGAATCCGATGTGGTCACAATTTGTGACCACATCCCCCCAAAAAAGAAGAAAAGGCAGCCTCCCCTATGCCTTCACCGAACATGGCGTCACCATGCTTGCCAGCGTCCTCCGCAGCGAAAATGCAGTAAAAATGAGTATTGAAGTAGTTCGTGCTTTTATCACCCTAAAGCAATTCGCAATAGACCAAAACAATCGCGACACGAAGCTGCAGCACATCGAAGACCGTCTCGGCGAGCACGACGTGTAGCTCAACCACATCTACGACGCCATCGAAAACCTCCTCGACGAAAAGGCCGCTCAACGCCACTGGGAAGAGAGAGAAAGAATTGGTTTCAGGAACAAAAAGGGATAGCCAAAAACAGAAAGCAATAGCCGAAGAAAAAGTATCTTACTGCGCCACCTTCCTCACCGTGGGCTCCATACGACGAATGATAGTCGCAATCCCCGTACCCGTAAAATTCAACGGATCCTGGTTGAGCACACGCGACATCGCCTCATACAGCTCCGGCAGCTCCTGTCTGAATAGCACAGCATTCTCAAAGAACACTTCTATCGCCACTGCCCAGAACTCATGATAATTCGTAGCCGCGTAATCCCCCAATAAATTTTTAGCGCCTCCCTGCATGGAAGTAAAAATAGGACGGGCCACTTTGGAGAAATTATGAAACTCTTTTTTAAAATGCTTATCCTCTTCCGTCCGGGTGATAAAATTGACATACGCAAGGGCATGTCCCATTTCATGTAAGCCCACATTACAATTGGGGGTCAGCCCGGAGATCCCTTTGATAAAATTATCCCAGGAAAGATAAATACCCGTCTGATCCACATGCCCCATAAAAGGACGGGAATAAAACCCATAGTGATAGTCATCCCTCAAGATGAAGATATCATCGAAGTAGCTTAGCTTGAATTTCTCCAGTCCAAAAGTAAGCTGAACAGCCGCCGCGCTGACCAAAATGGGCATTTCGGCATTTTGCTCCACTTCTATATAATGGAAGTTCTTGGAATGCTGGAACTGATAAGTGCGGAACAGGAATTTACGCTGTTCTTCCAGGTTCAGTCTGTTATAATATTTAAGATGACGGGATACTACGGAATGATAAAAGGTCTCTGCCGCAACAAAGCGTTTGTACTGATGCCTGGTGTAGAGGCGCTGGCAAAGCAAGGTCACGGGGCGGTTGAGTAGAAGTATCCCCAGTACCAATGCAATAATGACAACGATTTCCATAAGGTTCCATTTTTCTTTGTGATTCAAAAGAAACGATCGATAACTCAATCGGGCCTTACATTGGTGTTGGATACGGCATCTATGGCTTTCAGAGTGGCGTTGTACGCAATGAGGAAAACCTAGGTGGGTTAATCAAGAGGAAATGAATCATTACGGATTGTGGACAAGATAGAAATAATATTTAATAATCAAAAGCCCTGTGAACATGTTTTCGTTAATTTTTAACAGCACGCTGACTATCAGCCGATTGCGAGAACATCCAGGGGTGACCTTTCGCCGGGGAACTCCAAGTCGATGATCTTGCGGGGAGTGAGGGGATCCTGGTTGAGCAGGATACAAAGCGCGTGATACAGCTCGGGCAGCTGTCTTTTAAAAGCATGAGCCTTTTCAAAAAAGGTTTCTATGCTGACAGCCCAGAACTCCTGGTAGTTGGTGGCGGCATAAGGGTCAAGCACCGTTACTTCGCCGGCCTGCATCTTCTCGAATACGGGGCGCGCTACTTCGGAAAAGTCTTTGAACTTATCATGAAAGCTGTCGTCCTTCCCCTCCTCAACGGTAAAGTTGACATAGGCAAGGGCATGGGCCATCTCGTGCAGCCCAACATTCTGCCCATCCGTATAATCCGTGAACTCCCGGATGAAATTGCTCCAGGACAGATAGATACCGTCATCGCTGACATGCCCCTCGAAAGGCATATTATACAGTCCAAACCGGTAATTCTCCCTCAGTATATAGATGGTCTTGAAATAGTCCAGCTGGTAATTCTCCAGCCCGAAGGTGAGCTGCACGGCAGCCGCGCTGATGAGCAAAGGCATTCTCTCTTCCTGTTCGATATCGATGTATTCAAACTCCTTAGATTCCATGAAGTTGAGCACCCGGCGAAGGAATCTGTCCCTCACCGTATCATCGAGACTTTTATAGTAGGGATTGTACTGCGATAGGATGCTGTCGAACTCCCAATGCCTGTCATCATAGATACGTGTTACCTTGGCCGCCCTTATCCATCGGATAACCCAGCGACCCAGGCGGGCCAGCACAAACACGGCTATAACCAGGCCTATTATAAGGGTAATCTCGGTCAACGTACGCATACGGCCGAAAAATACAGTTTTTTAATGATCCTGCAACTTCCAGGCCCTGTCTCCCATGGATTGTGTATATTTTTCCCCCTTCCGGGGGTGTCGGACAGCGTTTTAAAGTACCTTTGCCCCTCTTCCGGGGGCAAAATCGGCTCTACCCGGATAAGGCAAGCCCAGAACGGGCCGGAGGCTCGTTGTTCAAAGGACAGACATTAGATCTTTCCGGAAACAGGCTACGTTTCCCCGGAAGCTCGTTTTTCGGACATTCATAATTGAAAAAACTGAAGGATGTATAGGACGCATACTTGTGGCGAATTAAGAAAGGATCATATTGGAACTACCGTGACCTTAGCAGGCTGGGTGCAGACGGTGCGTAAGTTCGGAAGCATCACATTTATCGATCTCCGTGACCGCTATGGTATTACCCAGCTGCTGTTCGGGGAAGAATTGAACAAAGCATTGACGGAAAACCCTCCGGGACGTGAATTCGTTCTGCAGGTGAAAGGTCTCGTCTCCGAAAGGACCAATAAAAATCCCAATATACCCACTGGGGACATCGAGATAAAGGTGGAGTCGTTCTCCATTTTGAATAAATCGGCTACTCCCCCCTTTACCATCCAGGATGATACGGACGGCGGCGATGACTTGCGGATGAAATACCGGTATTTGGACCTCCGGCGCAATGCGGTAAAAAAGAACCTCGAGCTCCGGTATGCCGTCAACAGGGCAGCCCGGAACTACCTGCATGAGCAGCAGTTCATGGACATCGAAACCCCCTTCCTTATCAAATCCACTCCGGAAGGAGCCCGGGACTTTGTCGTACCATCCCGTATGAACCCGGGACAGTTCTATGCCTTGCCCCAGTCGCCGCAAACCTTCAAACAGCTGCTCATGGTCAGCGGCTATGACAGGTATTATCAGGTGGTAAAATGTTTCCGGGACGAGGATTTAAGAGCCGACAGGCAGCCGGAATTCACCCAGATAGACTGCGAGATGAGCTTTGTGGAACAAGAAGATATCCTCAAGATGTTCGAAGGGCTGATCAAACATATCTTCAAGGCTGTAAAGGACATCGACTATACGGAAAAAGTGGAGCGCATGACATGGGAACAGACCATGTGGCAATATGGCAATGACAAGCCCGACATACGGTTCGGCATGAAGCTGGCCAACTTAAAGTCTGCCTTCCAGCTTGGTGGCAAGATCACCGCCCACGGCGAATTGATCAATGGGGCAGGCTTTGGCGTTTTCGACAATGCCGAAACAGTCCTGGCCATTGCAGCGCCGGGCTGCAGCGAATACACCCGCAAGCAGACAGACGAGCTCACCGAGTGGGTTAAACGCCCTCAGATAGGCATGCAGGGACTGGTATTTATCAAGTATAATACAGATGGCACGCTGAAGAGCAGCGTAGATAAATTCTACAATGAGGAGAAGCTGAAAGCCATTGCCGCATCAGCGGGAGCCGTGCCGGGTGATCTGGTATTGATCCTGGCAGGCCGGGAGGAAAGGACAAGAAAAGCCACCAGCGAGCTGCGCCTGGAAATGGGCCGGCGCCTGGGACTTCGGAAAGAGAATGAGTTCAAGCTCCTCTGGGTCCTGGATTTCCCCTTGTTCGAATATGCCGAGGACGACAATCGCTGGGTAGCAAGACACCACCCATTTACCTCTCCAAAGCCTTCCGATATCAAGGTGATGATAGACAACAACCCTGTCATCGAGAACGCAGAAAAATACCTGGAGCACCCCTATTCGAATATCAAGGCCAATGCCTATGACATGGTATTGAATGGGAATGAAATTGGCGGCGGCTCGATCCGTATTTATCAGCGGGAACTGCAGGAGAAGATGTTCGCTGCGCTGGGCATGAGCCCCGAGGAAGCCCTGCATAAGTTCGGGTTCCTGCTGGGAGCCTTTGAATATGGTGCGCCTCCCCATGGTGGTATTGCATTCGGGTTCGACAGGCTCTGCTCCATCCTCGGAGGCAGCGAGAGCATCCGTGACTTTATCGCCTTCCCCAAGAACAACAGCGGCAGGGACGTGATGCTGGATGCTCCCAGCACCATCGATGACAAACAATTGGATGAGCTGGCCATCGCATTGAAGGGGGTAGAACATGAATAAGATACTGAAGATAGCTACCGTGCTCACCTGGATCAATATGATCTTCTGGAGCTTTGTAACCCTCCTGGCCTTATTGATAGTGTTGGCATACGGAATAATGGCTGCGCTCATCCTGATCTTCCCCACCGCCGTTATCCTGCATAGCTATGCGTCCTTTCAATTGCAAAAGAGCATCCGGCACCCCTCTGTACCGCTGAACAGCCAGACTTCTGTCGGCATTCGTTTCATAGGTTTCGTCGCCCTTTTTGCAGGCATCGGTACCCTGATCCAGGGCATCGGCATCATCCAGCATCCTCAGGAGTATTTAAAACAGATGTTGGAATCCCAGAAGTCGCTTCAGGATCAGGTGCATTTGAACAAACCCTTAACTCCGCCTACTATTTCACAAATTCGCCTGATAGGTACTTTTGTTGCTCTCATCGGCCTCTCCGTCGCCATCAATGTCAACCTCAACTTCCGTTTGCTGCGATGGTATTATTTCCTCCGGAACAATTCGAACAATTCGGAAAAATGAAAGAGGTCAAAGCCATCACACCCCTGTCATTTGGCGCCATTGCCTGCAATGCGACCCTTATCTGTCTCATTTGTTACAGCGTCAACTTCTCTTATAGGAGCGACGTCATCTCATTCCTGATCATCGGCCCCGGTCTTTTTTTCTCGCTATTGTATGCTGTACAGCTGATCCTGATGAAAAGGTCCTACTATCGGCACTACGCCATAACCACCAGCGCCAAGGTCTTTTTACACATCTGCCGGATCATAACGTTGCTGTACTCGCTCATGGGAATTTTTCTGCTGGCGGTCACTTTCTATAATAGCTTCAGGAATAGGGCATATCTGAGCAGTCACGATTACAAATTCATGGCATCACTGGCGCTGGTATTGGTCACAGTAGTAATGGATCTGACCATCTTCTTCAAAGGCTGGCGCCTGTTGAAATTAGTAAAAACACCGTACATCGAAGGAGTCATAGCTTCCTTCGATTAAGGCGGACAGCACCCCAGCCCGCCAACGCCAACAATCCCACCATCGCCAGCGCAATGATCAGCAGCCGCTCAATGGGACCGGAATAGTGATCCATTCCCTTTTTTATACGACTCTTACAATCCCCAATATAAATGTATAATCCAGGATATGTGCTGTTTAGTTTCTTTACCTCCTCGAACTTCCGGAGGGCCGCACTATAATGTCCCTGGTCAAAAAACGCTACCCCCTGCGCATACAGCCGGGACGACTTGCTGAGCTGCGGTTTGACACCCGCCGTGTCTAGATATTCGTCCAGGATGGCGACGGGTACCGCGAAATTGAGGCCTGCTGCCAGCCCTCCCGTATTTTCAAGGCTGCCAAAGGTGGTGAGCCCCACTACCTCTCCTTTATCATTACACACCGGTCCACCGCTGCTGCCATGATTGATATTGGCATCCATTTGAATAAGCGGCCATCCCCCCACCGAACTTTTGACGGCGCTGACGATGCCCGTTGTCAGCGTGGGCTCGATAGCCGATTCGGCAGCCAGGAAATCATTGTTAGTGACAGGACCGGGATAACCATATACGAACAGCTGTTCCCCCACCCTGGGCAGGCTGCTGTCCGCCAGGGTCAGCACAGGCATTTCATGACCGGTCTCGATCTTGAGGATAGCCACATCCTTCCCCGGCATAGGCTGGCCCTTGCCGACAATGGAGGCCAGCTTCTTCTCCGTACCGGGCCCCTTATCCTCCCTGTCGCTCCGGTATACCACATAGACATTCTTTTTCAGGCCGTACAGGATCATGGAGAACAGGCGGGAATAAACAGAGGCATAAGTATTGTATAACAAGCTACGCTGCTGCTCGGTAAAAGTAGTGGCCCAGGAGCTCTCCAGGGCGGCAATGCTGGCGTCCGTGATCTGTTGAAAGGCGGTCAGGATAAACTGACGGCGTATAAAGGCATTGTCTCGCTCGATGAGATGACAGTTCGTCGCCACATATCCGTCCCCCGTAATGAAAAATCCCGTACCGGTGGCCGTGATCTGTTCGGATTGCTTGATATAGTCGAAAGTTGTCTGGAAAAATCGGGAAGGGTTATTGTTCATCTCCCGTAGCACAATGTCCAGCTTTTGCTCTGCAGCGACGCCGCCAGCCTGGTCCAGGTGTTGAATGGAGTCCAGCAGCGCATTGAAATGCCTGTTGTCCATCTTCATGCTGTTGACATAGACATTGGCCGTATATTCGGTCCGGATCATGACCACACCGGGTCGGTTGATGGCATAATTCTCTACCCCGGGGATTCTCTGTCCAAGAGCTAAGACGCCAGAGAGAAGGAATAGGAACAAAAAGGGGTATTTAACAATGCCGTTCATTCATGCCTTTCTTACTGCAAATAAAACAGGAAAAAGGCTAACTTGTTGTACTATTGACGCTTAAATTTTGTTATGGTCTCTCCACAAGCTCCGTTGGCCGAGCGGCTTCGGCCACAAACGCTCGATCAGCTGGTCGGGCAAAAGCATTTGACGGGTAAGGGTAGTGTCTTACGCACCGCAATAGAACATGGGAAACCTCCTTCCATGATCCTCTGGGGACCGCCGGGGACGGGAAAAACTACCATCGCGGGGATCATTGCCAACTCCCTGCAGGTGCCTTTTTATACTTTGAGCGCTATTTCTTCCGGCGTAAAAGAAGTCCGGGAGGTAATAGCAGAAGCCCGCGAAAAGGCCAAAGCCATTCTTTTCATCGACGAGATCCACCGGTTTAACAAAGGCCAGCAGGATGCCTTGCTGGGGGCCGTCGAAAAAGGTATCGTCACCCTCATCGGCGCTACTACGGAAAACCCTTCTTTCGAAGTCAACAGCGCCTTGCTCAGCCGCTGTCAGGTATATGTCCTGAAACCGCTGGATGAGCAGGACCTCATCCACGTGCTGCAGCACGCCATAAAGGATGACGTGTTCCTGCGCCTGCAAAACATCGAATTGAAAGAGACCGCTGCCCTTATCAATATTTCGGGTGGCGATGCACGTAAATTGCTCAACCTGTTGGAAGTCGTCTGCGATGCAGCTGGCAATGGGGCGGTGATCACCGATGAGCTAGTCATGGAGATCGCACAGCAGCGGATAGCCTTATACGATAAGAAAGGGGAGCAGCATTATGATATCATATCGGCCTTTATAAAGAGCATCCGGGGCAGCGACCCCAACGCAGCCGTATACTGGCTGGCAAGAATGATCGAGGGAGGCGAAGATGTAAAGTTCATTGCCCGGAGATTATTGATCCTGGCCAGCGAGGACATTGGCAACGCCAACCCTAACGCACTCCTGCTCGCCAATGCATGCTTCGAGGCAGTGAATAAGATCGGCTACCCCGAATCCAATCTTATCCTGTCGCAATGCGCCACGTACCTGGCATCCTCGCCCAAAAGCAATGCCGCCACCATCGCCATCGGCAGCGCCCAGGCCGCCGTACGTGCACAGGGCGATCTGTCCGTGCCCCTGCATATCCGCAACGCCCCCACCCGGCTGATGAAAAATATGGATTATGGCAAGGGATATCAGTACAGCCATAATTATGAAAATAATTTCTCGCCGCAGGAATATCTCCCCGAAGGATTGCAGGGTACCAAATTCTATGATCCGGGAAACAATGCGCGGGAAGAAGAGCTGCGAAAATTCCTGCGCAGCCTATGGAAAGAGAAGTACGGGTACTAAGTATACAGGCAGGCCATCAGACAGATCAGGCCCGTCAATAGACAGCTAACATGAGTAAAACAACCAGAACTAACATGACAAACTGGACGAACAAAAAATTCAGCGACCTCACGCCGGAGGAGCTGTATGCCATCTTACGGCTGAGAAGCGAGGTCTTTGTAGTGGAACAGAACTGCGTATTCCTGGATATGGATAATAAGGACCAGCTCTCCCATCATTTAATGGGGTGGCAGGAGAATAGACTGGTGGCCTATGCACGCATTGTACCTCCGGGTATTTCCTATGCGGAATTTTCTATAGGACGTATCGTAAGTTCCCCTGCCGTCCGAAAGCAAGGCATCGGAAGAGTACTCGTAAGCAAGGGTATCGAGCTGGCGTATACGCTTCACGGGGAGGGTGTTATACGCATCGGAGCGCAATATTATTTAAGGGGTTTTTACGAGTCTTTCGGCTTCGAAAAAGCAGGTGAGATTTACCTGGAAGACGGTATACAACACATTGAGATGCTATTATTTACAAAGGACTAAGCACAAGCACTCAAATTCTCATATTGGGAATAAAATAGTTGTGTTAAAATACACAATTATTCAACCTTTTTTCGTTTCTTGTATGCGAACCCCATCTTCTATTTTGAAGGGGGCATATCCAAACCATCGGAAAACTAAAATCTAATATTCATGAAACAGAGTTTACACTCCTTGTTCCGGAAGTGTTTGTTCTTGCTGGTATTAACTTTATCCCTTCATCTATCTTCTTTCTGCCAGGATGACGAGTACCTGAACACAACTGAAGCCGGTATTACTGTTGGACCTATGGTCTTTTTAGGCGACTTAGGAGGCCATGTCGGTAAGGGTACTACCTTCATTAAGGACTATAATATGAATCAGACCAAGATAGCAATAGGGGCCTTTGTGGCTACCTATCCTACGCAGTGGTTGGGATTCAGGTTCTCACTTAATTATGGCAAGGTACAGGGCAATGACGCCGATATCACCAACCATGGCGGTTATGAAGAAGCGCGTAAAGCCCGTAACCTGGACTTCCGCTCCACGATCCTCGAAGGAACAGTCATGGCGGAATTTTATCCTACCGTATTCCTGGAAGATGAGGCCGATGACGTCACAGGCCGCATACGTCCTTACGGCGTGCTGGGTCTGGGTGCATTCCATTTCAACCCACAGGGAACTGCCCGTAACCAATATGGTGATCAGATCTGGGTGGACCTGAAACCGCTGCATACAGAAGGCGAAGGTTTTGCCGAGTATCCCGACCGTAAGAACTATTCACTTACGCAGCTCAACATCCCCATGGGCGCCGGTATCAAATACTTTTTCAGCGATAATCTCAATATCTCATTTGAAATTATTCATCGTAAGACATTTACAGATTACATGGACGACGTCAGCACAAGGTATGTCGATCCCACGCTGTTCAGCAAGTACTTATCTCCCACGCAGGCAGCTCTGGCCTTACAAATGTCCAACAAGAGCGCCGGGGGATACAGTAACTCCAACTATTCCACAAACGACAAGCGTGGCGATGTCAAACAGAACGACGCTTATTTTACTGCCCAGTTCAAGATCGCATTCCGTATCAAAGGCGGCAGTCAGGAACGCTGGAGGAACTCTACTCACTGTCCGTTGTTGAGATTCTAAATTTATTCGTGCGTTTGGTAAGTGTGGGGGCCGATGCCCTGCTATGTTCAAGTTGTTGTTGATCCGTACCCTATTTTTTAAAAAATCCCGGCCGTCATGAAAACTAGCCGTACTATGAATCTATTCGCTGGCCTCCTGGTCATTAATCTTTCCATGGCCTCACTTCTGCCAGCCCATGCCTTTGCATCGAACACACCGATGCATTCCTCCATAACAGGCACCACCCCCGACACGGGTACTATCCACAGTATCCAGGTCAATAAGTCTCTGATTAGCAAAAAAAACAAGATCAAACTCTTCCCTGATGCCAAACAGCAGGTATTATTCTTTTCCGCGATTGGAGAAGACGGGAAAGTCTATCAACTGTATTTATTCGATATGGACGGCAGGCTGGTGAGCCAGACCAGTATTCGCAATCGCGAGACCACCGTCCTCAACACTTTGTCCGAAGGCAATTACCTGTTCGAGATCTTCACCGATGACGAGAGGATCGAGAACGGTCATTTGATCGTGCGATAGTTTCGTGAGAGCCGCGCTCTACCCAAAAGCTCTTTAAAATTCTTCAAAATACAACCAATAGGCAAGCAGGGAAATTGGTAAAATCCTAATATCCGAAGGTTAAGTAAAACCTGATCCGTTCCCTATTTTTTAGGTACCCTTTACAAACACAAAGATTTTATTAATCACTCCCTGCTGCCACCTATTGGCCCATAAAAAAAGTCCGGCTAACGCCGGACTTTTTTTTGCCTGGACCCTTCAGGCCCTCTATTTCAAAAATATTTCTCCCGCCTCTTTCCAATTATTGATCCTGTCATAGCCCGTGACCTCCAGGTTATGGGCCGCCGTAAAGATATAGGGCTTGCCCTTGAATCCTTTCAGGTTCTTTACATGATCGTCGATCATATAATCTCCCTGTATAAGGTCCTTGCTGCCGCAGAGCGCCAGCTGACGCCAGCTAAAGAAAGGAAAATGCTCCATCAGCCAGTCATATTTATCCTTCAAAGAGTTTGGGAACTCCATGGCAGCCGACACGATAAAGACCTCATACCGCTCATTCAACGCCCGAAGCACATCCACCGCGTCTTCCATCACGGGCAGGTGACGGAAAAAACCCGGCGACTTCAGCCGCTCCATCACCAGCTCCTGGTGCTCCTCCGGAAAACCTTTTAACCAGGAGCCTACCAGCATCTTATCCCAGTCTACCCCGCGTTCATATGTATTCTTGTACCATTCGATCATTTC
>Ga0268264_10002695_pt1 | contig 15505 bp, 12 predicted proteins | sample KBSSwiS32_FD_190357 | JGI IMG/M metagenome (GOLD analysis project Ga0268264, IMG submission 190357) | Switchgrass rhizosphere microbial communities from Kellogg Biological Station, Michigan, USA - KBS Switchgrass S3-2 (SPAdes) (version 2) | ecosystem: Host-associated > Plants > Roots >...
CGGATAGAGCGCCATGCCCAGCAACGTGAGCGGCACGATCCCGACCTCGACGAACTTGATGTCGCTCGCGTAGAGCCCCACCCGCTCCTCGCCGAGGAAATACGCGATCATGAGCAGATCGGTGCGGGCGTAAAACTGGCTGAGTGTCTCAGAGCCGGCAAAGTGCGCCGTGCGGCGCCACGTCGCCCGTAACACGCTCCAGCGAAGATCAAGGTGCCACAGCGCTCCGTGCTTCGTACTGTTCCGATAGGCCAGCATCACCAGCACGATCGCCGCCGCGGGAAACGGCAACAAGGTGACGGTCAATTCCGGGGGCCGCGGCATCAGCAACACGATGAGCGCAAGCGCGATCGCCGTCACGCGACAGGCAAGCTCCAGCAGCGCAGGCGCTATCATGGCCTGCGAGGCCATCGCAGGGACGAACAACGTGCGCGCCAGGGCAGAGCCAAGTTGAAATATCGTGAGCTCCAGGACGACAGTTACGGGTGCCGATTGGCCGTCGCTGAGAGCCAGGAAGATCGCAAAACCCGCCACCGCGAAACCAAGCTGCGCGCTCTGCGTTGAGACTATGTTGCTCCACAGCTGTGAGCGCGCTGCCGCCGCCGAACGGACGTATTCGCGAATGCCAAACTCCTCGAATCCCGAAGTAGCGGCGAGCGCAACCAGGCTGCCGATTGCAAATGAATATGAATATTCGCCTGTGCCGGCCGGCCCGAAAACACGGGACACCGCGACAAACAGGAGAAAGCTCAATATGTCGGCCAGGACCCTGGAACACGACAGCCAGATCGCATTACTTATTGCTGGCATCGCACTCGCGGGTTTCCGGGTCTTGGGTCGCACACCTGGGCCACGCTGCGGTAGAATGCGCCAAAACGCCTCTGGGGCAGACCCAACTGGCTCATAAGCGCTACCGGCGCAATATCGGGTAAGTCATTGAATTGCCGCCCGCAGCGAAACAGTATAGGTTGAACCGCCATATGAAGACACGCCAGGAGCCTGTCAGCGTGCCCCCATGCCCCAAGCTATCCGTTGTTGTCCCCTTTTTCAACGAAGAGGACAGCGTCGGACCCATGCATGCTGCGTTGACAGCCGCTATCGACCCTTTGCACATCACTTACGAGATGGTGTTCGTGGACGATGGCAGCCGTGACCGGACACTCGAGATCGCTGCCGACCTGGCTCGCCGTGACCCGCGCGTCTTCGTAGTGAAGTTTCGGCGTAACTACGGCCAGACCGCCGCGATGGCGGCCGGTATCGAGCAGGCTCGTGGCGAAGTTATCGTGACGCTCGACGGGGACCTGCAGAACGATCCGGCCGATATCGAGCAACTGCTCGCGAAGATGGCTGAGGGTTACGACATCGTGCAAGGCTGGCGCCATCAGCGCCAGGACAAGATGATCTCCCGTAAGATCCCCTCCATGATCGCCAACCGGCTGATCGCCTCCGTTACGGGCATTCCAACTCGTGACAATGGCTGCTCGCTCAAGGCCTACCGTGCCGAGCTGATCAAGCGCATCCCGCTGTATTCCGAGATGCATCGCTTCATTCCCGCGATGGCCTCGGTAGCCGGGCCGCGCTTCACGCAGGTCAAGGTGCGTCATCATGCGCGGCGCTTCGGAAAATCGAAGTACGGCCTGTCGCGTGTCTACAAGGTCGCCCTCGATCTGCTGGTGATCAAGACCGTAACAGCATTCACTTCGCGCCCGTTACGCTGGTTTGCGACGCTGTCGCTGCCTCTGATGACAGCGGCGCTCGTTACCTTTGCCTACACTGTCTGGGTCAAGCTCACGGGGAACGGCATGCCCATCGTGCCGATCGCCGGCTCAGGGTTAATATTCTGCGCCGGAGCTGCCATGCTGATTTCGAGCGGCGCACTGGCGGAGCTGGTCTACAAGACCGGGGATGTCCGCGAACGGAATTTCTCGCGCCTCACTCAACAATATGACGACGGACCGGGGCGCGCCAGCTACGGCGACCGATCGCGGAGTCCGTAAGCGTGCAAGAGGGACGTAATCAAGTGAAGGTATCGGTCATCATTCCGGTGGGCAGCCGCTTTGCCGACATGGGGGCGTTGTATCCGGAATATCGCGCCGGGTTGGAAGCGCTCGACATGCCGTACGAGGTGATCTTCGTCCTCGACGGGCCCCGGCCGGGAGTTGCACAGGCCCTGCGGCATCTGCAGGCAGCAGGTGAGCCCATCGTAGTGGTCCGGCTGAGTAAGGCCTTCGGCGAGGCAACCGCGCTGATGGCCGGATTCGAGCACGCCCGCGGCTCTATCCTCCTGACGCTGCCCGCGTATCACCAGATCGACGCCAGCGAGATTGGAAAGTTGGTTCAGGCACTCGCCTCGGCTGACATGGCCGTGGGACGGCGCTGGCCACGCGCCGGCAGCGCACTCGAGTCAGTCCGCCGCAAGGCGTTTCATGCCGCGGTTGCCTGGCTGACCGGGCTGCGCTACCGGGACCTCGGTTGCAGCGCGCGCGCCATGCAACGCCGCGTGCTGGAGGAAATCACACTGTACGGCGACCAGCATCGCTTCCTGGCGCTGTTGGCTGACCGGCAGGGATTCCGCATCGCTGAGGTGGATATCCATCAGTCGGCGAAGGATCAGTTCCGGGGCCGCTACCGGTTGCGCGACTACGCGCACCGCAGCCTCGACCTGGTCACTGTCCTGTTCCTGATCCGCTTTACCAAGAAGCCCCTGCGGTTCTTCGGCATGCTGGGAGTCATCACGGCCGGCCTGGGTGCCGCGCTGCTGTTGTATCTGGCAGGCGAGCGCTTGCTCTTCGGCGAGCCGCTCGCCGACCGGCCGGCGCTCCTGCTGTCCTCCCTTCTGGCTGTCGTGGGCGTACAGCTGTTCGCCATTGGGTTGTTGGGCGAGCTCATTATTTTCACGCATGCGCGCGATATCAAGGACTACAAAGTCGAAGAGGTCATCAACTTCCCGCGCGACCCGACCGTGCCGGCCGATGATGAGGTTTCCCAACAGCGCGTGCACACCGGCTGAGCTTACGCTTCGTGTACGCTGGATCTGACGCGACGCGTAGGCTGCTATGGCTCGTCGCCGGTGTGGCCCTGATCGCCGGTACGTGGGCGCGGTTCAAGGGCCTTGGCAAGTGGCCTCTGGCTTGGGACGAGTACTACCTGGCCCAGTCCGTCCAGTTCGTGCTGCACTCGGGGTTGCCCGAATACCCCTGTGGGGGCTTCTACTCACGCGGAGTGTTGGTGCAATACGTGGCAGCTCTCCTTCAGATGGCCGGGCTGTCAGCGGAAGCCGCACCGCGCTGCATCGCCGCGGTGAGCAGTCTGCTCGCACTGCCCGCTGCGTTCCGGATCGCACGCCGCTGCGGCGGAGTCAATGTCGCCCTGATGACCGCCGCCATCCTCGCGCTGTCCGTCTGGGAGGTGGAGATTGGACGGTTCGGAAGAATGTACGCGCCTTTCCAGGCCGTATTCCTGTGGTACGTCGTGTTCTTTCTCGATTACACCGTTGAGCACAGACGGCGCGCACTCGTGCCGATGCTCATTTTGTCGGCCGCCGGAGTGTTGATCTGGGAAGGTGGTGCGCTGCTCGCGCTCGCCAACTTTCTGCCGCCGCTCATCCGGCATTCGGTTGGAAAGGAGCAATCCGACGGCACACTGACGCGCGGCGAGCTGGCATATATGCTACTCGCGAGTGCGCTGTTCGTACCGTTGTATTGGTTTGCCACCGCCGATCTACGCGTCATGGGAACCGCGCCCACGCTGCCACCGGGGTATGAATCATTGGATGAGCCCACGAGATCACCGCTGGATCTCGTCGGACCGCCATTTCACTTTCTGGCAGCGCATCCGGCCTGGCTCGGCGCGGCCCTGATCCCCCTTGCGGCCGCGCTGCTGGCCCTACGATGGCTGTTGCTGCACTGGCGCGCGCGGCCGCTGGCGCTGGCAGGCCTCGCTGCTGTCCTTGGTGCCGCCCTGTTGCATCAGTTTCTGTTGTGCGCAGCCGGGATTGTAATGCTGCTGTTGCTGCGGCTGATAGATGTGCGGACGCTTGCCAGTCGCAGCGGCCCCTTCGTGCTCGCATTGGCCGTGTGCCTGACATTCTGGACGGCCTTTGGCTTGTCCGTCCCCGACTGGCATCCGCCAAATACGACTACCGCTCATGCGCTGTTTTTTCTGCTGTATGAGTTCAGCCGCTTCCCTGATCTCATCCGGCAGATTCTCGTACCCTGGGGCCACTCTCTTCCCACCCTCGGCGCAGCGCTGGTGGTGCTGATCGCAGCTGAAGTGGCGCGCACGGTCGGCTCCGGACGCACGGTACCCGAGACAGAACGGGTTGTGCTGATCATTCTCATCGCTCTGCTGGTCGCCGCCAGCGCCGCAGACACCCCACGGCACGAGACCCGCTATGTGTTCTTTCTCTACCCTCTGGCGTTGATCATCGCTTTGACCGCTATCTCCCAAGCCCTGCAACTGCTGCTCAAACAGCCGCGGATTGCAGCCGCCGGCGCCGCGCTCGTATGCCTGGGTGGCTTTGCATTGACGGAGGATTTTCGCCCCGGTCACCTGCTGCACATCGACAGTGCCGAGGTGAGTTTCCGGCAGGGCATGAGCTCCGCGGAGGCCGCGCAGTACCCTGCCCGCAGCGACCTCAGCGGCGCTGCGGCTTGGTTGCAGGCGCATGTAACACCGGGCACCGATCTGGTGATCAACGGCTTTCCGGGCGTGGACTTCTACTATCCGCACGCGAGCTATTTCTTCATGGAGAGCACCGACTCGCGCTTCGAGAGCTGGTCCTGTCACGCCGGGTCGCTCGAGCGCTGGAGCAATCTGCCCCTCCTCCACTCAATAGCAATGCTCGATGCGCGCGCTGCCTCGCATCCGCGGGTGTGGCTCGTGATCGAGTCTGCCCGCCGTGCGGACATCCTGAAGCGGCTCGTGCAGGCCGATCCAGCGTGGCAATACGATGTCGCCTGGATTGGCCGCAACCCCGGAATTTCCATCGTCTCGCTGACACGATCCAAGGATCCTGCCTGATGCCCAGTGATACTTCGATCGGCGCTGTGACACGGCTGCCCCGGCTGCGGCAGATATTCTTCGAGGCAGCGCGCTTCGTCGGCTCGGGCCTGCTCGCATTCCCGCTGGGATTGGGGGTCGCGGCGCTGTGCCGGGAACAATTCGGCATGCGTCCGGAGCTTGCGACAGCGGCCGCGTTCGGCACCCTACTGTTCCTCAATTTCGCGCTCGGGCGCAGGCTCGTATTTCGCTCGGCCGGTTCCGTCAAACACGAATTTCGACGCTTCATCGCAGTTGCAATCGTCATGCGCTGCTTCGAGTCGCTGCTGAGCATCTCACTGCTCAAGCTGTTCGCAGTTCCCTACCTCGCCTCCATTGCGATGGCGCTCGCGATTTCCTCCATGATCAAGTTCTTTCTGTATCGTTCCTGGGTTTTCGTCCGCCCCGCCGCCGCAGCGGGCAACCCTGACCGACGGAGCCCGCGATGAAGCTGATAATCCAGATTCCGTGCTACAACGAGGCGGACTCCCTCGAGCGCACCATCCGCGACCTCCCACTGTCGATCGACGGTGTCGGCTGCGTCGAGTACCTGGTCATCGATGACGGAAGCTCGGATCGCACCTCCGAGGTGGCACGCGAGCTCGGTGTGCATCACGTCGTACGCCATCCGACGAATCTCGGGCTGGCACGCGCTTTCCAGACTGGAGTGGATGCCGCACTGCGCTTCGGCGCCGACATCATTGTCAACACTGACGCTGACAACCAGTATCCGGGACGCTACATCCCGGAATTGATCGCACCCGTGGCGGCGCGGCGTGTTGACATCGCGATCGGGGACCGGCAAACGAGTGAGATTGAGCACTTCTCGCCATTGAAGCGCCTGCTGCAAAAGGCTGGCTCGGCGACCGTGCGCGGTCTCAGCGGGACTACCGTGCGCGATGCGCCGAGCGGCTTCCGCGCCTACTCGCGAGAGGCTGCGCTGCGTCTAACGGTCCTGTCGAATTTCAGCTACACGCTCGAGACCATCATCCAGGCGGGCAAGATGGGGCTGAAAATACTGGACATTCCCATCACGACCAACCCGCCGCTGCGGCCGTCCCGCCTGCACAAAAGCATGACGCAATTCGTGTTCCGGCAGGCCGCCACCATGCTGCGTCTGTATGCCTTTTATGAGCCCTTGAAGACTTTCTCGACCTTGTCGGTCCCGTTTCTGCTGGTCGGCGGCGCAACCTGGGTACGCTTCGCCTACCTCGCACTGATCGGTCAGAGCGGTATCGGCCGCCACATTCAGTCATTGACGATGGGAACCGGCCTGATCCTGGTGGGCATCCTCGTTCTGTTGTTCGGCGTGCAGGCCGACATTGCCAACAAACACCGGCAGTTGACGCAGATGGTGCTCTATCGGCTGAGGAAGTTCGAGCTGCGGATGTTTGACGAGAAGGCCTGAAATGATGCCTGCGCGAATGTCGGCGATGCAGCGGCTGTTGATTGCGGCGGTCGTCGTGGCACTCGCCGTAAGTTGGGCGACTCATGTCACGTCGTCCCCGGTCGATAAGGACTCCGCGCAATCAGTCCAGATGGCAGTCAACCTGGCCTACCATGGGGTCATCTCGCTCGATGAGCGCGCGCCGTTCACGCCCAGCGACTACCGCGAGCCCGTTCCAGTGCTCGTAACGGCCGCGGGGATCCGCTTGATGGATGTGATCCTCGGCCCTGCGCAGGCGCCCGCCTATTTCAGCGGTGAGCGGCTGAAATATCTGAAGCTGCAGAACATCCTGTGGCTTGCCCTGCTGTCATTCGGAGTCTACTGGGCCGTTGAGGTTGTCACTGGATCCTTTGCGGCCGCGCTGGCTGCCCTGCTGATCGCAGGCACCGTATTTTCCGCCAACCGCTGGGCATCCGGGATGCTCAATGACCTCTATACGGACCTGCCCGCGGGGGCGGTGCTGGTACTGGCTTCCACGGCGCTGGCCGTAGCACTGACACGCAACCGCCGCGGCTACTGCGTGTTGGCCGGGTTGTTGTTCGCCCTGTTGACACTCATAAAAGCGGCCGTGATGTACGTATTTATCGGCACGCTCGGGCTGCTCGTCTGCGTGTATGTGCTGTATCGATCCCGGCTCGATCTGGGCACCGCGCTGCGGAACCTCACAATAATGACACTGGCATTCATCTGCACCGTCGGGCCCTGGATGCTGCGCAATCGGGTGGAGCTGGGCAGTTTCCAGGTGGCGCAGCGCGCCGGCGTCGTACTGATGGTCCGCGCCGTCAAGGACCTGATGACACGCGAGGAGTACGTCGGCGCGTTCTACGTCTGGGCACCACAGAGGCTGCAGCCCGTCCTGGGCCGTCTGCTCGGATTCGGCCCGGCTGACCTGCAACGCGGCGGGCGCCTGCAGCATCTGAACCGCAGTCCGGATTCGGACTTCGCGGCTGATGATATGGCGGCCGAGCAGGCGGGACGCCCGCAAGACGCAATCGCATATTACCGGCGAGGCCGCGCGGAACGGATGAAGCTTGAGCATGAGCTTGTCGCTGCACATACACCGAACGCGGAAGTTGCGACCGACAAGCTTCTGCAGCAGCGCGCGATGAACATCATCAAAGCTCACCCCCTGCAGCACATTGCCACCACGGTTCCATTCCTGTGGCGGGGGGCAACTGTTGCGTTTCCGATACTCGCGCTCGCGCTCGTGCTGGCGACCCGTCACCGCCGCTACGACATTGCACTCCTCGCGCTACCGGCGTTCGGCCTGGTCATGTTCTACGCGCTGCTGAGCCACTTCATCCCGAGATACAGCGTACCGGTGCGCCCCGTGCTGGTGGCGTTGCTGGTCATAGCTGCGCAGTTGGGCTGGCAGGCCTTCCGGCAGCGCGGCCGCCGGGATCCATCTATAGTTGTGATGCGTTAGATACGGGCAAGAGTATGCAGTACCTCGTCCTGGCAATCCTGTTCGTGGTGTCTTGTGTCTACTATCTGACCGAAAAGACCCACATACTGCCGCCGCAGCTGGCGTTCCTGCCCGAGGGCCTTTCCGCTCTCGTGGTGCTGTATGTGATCGTAGCTGGCGCCGCAAAGCGTTTTCACAACGTCCGCGCCCAATATTGGATCGTATTCGGCCTCATTGCCGTCATCATAGTCTGCGGCATCGTCTCGAATCAGGTGGCCCCGGGTCCCGTATTCGCAGGGTTGCGCTACTACGCGCGCGCGATTCCGCTGTTCTTTCTGCCGGCGGTGTTTGCATTCACGGAAGAGAACCTGCGCAAGCAGATGCGCTTGCTGCTGTTGATCTGCCTGGTGCAGCTCCCGCTGGCTGTGCGGGAACGCCTGGTGGTGATGCACTCGGGGCGCTGGAGCGGCGACAGTGTGGTCGGCTCGTTCGAGGATTCCTCGGTGCTGTCGATCATCCTGATCTGCGCCGCCTGCGTGGCGACGGCAATGGTCATGCGCGGCAAGCTGACACGCATGAAGTACCTGCTGCTGTTCTTCATATTGCTGATCCCCACCACCATCAACGAAACCAAGGCCACCTTGATCCTGCTGCCGATCGGCCTCGTGACGACCATGTTGGTCGCGTCGGCGCCGGGGAGGCGGCTGCGCGTCGCCGTGGGGGCGGTGACTCTGCTGGCGACATTCTTCGCGATCTTTGCGCCGATTTACGACTACCTCGAGCGCGACAATCCCTACAAGGTGAGCATCGTGAACTTCTTTACCGAGCAGGAGAAGTTCCAGCACTACGTGGACCAGAACGCGGACACGGGCAGCAAGCACGTCGGCAGGCTCGACGGGATCACGGTTCCATGGCGGCACCTCTCACGCGATCCCGTGCAGTTCGCCTTCGGTGTAGGCATCGGCAATGCCTCGCATTCGCAAATGGGTGAGCATTTCACCGGCGCCTACTACCTGATATTCCAGAAGTTCCTCCTGTCCTCCCTGACATCCTTCATGCTCGAGATCGGCATATTCGGCACCGCTCTGGTGTTTGTTCTCTATTGGATGATATTCAAGGACGCGCTGATGGTTGCGCGCAGCGATGAAACCTTCATGGGTCCCTTCGCCGCGGCGTGGACCGGCATCGTCGCCATGACGCTGTTCACGCTGCCCTACAAGACAACCTATGTTTTTCCCTCGTTGTCGTATTTCTTCTGGTATCTATCCGGAGTCGTGGCGGCGCGGCGCATGGTGTTGGCGCAGGCGGCGCAGCCTGTACGGGCCCCCACACCGGCCCCGTCAATTGCAACAATGGGACACTCAACTTGAACCTCGAGATCGACCGGCTCGCCGAAAAGATTGCCAACCGCTTCCTGCCGCGCGCGGCCGCCCGCGCGGTGCATTCCATGGTGGAGCGCCGGGCGCTGGCCAGGCTCGAACGCCAACCGAGCGATGTTGCAGCGCTGTGTAGCGAATCTGACGCCCCGCTGCGCACCTGGCTGAGCGCTGACTATGAATCGGAGCGCGCGGAACTGAGTCAGTTGCTGCAGCCGATGAGCTTTGGCACAGGCAGCGGCGCGGTAAATCCCGGCGATCGGCGCGCGCTGTATTACATCGTGCGCGCACTTCGCCCACAATCGTTCCTGGAAGTGGGGACACACGTCGGCGGGTCAACCACTGCCCTCGCATTCGCGCTGAAACAACAGATGCGCGCCGACCCGCGCGCGCGTCCGCGGCTGGTGAGCGTAGACCTGAGCGACGTCAACAGCCCCGAAACGGGAGCGTGGAAGCGCCTCGGGTGCAGTCATTCGCCCCGCCAGCTCATTGAGGCGATCGGCTGCGCCGAGCTCGTCACATTTGTGACGAGCGCATCCGTGCCGTATCTGCGCGGCTGCAACGAAAAATTCGACATTATTTTTCTCGACGGCGATCACAGTTCGAGCGGTGTGTACCGCGAGATACCGCTCGCGCTGCGGCTGCTCAATCCGGGGGGAATCATCCTCCTGCATGATTATTTCCCCGGCGGCCGCCCCCTCTGGAGCGACGGAGCGCTGGTGGCCGGACCCCAGCTCGCCGTGCAGCGATTGCGCGCCGAAGGTTTGAAAATCAATGTCATACCGTTCGGCGCACTGCCCTGGCCAACCAAACTCAACTCGAGCATTTCGAGCCTCGCGCTGGCCTGCCGCAGCAATGCCTAAACTGCGCCGCACCAGGCTTTGTCGCCACTCCCGCACAGTTGCCACCGCCCCCCGACAGAGGATAAATTTCCAGTGAAGGGCAAACCCATCGCAAGGTGGGGACGCAAAGCCTCCGGTCCGGCGGTTGTCGGGGATAGCGGGGTTGCCGGGAAGGTGCGGGGTCAGGAGTCAGCAACCTCCTCATTCCCTTCCTTCGGTAGCTCCCATCCAATCCAACCGTCCCGCAGACCGGCTCCCTCCCATCCTTGCCGCGAGGACATGATTGAGATGACAGATAGATTCCAACTGCCCGGCCTGCTGGCCGTTTTGTGCCTGACCACCCTAGGCGTGCTGCCCACCGTGGGAGGCGCGGCAACCATCAAGCCGAACCCGCCTGCCAAACTGTGCATCAACACCAACAACTGCGTGAACGCAGCGGATCCGTCCAGCGGGATCAAATGGCACCCCGGCCATTACATGATGCTGCGCGGCAGTCACAAGAACATCCCGGCCGAGCTTGCCACCATCAGTGCGATCAAGAGCGAGCCCACCATCAAGGGTGTGCTGGTGGACTTCAAATGGCCCGTGCTCGAGCCGAACAAGGGCGCCTACGACTTCTCGATGATCGACCAGTACCTGAATCAGATGAAGTCGCTCAACGCCGGCAAACATTTCATCATCCGGGTCGAGAACCGCGGCTTTGGCGGCACGACCGGTATCGTGACGCCGGGTTATCTCAGGAGCGACCCTGTTTACCTCGGTGGGCAGGTCGTCATGGCGAGCGGTGTGGTGGCGCGCATCTGGGATGCGCCCGTAATGGACCGGCTGATTGCGCTTCACCGTGCATTGGCGGCCAAGTACGATTCGGATCCGGCCGTGGAAGGAATCAGCACTTCCGAGACAGCGATCGGCTGGAGCGCAGCCAACCCGGCGCCCTCGACATACAGCGCCACGGCTCTGCTGACGCAGCTGCAACGCCTCGTTTCCGCGCAGCGTGACTCCTGGTCACGTTCCAACGTCTTTTGCGAAACCAACTATCTCGGCTCGGATGCCCAGATGGAGGCGCTGGTGAAATCGTGCGGTGACGAGAAGGCCTTCATCGGCGGACCCGACGTGGTACCCGGCCGCAACCTGCAGGCAGATAACGTGCTGCGCGGCGATATTGGCTCAGTTGACTACCGCGGTGTCATCGCGATCAAGGCGGAGGTGCAGAGCTCATCGCTGGGTGTCCGTTGGACGCTGCTGCCTGCCGACCTGTACACCCAGGCCGTTACGATCAACAAGGCCAACTATATGTTCTGGGACCGCAACACGACCTACGGTGGCCCGGCGCAGAAGTGGGACACCGGCGAACTGCCGTTCATCCGCTCGGTCAATGGCAAGACGATCACGGATTGCCCCAGCACCTTCAACGGTGCCTGTAAGACTGACTGAAGCCGCCAAAGCGCTTACCGCCGGGTGCCGAGCCCGGCGGTGAGCGGAATCGGCCAGCTCAGCGGCGCACCTTTGCCAACACCATGGTCCAGGGTAAAGGCTTGCGCACCGCTACGATCTCGAAGCGCCTGGAGAGCAACCGCACGAAGCCGTGCGAGCTCCACTTTTGAATATGACCGGGTGTGTTTCCCAACGACGGGATGTACTTGCCGCGCGCCAGGTTGAGCGTGCACCAGAGCGGCTCGCGCGGCACGCTCGCGAGCAACCACGGGGAGGCCAGTGTGCTGAGCACGTCGAGCGCCCGTTCCGGTTCCTCGAGATGCTCCAGCACCTCACAACACACCACCAGCTCGGCGGCGTCCCCGGGAGCCTGGAGGTCATAAATGCTGGCTGCGCGGAATTGTGCCGCTGAGGCACTGCGCGCCGCGTTCTCTTTAGCAACAGCGATGATCTGCTGTGAGAAGTCACTACCGCGCGCCAGGATACCTTCGCCGGCCCACTTGAGAGTCCAACGTCCCTCGCCGCAACCGATCTCGTGGACGGTCCGCGGGTTCGCGATACGAACCAACTCGTCCAACGCGCCCTCGAATCCACGCATCAGCCAGCGCACAATGGGATTGCGGGAACCGTACTTGTCGTAATGATTGCCGGCCCAGACGCCGTCCTCCTGGACCCCAGCGGCCACTACGCCCACGGCTGGAGTTGCTGACGAGGTCTGTGACGTATCTGGGCCCGGCATATGCGTATCTCCTTTCGAGCGAGACAACGATTTTAGCTCGAAGCGGTTCCCTGAACAGCGGAAGCCGGTGCTGGAGGGGAGATCCCTGCGTCCGTCGGCAGCCAGTGCAATCATCTTTTTCAGCGGGTACTTGGTTTCGCCCGCAATGCGCTCGTGCCGCTCGTAGTACACGCTTGTTGAGCGGAATCCGAGCTGTGGCACGATTCCGCGCAGGAACAGATTTACTTCACGATATTCCTCGAGCGCATTCAGCGCAGCCCGGCCCATCAACCGGTAGTCGGCATGATTGGGAACGATACCCACACCTAACATGCCCAGCAGTCCATAGTATCGCTCTGCGGTCCAGCGCTTGAACCAGGTGTCCGTGACGCGTTTGTTGCGGACGCCGTACACTATTTCATGGCCCTTCTCGTACTCATCGACCATCTGCTCGATGACGCCGAGGTCATCCTGCAGATCCGCATCGAGCGAAATCACCGCATCGCCGTCCGCGCTCAATAAACCAGCCAGAAGTGCAAACTGGTGACCGTGGTTGCGTGCCAGCTTGACTCCAAAGAAGCGCGCTGACCGCGTGCTCAAGGAATGAATAAAGGGCCAGGTCTGATCGCGGCTGCCGTCATCCACCAGCCAAATGCTGCTGTCATCGTCCACCTTGCCCCGGCGGATCAAATCCTCGAGCAACTCCTGCAGACGCCGCGTCGTTTCCGGCAGCGCCGCCTCCTCGTTGTAACACGGTACGACGAGACTGAGTTTCACTCGGAGAGTCCCTCAGAAATGGGTTCCGCCCGCGCCGGATCGGCGAAGGAGAACACTGCGCCGCCAATGAAATTCCAGAACAGTGTGACGGCCGTGACCAGCGCCTGCGCCAACAGGTACTGCAGCTGCCAACGCTCAGCCAGCAGCGTCATCAGACCCACGTTGAGCAGCAATCCAACACCGGCGACCGCCATGAAACGCCACAGGGCCGAAGAGTGCGCGCGCGAGCTGCGAAAGGTGAAGCGGTGGTTGAGCAGGTAGTTCACGATTGCACTCAGTGCGAAGCCGATGCCGGAGCCGGTATCCGCGCGCAGCCCGAAGATTTCCACGCTGCTGGCCAGAATGCCGTACTGGATGGCGGTCGCAACCAGGCCGACCAGGGCGAAGCGTGCAAACTGCATCAGCCGGTGCATCACAAGGCCCCGTTCGGCGCCTGCGGCGATTGAGGCTGTTGCGGCGGTTGCTCAATGTAGTACAGGTCGATGGAGCGGCCCACGCGTTCCACAGACTTGAACTCATCCAACCAGGCATAGCCCTCATGCGCACGCGCCTTCTTCACCAGGCTGATAGCCACCCACCCTCGGACGGGCACATTCTCCGGCAATATCTGAAATGGCGGTAGGCCTTCGCGCGCCAGGTCGGCGCTGCCCTGGTAGGCCAGGTACACCTTCTCGATATGGCGCGCCTGCAGCACTGACTTGAGCCGTTTGAGATCCTGCCCCCAGTCCAGATCCGCCACCAGCAGAATCCGTTCAGGCTTGGATCCCGCGAATGCGTTGAACCAGGTCATCTGATCGGGTGCCGCCAACACCGGCGTGATCGCCTGCCAGGCCAGCGCTGCGGCCACCGCAACCTTCAGGCCCAGCGCCACCGCCCTGTCCTGCAGAATGTTCGCGACGGCAAATCCGGCCCCGATTGCCAGCGGCGGAAACAGGATGAAGACGTGGCGTAATCCCAGGTTGAAACGCACGAACAACAGACAGAACAACAGGATCGAGGCGAACGCGGCCAGTGGGAACAACGTCTGCCAACTCTTCGTCCGCCATGCCCGCACGCCCAGCCAGGCAAGTCCGGCCAAGCCGCTCAGCAACAGCGGTATCGGCGTTCGCACCGCGAGGTTGACCGGATAGTAATACCACCAGCCACGCATCGAGGTCTCCCCCAACAGGAAGGACAGGTGGCCACGCTCATTCATTCGCCCCGCCCAGCGTACCCCCAGCGGCAACTTCACCAGGTAAATCGGAATGGGAACCGAGTCCACCGCGAAGCGCGCCGCGGCATGCAGACCGCCGCTGTGACCAGTGTGGCTGTCAACAAAAGAGTCGGCGCGCGGATCGAGCTGGCTTATGGGTGCAATTCGCATCCCGTAGGCCAGCCACAGAGCGACCAGGGCCCCCAGCAGCACACTGAGGTACCCCTGCCAACGCGGTTGCGCGATGAGTGGCACAAGTGAGCGTGGCTGCAGGATCAACACGCCCACCAACAAACCGCCGATTGCGACCACCAGGAACGGTACCGCTGACAATTTCGAAGCCACAGCGAGTCCGCAAGCGGCACCGAACAGGCAGCCGGCGGCAAATGTGGGCCGCTCAGCCCAGATAGCCAGCGCGTACAGCGCCAGCACGGCGGTCGACGCGGCTGCCAGATCGGTGGTCGCGATGGCGGAATTTCCCAGGATGGGCGGGATGGTTGCAACGAAGAAGGCGGCAATCAGCCCGGCGAGCTCCCCCGCCACGCGCCGTCCCCACAGGTAGGTGACGACGATGAGAAGAATCAGGAACGGCAGATTGCCGAGGCGCGCCAGAGTCAGGGTACGCTCGTATTTGCCGCAGCAGTACAGAATCTCGCGCCCCTCGTCGTAGATGTTGGCTTTGTCGTGCGACCGTGCGCCATCGAGGTATGGGCCGGCGGCAACTGCCAGGCGCGCAAGCGGCCCGTGCGTCAGCTCGTAGTCGTAGCGGCCCTCATCCAGAAGCTGCACGCCCGCGGCGAGATGGGCGGGCTCGTCATAGGTCTGATCGAATACCGGGTAGGTCGAGACGGTCAGGGCCGTGGCTGCGCACAACAGCAGCAGCATGCATACCATGGTCTGCCGAGAGGAGCGCACGCTGAGGTCAACGTCCTTAGCTGTTGGTTAGCGGGATACTACGCCGCGGTAGACCCCGAGAGTCTGCTCAGCAATGTGATCCCAGTCGTAAGTGCGTAAGGTGGATATCCGGCGCGCGCTCAGGGCTGCATCATCACGCGGCAGCTGGGCCAGCCGGCGCAGGCCGTGTGCGAGCGCTTCCCGGTCACCCAGAGGAAAATAATTGCTCGCGTCCAGGCCAACTTCGAGGTTCGCGGGAATATCGCTGGCCAACAGCGGCAAGCCATACGCGAGTGCTTCGAGCAGCGCGATGGGCAGGCCTTCGTGCGATGACGGAAGTACGAACCCACCGGCATGTGTGTAAAGCTGCTGCAATGCCG
>Ga0268264_10002696_pt1 | contig 15502 bp, 10 predicted proteins | sample KBSSwiS32_FD_190357 | JGI IMG/M metagenome (GOLD analysis project Ga0268264, IMG submission 190357) | Switchgrass rhizosphere microbial communities from Kellogg Biological Station, Michigan, USA - KBS Switchgrass S3-2 (SPAdes) (version 2) | ecosystem: Host-associated > Plants > Roots >...
GCAGCTTGACCTTTAATATCAGGTATACGATCGAGCAATTGAACAGCGCCGGCAGGTACCAGAACTGGTCCAGGGCCTGGGGCTGATAAAAGATCGCCAGGTAGTCATGTGGTGTCCTTTCCGCGTTGGTATATTTCGAGAGAAACAGCTGCAGGGTTATTTGAATGGTAGCCCAGATAAAATAGGGATAAAGCAGCGTCTCGAACTTGGAGTATACCAGCTTTCCAAAAGATTTTCGGCCGATGCTGGCATTGACGAATACGCCGGAAAGGATAAAGAACAGGGGCATCCGGAAGCTGTAGAACATCAGGTTGGCTTGCTGCAGGATCGAAGGCACCGTAATGTTGCTCCGCTGAATGCCGATAAAAGTATGACGGTACACGACGAGAATGATAGCGATGCCGCGCAGGTAATCCACCCAGGCCATCCGGCTTTTTTCCAATACGGAGGTATTGAACGCTTTGGCAAACCAGCTTTTTTTCTCTGTAGATTTTGTCTCCATAGTCTTGTGCTAATGTCTGTCCTTCTGACGAGCTCCTTCCAGGGCCTCCTGGTTGGCAATGCCTGCTTCTGCGCGACGGGCTTTTTCCCACACGGCGGATTGACTGCCTTTCAGCCAGCGGGAAAATCCAAGTATTACACTAACGTTCATAAAGACGAAATAGTAGGGGATCTTGCATAATTTTCCCAGCTTGCTGGCGGCCACAGCCGGCGACAGGGACAGGATCGCCAGTCCGTAAAATGCTAATTGAAGGATCAGGATCATGGTAAATAGCTGGCTGTCAAATGTCAGGGCCAGCACGATATTGGCTGCCAGGGCCAGGATCAGGCAGAGAGGGCTAAGGGTCCAGCGCAGCACCCGGTGGGACACATAGAGAAAGGTCAGTCTTGGATGCCGCCAGAACAGCAGGAGGGGCCAGAGCATGACGATGGACTGAAAGCCACCCGCTGCGATGCGGACTTTGCGTTTTTTTTCATCCTGCATGGAGAAGGAAGGCAGTTCCGTCGCATAGGCATCCCGTTCATAGATGATCCTGCTGCCTTTTTGAGCCGCGCGCAGGGAGAGGACGAAGTCATCCAGGATAGTATTGTGCGGCAGTGGTTCATAAAGATCTTTGCGGAGGGAGAAAAGTTCGCCTGCGGCGCCTACCACTGAATAAAAGGCTGAATCTATCTGCTTCAGCTTTGATTCATATTTCCAGTACATGCCTTCACCGGCGCCTGGTGAGTCGTCGCCTGGCGCAGGCACGCCTTGTGCCGATGTGGGAGCCGCCAGCACCTTTTTCTCTCCCGCGACGCCGCCGACCTTTGGATCCCGGTAATGACGGGCGATCAGGAGAACAGCCTCTTTGTTTAGCATAGTATTAGCATCGCTGAAAATGAGCACATCGCCCGTAGCTGCATTCACCGCCCTGTTGACAGCGGCCGATTTCCCCCTGCGTTGAGGTTCGTGCAGCAGCCGGATGGAAGGGTAGGCCGAGATGATGCCTGGCGTGTCATCTGTAGAGCCGTCGGTGATAAAGAGGAATTCGATACTGTCCGCGGGATAGTCCTGGTCGAGGGAGTTGAGTATTTTTTCCCGGATGATGCCGCTTTCATTAAAAGCTGCTACTATAAAGGACACTTTCGGGGTGACTGGGGAATTTGGATCGGGCCTGACCTTTATCCGCATAAAGGTATTCAGCACCGCGGCCAGTATGGCATAGCCGGCATAATTGTAGAAAACAAGTGCGCAGCTGATAAAAAAAATGTTTTGCCAAAATTGCATATCTGAGGGCTGGCGAGGCCTGGGGGCCTGCCTGGCAAATATCTGAAATATCAGCGATATAAACTATAAATACCGTGATCTGCATATTATCTTTGTCCCGGCAGAAAACATCATAACGCTTGAAAAAATATTTGTCTTCATATTGGTTCCGTAGCGCCTTTTATACTTTTTTCCAGCGATTTTCGCTAACCTTTTTCGGGTTTATCAACCTGGTGCTCCTCACCCGCAAGCTGACGGTGGATCAGATGGGTATGTGGGCCCTGTTCCTTACTATCACCGGCATCTTCGAACTGACCAAGAGCTCGCTCCTGAAGAATGCGCATATCAAGTATGTCAGCAGCATCGACGACCAGGAAGTGCAGGCCGAGATCGCCTCGTCCTCTTTTCTTATCAATGCCGCCATTACACTCCTGTTCATCATACTGATACTGCTGTTCTCCAGCTGGCTGGGAAGATGGTTCCATACGGGGAACGAGCTGGGCGACATGCTGAAGTGGTTTATTCCCGGACTGATATTCATGGTGTTCTTTGCTCATTTGGAGGCAGTACAGCAATCCAACCTGGACTTCAGAGGCGGGTTTGCCGGTGGGCTCGTGCGGCAGGTCTTCTTTTTTCTTGTAATAGCGTTGTATAAATTTCTCGGCTGGCCGCTGACGTTGGTGCAGCTGGCCATTTATCAGTCCATCAGCATCGGTCTCGGTACCCTTGTGCTGTTCCTGGACAGCCGGAAATATCTCCTGTTCAGGTTCAATGCCAGCAAAAAATGGATAAAGGAGATCTTTCATTTTGGCGGTTATATATTCGGGTCAGGTATGGTGGCCAATATCAGCCAGAACCTGGACCAGCTGATGATCGGGAAGTACATTATCGAGCCCAAGTTCGTTGCTTATTACAATGTTGCATCGCGGATCAACCTGCTGGTTGACATACCAAGCTATGCCGCGGCGGAAGTGCTTTTCCCAAAGGCTTCCCGTGCCTCTTCGGAAGGCGACAGCGCGAAGATCAAGTTCTTTTATGAGCGGATGGTGGCTATACTCCTGGCCTTTACCATTCCCGTGGCCCTGGTCATCATTTCATTTCCCACGTTTTTCACCTATATTGTCGGAGGGTCTGCCTATGCCCTGGCAGCACCCATCCTCCAGATCTATATGATCACCGGTATCTTCCGTCCCGCACAGAACCAGGCGGCCAATCTGCTCAATTCAATGGGTAAGTCCAGGATCACCTTCTGGGCCAATACCGGCACCCTGACCATAGCGCTGATCATCAACTATATCTGTCTGCGTCGATTTGGTTTTTATGGAGCAGCCATCGGCACCGTCATTGCCACCTTGCTGGGATTTGTCGCGTGGTATTTTATCATGCGCAGACAGATAGGATTGGAGCTGCACTCCGTATGGAATCATACCATAGAGACCTACCGCACTTTATTCAGGCGCATACGCGGGTTCGTTAGGAAGTCGCCCACCCCCTAGGCCTCCTGGGCCGGCCGGGACCGGGCGCTATAAATTCCCTTTCTTCATTTCCGCCACGGCATGATCGCAGGCGCGTGCCGTCAGGGCCATATAGGTGAGAGATGGATTGGCCGTGCCGGATGAGGTCATACAACTGCCGTCCGTAATAAAGATATTCTTTACTTCATGCATCTGGTTGAAGCCATTGAGGACTGAGGTCTTTGGGTCGCGGCCCATCCGGACCGTGCCCATCTCGTGAACTGCTGTACCTCCCGGCTGAAGATAGCTGTAGGGCCGGATATTCGTGAAGCCTGCTGTAGAGAACATTTCCTGGATATCTGTCAAAATATCCTTACTCATATTCTTTTCATTCTCATGATATTGGAAATCTATTTTTACCAGTGGCAGACCCCAGTTGTCTTTGCGGCTCCCGTCAAGGGTCACCCGATTGTCCGGATAGGGGAGTGTTTCGCCCCATCCACCCAGCCACATGATCCAGGGACCCGGCTGTAGCAGCTGTTTTTTGAAGTCCTGTCCAAAACCCTGCAGGCGGGCTGCATTTTCGCGCCATTCCGCGCGGGCGCCTTTGCCCTGGAGACCAAAGCCTCGTATATAATCCTTACGGGCCATGGCCGGATCCACGTTGCGATAACGGGGGACATAGATGCCGATGGGTTTGCGGCCATAATAGTACTCGTCCTTCATGCCGTCGAATTCCGCCTCCGCGCCAGTACCCGTAAAATGGTCCATAAGATTGCGCCCCACCTGGTCGCTGGAATTTCCCAGACCCTGCGGCCAGCGGCGGGAGGTGGAGTTCAGGAGAAGGGCTGCCGTGGCGATGGTAGAGGCGTTGAGGAAGATGATCTGTGCATAGTATTCCGTCACCGCACGGGTATGGGCATCCATGACACGCACTCCGGAGGCCTTGTTCTTCTGTTCGTCATAAAGTACCTCCAGGACTATGGAGTCCGGCTTCAGCGTGAGTTTGCCTGTCGCGGCGGCGGCGGGCAGGGTGGCGGCATTGCTGCTAAAGTAACCTGCAAATGGGCATCCCCGTGAGCAAAGATTCCGGTACTGGCATGGACCTCTTCCATTCCAGCCCCTGCTCAGGTTGGTGGTGCGGGCGATGGTGACGATCCTGTCGGAGAAATGGCCGCGTATAGACTTGGAAAAATGATCCTCGATACAGTTCATTTCCATGGGAGGCAGGAAGTTGCCGTCCGGCAGCCAGGGATAGTTTTCCTTCTGCCCACTGACCCCTATATAATTCTCTACATAATCGTACCAGGGCGCAAGGTCCTTGTACCGGACCGGCCAGTCCACTCCATGGCCATCGCGGAGGTTTGCCTCGAAGTCCAGATCGCTAAGGCGGTAGGTTTGTCTGCCCCAGGTGAGGCTCCGGCCGCCAACCTGGTATCCGCGGACCCAGGCAAAAGGTTTTTCCTGAATATAGGGGTGTTCGCTGTCCTTGACAAAAAAGATGGTGCCGCCTGCGTCGCCATAGGCAGTCCGGATAGGGTTCTCCTCCTTCTCCTGCTCTGTATTATTGAGCCGGTATTCGAAGTCCCAGGGATTGAGGGGGGCCGTCGGGTAGTCCTTGATATGTTCGACATTCCGGCCCCTCTCCAGGACCAGGGTGCTGAGTCCTTTTTCGCAAAGCTCTTTGGCCGCCCATCCCCCGCTGATGCCCGAGCCTACGACAATGGCGTCGAATGTATTTTTTGGATCTCCCATGATAGATGTTAGTTTGTGGCCCAGGCCTTTTGTCCGGGCGCCAGCGGGATACAGCTTTTAAAGCTGCCCGGTATATAAACGTAATTCAAGCCCATTGTAGCGCCCTGTTGGGACGTGCAATATCCTTGTATGGTATAATCTTTGAGAATGACAAAGAAGGGTCTTCCCGTCAGACGTAATTCCACTTTCCCCAATTTGCCGTTATAAGGCTTGCTCTTCTCTTCGAAATGGGTCAGAGCAGCCGTCTGCTGGTCATGGGAACATCGCTGGTAAGGCAGGCCGTATTTGGATTGGCAAAAGTTTTGCATATCCCGTAGGCCATGGATAAAATTGTTCTGTTCCTTGCGGGGAGTACAGTCGCGGATCATTTTTATGATAAAGTCTTGAGTACCTGTGTCCCGGGCGCCGGGTGAGTCCGTGGCCGGGATGATGGTCTCGCATAGTGCAGCGACCAGGTCCCTGTTTGATTGCAGGTAGCTAAAGTCCGGGGTTTTCACCAGATCCCACCATTTGTATGCTGTTCCGGCGGCGGCGATACCCAGTCCCGCCAGGGAGATTCGAAGGATTGCTTTGCGCCTGTTCATGAGATGTCAAATCTACATGATTTTTGAGGATTGAAAAAGGCCGCCGGAGTGGCCGCACATTGAAATAAAAGGCCATTTTTTACGTTAGGGCACAATCTTGGCAGTTTTATACTAAGTTATTGGTAACATGCGGATTTTAAGAGTATTTTTGGCCTAAATTCAAGTTCATGGATCTCGCGTATTTATTCAGGATATTGTTGAAGCGGAAGTGGATCATTATTGGCTCCGCTGTGCTGGCTGCTGTTGTTGCCTGGATATTGACCCGTAACCAACAGAAGTACTATTTCTCCACCACGAGGATATCCACCGGCTTTGCCATCCCCGATGAGATCAAGATCAATGAGAGCAGCACCGGCATGTACGATGCCGAGGTGAAGTTCAACAATGCGATGAACACCTGGACTTCGCCTTCTGTCCTCAGCCTCCTGTCCTACGAGCTGATCCTGCATGACATGACCAGTCCCAAGCCCTTTCGCACCCTTACCGCCGCACAGAAACAGTCCGCCTTTTATAAGGGCGTAAATGCCGAGGCTGCGCGGAAGACATTCGAGGAAAAGCTCGAGACCATGAGCCTGCTGACTTCGTATAAGCCCGATGAAAGGGAGCTCCTGGAATACCTCAACCTGTATGGCTATGGCTATAAATTCCTTATAACATACCTGAACGTATTCAAGGTGCAGACCACCGACTATATCGAGGTGGATTGCAAGACCGAGAATCCTGAGCTGTCCGCCTTTATGGTGAACAGATCGTACGCACAGTTCCTCAGGGTCTACAAGAACATACGCAGCACCAAGTCACAGGAGTCCATCGACACCCTGCAAAGTATCATGGAAAAGAAGAAGCAGGAGTATGATGAGAAGCAAAAGCTCGTGCGGGACGCAGGACTTACGGATGTATCCGCGGTGGCCAGCAGCCAGCAGGACCTCATTGCCCAGGCTGAACAACAGCTGGCTGACGAGAATGACAAGCAGACCGAATATTCCTACCAGCTGCGCAGGATAGAGCAAAAGCTCGAGGCATTGGGCGCGCCCACTACCACCGGTGGTAGCAAGCCCGCTCCCAACAACAATGAAGAGCTTGTCCAGGCGCGCACGGCCATGAACAATGCCTATGCGGATTATCTGAAGACCAATGATAAGGACAAGCTCGCCCGGTACAATCAGCTGAGACAGGAGTACTATTCGAAGTATGTCAATAGTGATCCCGCACCCACCACCGGTGGCGGCACTGGCAACAGCTCGGAAAGGAATGATCTGCTGGAAAAAAAGCAGGACCTGGAAGTTACCATCCAGGCGGGGAAGGATAAGATCAGGAATATCACGTCCAGGATCAACAGCCTGAAATCCAATGCCAGTTCCACTTCTTCCAGGAATGCTGCTGTGGAGGCCCTGTTGCAGGAGGCTAAGCTGGCGGAAAAAGATTACTTCGATGCCAGGCAGCGGTATACCAACGCGCTGGAGATCGGGTCTTCCTCTGTCAATAATTTCCGTCAGCTGCAAGTAGCACAGCCCGCTATCGAGCCCGAACCATCAAAGAGAATGATCATCGTTGGAATGGCCGGACTCGTCACAGGGGTCTCCGCCGTCCTCTTCATCGTGATCCTGTCCTACATGGACTCTTCCGTACGGACTCCCGCCATCTTCTCGAAGGTGATGAACCTGAAACTCATCAGCATCGTCAACTTTATGAACATGAGGAACAAGGCGCTCAAGGACGTCATTACAGGCAATATCAGGGAGACAGGGATCTCGGAGAAGAAGCGAAGCAATACATTCAGGGAATCCATCCGTAAGCTCCGGTATGAGATAGAGCACAGCGGCAAGCGAATATTCCTCTTCACCAGCACCAAAAAAGGGCAGGGTAAGACCACATTGATACAGGCGTTGTCCTACAGCCTCAGCATGAGCAAAAAGAAGATATTGATCATCGACACCAACTTCTCCAATAATGACCTTACCGTACAACTGCATGGCGACCCCGTGCTCGAAAAGATCTCCAACGAGGATCTGAGTGTCTCGCCCAAGCTGAAGGTGAAAGTATTTTCGAAGGATGTAGGCGCCGGCACCGGCGGGATCTTTATCATCGGCTCGCAAGGTGGTGATTATACGCCATCCGAAGTGCTGCCCAGCGAGAACAACCTGCTGATACACCTGCAGGCGCTGCTGGAGGAATTTGATTATATTTTCCTGGAAGGACCTCCCCTGAATGATTTTTCGGACAGCCGTGAGCTTGTCGATTATGTGGAAGGTGTGGTAGCCGTATTCTCTGCTACGGATATTATCAAGCAGATAGACAAGGAGTCGGCGAGATTTTTCAAGGACCTGAATGGTAAATTCTGTGGATCGATCCTGAACATGATAGATCTGGAAAATGTAAACGTGATATAAACATGATTCGAACCTCTATTGTCTCTGCATGTCTTCTTATCGTCCTTATGAATGTTTCGGCCCAGCAGCCGGCCAATCAACCTCCCAAACAGACACCCGGTACCACCGGCGTCGATAAGACGCACAGCCCTGCCAATTCCCTGTCGAACGTCGGCGCTGCCGATGTAAATGACACTGCCGTCGAGAACAGGCTTGTGGAGCTGGCGCTAAAGGGACCTGAGTATGACGGTTCGGTACACCAGGGCAGGATCGCACAGCTGGAGCTAAAGAGGGCCAAGAGCACCTGGCTGAACCTGCTGACCATTTCCACCAATTATAATGATCAGAGCTTTGCAAAGCCAGCCTCCACTAGTGGGCAGGCTACCTATGTATATCCCAAATACTTTTTTGGCATTACCATCCCTTTGGGTATCTTCTTCTCGCAGGGCAATCAGGTGAAGACTGCCAGAGAGTCCATTGCCAATAGCAAGGATCAGCAGGAGATACTGGCCAGGACACTAAAAATGCAGGTCCTTACCAAATACAAACAATACAAGTTCTATGCAGCGCAGATAGAGATGGAGAATGAATTGAGCAATGACGTAATGGTCAACGCCACCCAGGCCGAACAGAATTTCCGGCAAGGCAAGATCACGGTAGAGGCATATATCCTCTCACAGAGGACAAAGAACGAGGAGATGGTGAAGATCATGAACCTTCAGCTGCAACAGGACCTTATCCGCCTGGATATAGAAAGAATGATCGGTGTGTCGCTGGATTCCATATTGCGTCCTTATTCTTCCACCGCGCCGGCTTCCGACAATAAAAGTAAAAGATAACTAAACCCATGTCTGGCAGCGGATATATCAAGAGCCTCGATGGGCTGAGGGCCATGGCCATCCTGCTGGTGCTGAGCCTGCACACGGGTGTGCTGCACTTCGGATGGATAGGCGTACAGCTCTTTTTTGTTTTGTCAGGATTCCTCATCACCGGCATCCTCTGGAAGGAGAAGTCCAGGGAAGAGCCCACCTGGTACAAGTTCAAAAAATTCTGGGTAAGAAGGGCACTACGCATACTGCCCCTCTATTATGGATATCTCCTGGTGTTAGGTATCACCTACCTGCTTTTTCATTTCCCCGACACGTACAGGACCTATATGCCCTGGCTGCTCACTTATACCTATAATTTTACCCGGACCCTGCCCGAATGGGCCATGGACCCCTCTTTTGCGCATCTTTGGTCGCTGGCGATAGAAGAGCAGTTCTATTTATTCTTCCCCCTGATCCTGTTTTTGGCGCCGCCCAAAGTGGTAAAGGGCTTTATGATCGCCGTCATCGTGCTCACGCCCGTCAGCAGGTTCCTTATAGGACAGCATTATATAGACCTCGGCTTTAAAGGCGAGACCCTGTCCACCATCGTCTACTGGAACTCCTTCAGTCACCTGGATGCCTTTTTTATCGGGGGACTGATCCCTGTCTTGTCGCTGGACCGGCGCATAAAAAAGCCCTGGACGCTGCTCACCGGCTGTCTCGTATTCGTGCTCGCAGTGGGCGCTCTGAATTTTGTCAATCATCCCGATCATAGCTTTTACCTGGTGGACTTAGGATACGCATTTGGACAGACGACCAATTACGTCTATGTGTGGCACTATACCGTGCTAAACCTTCTCTTTGCAGCCACCATCCTCGTACTTGTCAGCGTGCATACGCAGGGTCAGCCTTCTGCGCTGCGACGGCTCTGGGAGAACAAGTGGCTGGTGAATATCGGGAAAGTATCCTATGGTATGTACATCTACCATTGGATGATCTGGTATTATCTTTTCGAGGGCGTGTTCAAGCCCGTGGGAGTAAAATGGAGACTGCCTTTCTTTATCCCTTATGTCATCGTGGTATATATCGTGGCTTCTTTGAGCTTTAAATATTTCGAATCTTTCTTCATCGGGTTGAAGGATCGCTGGTATCCTGCCGGCGGCAAGGGAGGAAAGAAGCCACCCGTGTCTAATTCTAATTTGAAAACTCCTTTGGAGTATGAATAAATCCCGACTTGTTTTTCTTCACGCCCATCAGGGCTTTTAGCATTGCCAGCATCAGCACCGGGATCTTCAGGAATGCCTTTACCGTCTGTCCGTTGTAGAAGGAGCCAGGTATCGCTACCAGGAGAGTGAGACCATACAGCGCCATAAGACCTGTCCAATATGGCCAGGAGGGCGCCAGCAGTGTTGTGTGGGCTACTATGTCCACCCCGCATAGCAGCAGCAGCAGACCAAAGAGAGCCAGTAGCAGCAGGCGTGGCAGGAGCAGCCATTCCAGCACTTTCAGATAATAGATCCGTCCTATGGCATTTTCTCTCATCTTCTTTGTCAGCAGGGGCCGCAGGTTGTCTATCTGTGTTCCCAGCCAGCGCGTACGCTGTTTTTCGAAGACTTCCTTGCGTTGCACCTTTTCATCATAGACATAGGCATCTTCGAGATATTCCACACGGATGCCCTTGCTGATCAGCTGCATTTCCACCACCTTGTCCTCGCCCGGATTGTCCTGTATCTCCGGGGATGAGAAGATGTCCTTTATCAGGCTGTACCGGAAGGCCATGCCCGAACCGATGAGCGCGCAGGAGAGCCCCAGCGCCCTTTGTCCTCTTCTGAAGATGGTATTGTTCATTTCTTCGCTCATGGCGTCCAGGATGGCGACAGAGTTGTTCTTATTCTTGGCCGTACGATGGCATTGGATCACCTCCCAGCCTTGCTGCCAGGCGTGGTTGACTTTTTCCAGGCAGTCGGGGGACATGATATTATCCGCATCGAGGATAAAGGCCATGTCGTACCCTTTGTCTGACCCTTCACTGTGGTCCGCAGCCAGCTGCTGAAATGCCACATTGAGTGATTTGGCCTTCATGCTTTTCTCCCATTTGACCTCTATAACGCCGACGGGTATCTCCCTCAATTGCCGGATTGTTTCCGGCTGGAGCTGGTCTGCGATCACCGTGACCGAATAGTTGGCCCGTGGATAATTTTGCAGCAGGGCCTGGGCTGCCGTATTGATAATGATATTATCCTCTTTATAAGAGGGTATAATGACCGCTATACGCGCTTTTTGCAGGCTGGCGCTGTATTTTTTGAGCCGGCCGAACCGGCCCGCCACCGAGAGGATGAAGAGATAGGCCAATGTCGCCAGGAGGTAGACGAACAATAGTATGGTCAGTATGTGGAGAATGATCATGGTCATTATTTTTGTTTCACTGTGATGTTGATATCATCACTAAGTGTACCCGTATTGCTGTCGACAGTTTGCAGGTTGAATGTATAGATGCCCGGCACAAGCCCTTTCACCGTGGTGACAGGAGAATCCGGGTTGGTGATCTTTGCTCCCGCAGGCCCTTTGACTTTTGTCCATTTGTACGATACGATGGTATATCCGACTGTATCGATGCCATTGGCCGCCATCGGAGTGGCCTTGATCAGCAGCGGGGGAATGGCCTTGCCTGAGAGCCTTGCCTCTGTGCCTGTGACAACCTGGTCAGGACCTGCATCGATGGTAGGGGGTGTAAAGTTATAACCCTGTGCCGTCACCGACAAAGGATGCACCATCGTTGGTTTCAGCACATCCAGTGCATTGCAGCTGTATTGGTCCTGTACGTTGAACAGGCCGTTGCCCAGCACCGCCGCCTTGTTGCGCCCCCATGAATAGATGCTGTCCTGCTCATCCTGTGCATATTTGAAGAAGGTGAACCAGTTGTTAGAGTAGAGATGTTTCCATTTCACACCCATGCCGATCTGCACCGGCGGCGCGCCTGACGGGAACTGATAGTCGGCGAAGGTCGAGCCATATCCCGGGAATCCGGGATAATTGTATTTATTAATGAACTCCTGGCCGTTGCCTACCTCTCCGGAGGCATTGAAGCCTATGCCGAACATCCGTCCCAGGCTGTCGATATAATGGATCGTATTGACATTAGTGATGATCTCTTTTATAGGCACTTTCATTTTCCAAAGAGCTTTGATGGAGGTAGGCTGCGTATAGGCCTGTGTACCGCCGTACATGCTGGTCGTTGCGCCCCATACATAAGGGTAGCCCATCGATTTCGAGCCGCCTGGGTCGGGGATGATGGCGCCTGCCACGTTATGGTGTGCATTGAATATATCGCAGGCCGGACGGGGAATATTCTTTTTCACTGGGTTGGGATTGGGGTTGGGAGTCCTCAACCATTCATAGACCTGTCCATCTGTCGTCAATGCCAGTATCCTGTATCCGCCCAGCAGCACTTTTTTGAATTTCATGCCCGGGGGAGAGATCCGGGTGGGTGGATATACCCGGTCGTCCGTCTTTTGAAAGAGATGGTAATAGTCATTGCCCAGGAACCATATGCTGCCGTCCTGCTGGATCGTCACCGTGCAGTTAGCATATGCATCCACAAAAACATTCCCATTGAAAGGTTTGCCCGAGGCGTCAACATCTGTCCGGATGGTATTGGTAGTATAATTTGTCTGGGAGGTCCAAAGATAACCGTCTTCATCGAGCACCCGGAATACATTGAACCCGCCTGCACCAGTCACCGCTCTTTTGCCGCCGATGGGGAAGGGCACCGGACGGACCGACCCATTGTTATAGCCATAGACCACACCATCGCTGCCTAAATACCAGACCCTGTATTCTGCTACGATGACCTTTTTTACATATACATGTTCTGCGTCCTGTGAGAAGGCCGGGCCGCCTGCTATCAGGCAGGCCAGGAACAATATTCGCCAGTGTTTATTCTTCCGCATACCACGATTCAGGGTTATCAAGGTGTTTATTGAGATTGAGAATGATCGCTACGAATGCGAGGTATAGCCCCGAGTCCGAGATGCCCCCTACCGCCGGCTGCGTATATTCGGCGAGATAGAAGGAAATGATGGCGCTGATAGACGCCGAGTAGTAGACCTTCATCGTCGGGTCCTTACATCGGAAGAAACCCCGGATGCCCGTTCTTAAGATCATGAAATAGAGGATACACACTATCAGCAGCCCTATCCAGCCCGTCTCGGCTGCCTTGAGAACATAGCCTCCGTCCGGCATGAATCCCGCCAGCGGGTTGCCCGGATAGTTGACCTCGCCTGCAAATCCAGTAGTCCCCAGTCCTCCACCGAGGGGGTGCCTGTAAAGATAGGGTTTGAGCCAGGCGCGGGCCTTTAGTCGCACATTCATGGATTCGTCTTTCGAGCCTTCGAAAGTGCTTCGGAAACGTCGCACGGCTGCGACTCCGGAGAAGGGGCCGAATTCAAGTATCAGAAACAACAGCGCCAGGCCAACAGCGAATTTTTGGATAGCCGGCTTGTTTATGTTGAAGAGGATGAAAAAGCCAATACCGCCCAGGGTCGTAGCGTAGGCCGTACGTGTACCCGAATAGGTCAGGCCCAGTATCATAAGGATAATGCAGATGATAAAGAGCAGCCGGGTCGCCTTATTTTTTTCATTGATGGCCAATATGATAAAGAATACGGCGCATGCAGACATCACAATACCAAAAGTAGCCGGGTCGGACATCGTAGAGAATTTCCGGAAGGTGCCGCCGATAAACAGGAGTCTGAATGCAAGAGGGTCGGCCATAATGGCTCTCATCTCCCAGGGGAAGAGTCCATGCCATTCCTGTATACAGCCATATAAGGCGCAGACCGTAGCCATTCCTAACATATAAAAAACATATCTCCGCAACATCTTGTACGAATCGAAGATGGTATAGGCCATGAAAAGGATCAGGACAAATTCCAGGAACTTCCGTATTGCCATGAGGTTGATGGCATTGAGACCCGCGGTGACAGGGTTGAACATTTCCATCATGCTGTAGAACAGGGGGATGAACATGAACATGACCACCGGGCTTTTGGTGAATTGTTTCCAGCTGCGTTTAAAATCTTTACCCGACATGATAAGCCCCAGGAAATTGATCAAAACGAGGCAGTCATACAGCACTCCAATGGGCAGGTTCCCACTTGTCATTGCATTGGAAATGAAATAGCCAAAAAACCCGATGAATAGCAGCAGATTGAATCCGAATACGATATTCGTAAAGCAAAGTATAACCACGAAAAGACCCGCTATCAGCGCGAAGAGAGCCAGACCCACTATTGTATCGGTAGCCACCAGATAGCCGAAGATACAGGCTATCGCTGCCAGTACGAGGATACCCAGCCAATTATTGAGCTTCAGCCGGATAAATGTCCTCACCGAGAGGTCGGACATCTTGCTTTTGAATCTGTCTTTAAGAGCGCCAAAGGATTGTCTGGACATTCAGGAGAATTAGAAAAAAAGGATTTTTAGAAAAAAGAAAGCCATCATGGCGGCGGCGGCGCCGATCATGAATATTTCATGCAAAGAGGGCTTTTCGTTCTCCATTTTCTACTATTTTATAACGTTAAAATTAGCAAGAATCTTTTATTTAAATGTCCGGAAAACGTGCCGCAGGAGAATATAGCCCATTTTCCGGGAAAGCGTAATGTTTAGGGAAAAATGGTAGCGCAATAAGACATTCCCTTGAAACATGGGAAAATCCCCATAAACCGGGGAAGTTTTTCTACTATTTGGATAAAATATACCCCCCTTTGGCATAATATTAGCTGCTTAGATACGTAATAATTGTATACCCGTACCTGAATGAAACACGCTTCACTGGTTGTTTTATTCCCTTTTTTTTGCTTGTTTCAGGAACGGTACAATGGTATCCGATTATGATTTCGTGCTAAATCCGATGTACTATGAGAACCATGTATTACCCCGTAATGCTGTTGGCGACAGCATACCTTTTACTGCAGGCTTCACCACCCGCCTATTCACAGGCGGAGACGCACAATTTTATCACATATGATACGTCGATCAGCATTATCCCGTGTCAATACTGTGCAGCTGACAATTGGAATGTGCGTATTTCCAGACCAAAGAACATGTTTGTAGCGGGTGATCCCGACACGGCTTCACGTCCTGCTATATTTTCAATGCCCGGACAGGGAGAACATGGTGTGAATGACCTCAGCAAGCTGGTGGTCTATGGCCCTCACTATTGGTTGAACAATGGCTGGGATGGCGGTGTGCAGGAGTCGAATGGGAAGCACTATCCCATCCTGTTCACTTCCTGTTATATTAATAACCAGTATCCCTCTGCTATTGCTTATTACAATTTGCTAACCCTTCTACTGAATACGTATCATGTCAAACGCAATTCGGTGCATCTCTGTGGTCTTAGCCAGGGCGCTTTTACATCGGGAGCGCTCATTATGTTCGAGCAGACCGCCGGCGCCGAGACGGGTATGAAAATGGTGACGACACTAACTTGTTTTGAAGGTACACCTGATCCGCTGCCCTCGCCATATAGTACGTGGTCGCGGGGATTCACTGCCTATAAAGTATGGGCAAAGAAGTATGGCGGCCGCTATTTCTACCTGGAAGGCAGCGGTACGGACAATTTCCGTGACGGCTGGCAATATGCCGATGCCATGAATGATTCCGTGCCAAATTCCGCGTACTTCTCCTATGAGGATCTTGGAGGAGGTGCGCATTGCTGCTGGAACAGTATGTATAATCCCAGTGCCACCAACTGGACCTGTGCACCTGCCACAGCGCTGGG
>Ga0268264_10002697_pt1 | contig 15500 bp, 24 predicted proteins | sample KBSSwiS32_FD_190357 | JGI IMG/M metagenome (GOLD analysis project Ga0268264, IMG submission 190357) | Switchgrass rhizosphere microbial communities from Kellogg Biological Station, Michigan, USA - KBS Switchgrass S3-2 (SPAdes) (version 2) | ecosystem: Host-associated > Plants > Roots >...
CAGCGATGGACTTCATCGAAGATAATTCCTTCAACCTCGCGAGCCCACTTGAATTGTCCATAGCGGTGCGGCTTTAACTTCGTCTCGACGCAGTGGATTCCCAAGTGATGACAGTAGCAGGGCGAAATATCGTCAAGGTCAAGAACCTGTTGGCAGCTTTTGCAAACATGGAATTCCCGGTCAGCACGCGGCGGCGGCGGACCACCTTGCCATTGACCAAATGGAGTGTTGCCCGTCCTGATTTTCTCATAGTTCAGTATGTCGAATTCGTCGCCGAAGTGTTCAGCGGCGCGTTCCCAAATCCCCGTCGCGATTTTCGGACAGACGACTAAGAAAGGCTTCTTCGTCGCACATGCCACTGCTGCCCCAACATAGGTCTTCCCGGAACCCATGACGGACAAATCCAGCCCAGACCGTGAAGAAGAAATTAAGCGCCCTAAGTGTTCTGCGGGCGCTATCTGGTGTGGGCGGAGTCTTTCTCGTATGCTATTCGGGATTGAGGTCACGAGTGACGGCGCACATTGCTGCCGATGGCGACGGCGAAATGACTTCGAGGGTCTCGCGGAAACATCGGTCCCGGTCTTCCTTGATAAACTTTTGAAGTTCTTCTGAGGCTGACCGTTCAATTAGCGAGTCCATGAGCCTCTGGACGTAGCCAGACTTGTTGCGGTCGTCTATCAGGCAGTTGAGTTGCTTCGCATCGAGAACGATGCCCATGCAGGCGGCAGCGTGCGCTTCGTGCGGCAGTCCGCTTTCCTTGTCCACGTCTTCGCCGTCCAGCGCCGCCTGTAGATGGCGGATGGCGGCTTCGAGATAGACGGTGTGCCGGACCTTGTTGGCCCGCCAGTTCCACTCGCCGTATTTCTTCGCGCCCAGAACCATCACATGCGCGACGAAAATCAGGAGCGCGGGAGGAACGAGACGCAGCGGCGTTTTCTTCAAGCCGAGTGCGTCTTTGGGATTGGTGCTGTCAGAGGTTCTCATTGTTGAATTTCTGGAGTTTGAAGTATTCGTTCAAGAAAAAGGTCTTGGCCTCATCCGGGGGCATCGGGTCGATGTGGTCCGGCAGCGGAGTTTCCACGATTCCCCACGGGTAGGATGACGCATCGAACAGGTCCCGCCGTTCCGCCATTAGCGCAGCGTTGTCGGCGTGCTTGATTTCGGGCGGCAGGACGACAGGCAAGTCGAATTTCTTGGCTATCACTGCCCACAGCTTGTCTTCGACGGCGTTGAATTCCGGCATCTGGAGTTTCAAAGGCCGAACCATGTCGCCGATGTAGGCTTCTGTCGCGTCATGCAATAGGCCGAGCATCCGCAGTTGCATCGGGACGGCCCGACTCACCAGAACGGAGTGCTGCGCCACGGAGTAGAAGTGTCGGCAGTGCCCACCGAATCGGCAGATGTGCGACAGCCCGTGCGCGATGTCTTCAAGGTGAATCTCATCGACTCGCGCATCCAGCGGCCAGAACTGTCTGCCGGTGTGCGTCAGGAACCAATACTTCGGGCCTCTCATTGGATTTCGACTTCGCCCTCAGCGATGGACGGTCCCTGAAACTCCGCCAAGAATTCGGCGAGAGAGTAGAACCGGCCAGACGGGGCGGGTTGGTTGTCGTTCCAGATGACGTGAAGGCGCTGGCCCTCGCGTTGGAACGAAATCTTTTTGATGACATCGTTGTCGAGCGCGGTCGAGAGCGGGTCAGGCGACGCCGTCCGATTCTGCGCGGTGACGTTCGACAGCATGACGTGGTAGTGAACGAAACCTTTCTTGATGAGCGCCTTGAAGTTGGCGGTCGTGTCCACGCCGGTCACAACCACGCGCTGGCCTTTCGCCAGATGTTCAGCGGCGATGTTCTCGACGAGAGCGACCCAGTAGTCCGGCTGGCCGAACGTCGGAAACTTTTGCTTGAGCAACGACTCCAGCAAGGTCCGGGTCAGGGTCATCGGGATTTGCGGAGTGACTTCGCCGCGAGACCAAGCGGCGAATTCGGCGGCAATGGCGGGAGTCGGTTTTGAGCCGAACACTTGACTCATTTGAGACTCTACCAAGTTCTTCATGTTGATGACGAAAGCGCCGGTCTGTCTGGCGACTTCCTCAGCCCCGCCGAGCCTTCCGGTCAGGAACGACTTGGTCAGCGGCGTCTTGATTGCCAGCGGCGCAACGGGGGCAACGGGTGCCTGTGCCGGACTCGATTGCGCTTCGACAGGTTGGGCAGTGAAGGTGGACTCCCTCGAAACCGGGGCAGCAAGCCGTTCGTTCTTTGCGAGGGGAATCGCTGCCGTCGCTGCGGCGAGGTTTTCGATTGTCTCGTTTGCGTCCGCCGCGTTCATTTCCGCCGTCAGGCGGGGATTCGAGATTGTTCGACATATCTCATTCGCGGCCATCACGTCGTTGCCGGTTGACTTGAGCCGGATGTTTTCGTTTCCGGCCAGCGCATTTCCGAGCGGGGCCATCGGCGGCGGCGGGGCTAGTCTGTTCTCTTGTGGCATATCTTAGTTCTGTGTTTGGCCCCACGATTGAACTGGCGGAGACGACTGGGGGCAGTTCGTCATTTCCGATATACTCGAACCATGCGCTGGTGAATGATTCATTCACACGCTGACTGCTTCGGTTGAGATTTTGTCTGCGGCAGTGGCCAGCGCCGAGCGCCGGTCAACTTCGGTCTCGATACAGTCGAGAGCCTCTCCGCAAAGGGACATGATAATCAGGAACGCTTGAAGCTTGGACTCGCCGACCTTTTTCTCCGGGGTCTCGTCTTTGAAGCCAGCGACTTTCTCCGCGAAGCGAGAGTAACGCTTCTGCATCGTGCTGTAGCGGGCGGCGGTTCTTTTCAACCACTTGTTCAGTTGAGCCCACGTTGAATGTTGAAGCTTAAACGCCAGCTTGGTTTCTCGCGGTTTCTGTTCGAGGATTGATGTGAAGTGCTTCTCAATCGCGTCCCTGAACATCCGGCGGTCTCTGCCGCCTAGCTGCACCTTGGGGCGCGAGAGCATTTCGATTGCAACCTCGCGAGGCATGACACTCCTGTCCGCAAGCTGAACGCGGGACCGTTCCATCCACTGTTCTAAAGTCTCTGTTTGTTTCATTGCCAACACTGTAGCACAGACCCCGGCATCTTGTCACATTTTTCTTCATTATACCAGCCCTTGGCCCACAGGCCGCGCAGACGCAAGAACCAGTCGTCATACAGGGGTTTGACGGCGGCGAGAGAGTAAGTCTGGATGGCGTGCTGCCGGATGAGCGAGGGGAAAAGACGCTGGCAATCAATGACGGCTTGACATCCTTCGGAGAGCGTGCGGAAGCGGTAGCCGGTGAATCCGTGCTTGACGGTCTCCGGGAAAGCGCCCCAGTCAGTAGCGACAACTGGAGTCCCCGACATCATTGCTTCGACGGCGACCCCGCCAAAGGGTTCGTGGTAGATGGTTGGAACAAGTAGAGCCCATGCCCCGGCCAGTAGTGCAGACCGTTGGGCAATTCCAACAGGTCCGAGATATTCGGCGTTCTTGATGGTGACTTCGGGGGCCACAATGTCCGGTCCAACTTGTCGGCCTCCGGATCCGGCGACCTTGAGCGGAATTCCCAGACGATTCGCGATGTCGCTGGCGATGTGGACGCCCTTTCGTTGTGTGAGTCGCCCGAGGTAGAGCAGGTAAGAGGGACGGTAGCCGAGCGCACTATGTCGGCTTCCTTCGTTGATTTCAGGAAAATCATCCGGGTCAAAGTAGTTAGGGATAACGCAGTCATACCATCGTCCGTTCTCAATTCCTTTTTTCGCATAGACGTGGTTCATCCACGCGTAGCTTTCAAACGCGCACTTGTCGGTGCAGATTCCCAGATAGCCGACTCCGGGTTCGCAAGTGAAGTAGCCGGGGAACGCTTCCTGTATTGCGCGGAAGGTCCAGCCGCCGGTGAGCAGGATGAGAGTGTCTTTCTTGTCCCCAAGCCGCTTCCTCATTTCCCGGATGACGAGTTTGTTGAACAACTGAATCTGTTCTTCTCGCGGCCAGACCGGAAGCCGGTGCGGGTCGTCCAGTCCGAAGATTGCGGTGCGTTCCATCCGTGTCGTGCATGGAATAAGTTCAGCGCCGGGAATCGGCGGACCTTCGGGAGCATAGACGCGGATGCGGTAGTTTGCACCCATCATCTTGCAGAACTTGAGGACCTTCGCCGTGAACGCGCAGCCGCAGAAGTCGGCGCTGACTTCGGTGTGGGGGAGGGCAACAATATGTAGGTTCATCAAAAAATGGCGGGGCGACGCCGAGGTTGGCCGCTTGGGTTCGATTCGTCAAAGTCAACAACGGGAGTGTCAAGCTGCCAAATGTCGAAGTCTCCATCGCCAGCGATGGCGACAACCGGAGTACCCAGTTGCCACACTGCCATTTCATTTACGTAAACGGCCATGTTAAGTGGCGACGATGTGGTCGAAGTAGGTAGGCGTCCCGAACAAGCCGTAATAGTTGTTGTGCAACTCCACCCACAGCGCACCATCCGCTAGGGCAGTGAAAGAGACTGAAATAACCACCCACCCCGTAGAAGAACCGGCGGTGCCCGTCTGGTCCGTCGCCAGAATTCCAGTTGCCGCTTTTACCACCATCGTCGGCCTTGGCGAACCATTCGCCGCCTGTAGGCAGTTGATTTGAATAGTTCTGCTTCCCGCACGCACTGACCAACGAAATCGCCAGAATCCGGGGATGTCCAGTTGCAAGGAGGGTTGCGCCGGATTCCCAATGGAATTGTTTCGCAGGACTCCCACTTGCATGTGACGACCAAAGGTCCCATCACTCAGATAAGAGGTCCCGTTGGTGGCCAAGCATTGAAGCGCACCAATGGAGCCACCGACACCACTCAAAGCGCCAATCTCATTTCTGTGACCAGTAATCAAAACGGCGGGACCCGACCTGTTACCTTTGTTGGCCATTAGTTGGTCTCCACTGTGGCACTGGTGTCAATCAAGATTACGCCAGCATTGCGGGTCTGCTTCACTGCCAGAAAAGTTTTGCCCGAGTAGTCGCCGGACGCAGTGAAGGTCTGGCCATCGGTGAAATTGCTAATTGCGTGCAGAGGCATGTAGAGACCTCGAAGCCGCCCGCGAATCCGGGGAGTCAACTCAGTCACCCATATTGGACTGATATACATTTCGCTATCCGGCCCGTTGGGATACTCGCCGGTCCCGAGGAACGACGTTGCGCTTCCCTTGATGGAGTCGCCACTCTTACCTATGGTGATGCTGGTGCCGGTGCCCCCAAAAGTGCGAGCCATAAAATTACCAACGACTGCCGCATTATAGGCGCTGAACAAGTCGCCGCCCTCCGCCGCCGCAGTGGTGTCGTTCTCCAGATTGCGGCCCATGATAATTACTTTGTAGGCGTCAGAGGTTGTCTTCGCCGAATAGATGTCTCCGAAAGCAAAGAAATAGTAGGTGTTCACCACGTCGGTCGTGAAGGTGAACAGATAGAACGTGTATGAGTCAGCGACCAACATCCACGCAATGGGAGTAGCGCCCGTCGCATTCGACTTTCGGATGACGGTGTGTCCCGAAGTCAATAGCTGTGCGGCGGTTGGGAACTGGTTGGTCCCAGAGCCAACCGGAGAGCCCACGCCCGCTACCGACTCCCATCCAGTAGCCCAAGCTTCCTTGCCGAGAGACGTGGCGTTTGGAGCGTTGTCATTTACTACGAGCCCGAGCAACGAGCCCGAGCCCTGTTTGTAAGACGCAATGTTTGAAGCGGTAGCGACGGGATGCGTCCAAGCGGGCGAGGGGGCCGCCTTCGAGCCGTAGCCCGTGACAAGGCAGCCATCCAAGACAGCAACCAGAGAGCCAGCGTTACCCGTAAGCACCGGAGCACTTCCGTCCGTTGACCGATAGATAGTGAACTGTGACGTAGCCATTAGTTTGTCTCCACCGTGGCGCTAGTCTCTACGCACCACATGCTGCCGTTGTATCCAGTCTTGATGATTTGAAATGTTTTCCCGGCGAAGTCGTTTGAACCCTGAAATGTTTGGCCGTCCGAGAAGCTGGCGATTGCGTGCGGCACTCCATAGAGACCCCGGAGCCGCCCGCGTATGCACAGGGCAGCTACCTCGAACACTTGCAACGGTGCGACGAAGAAGGAATTGTCCGGCCCGTTTGGTGTTTGCACTGAGCCGTGTAGGACGGTGACAGTAGTAGCGCCAGCGTTGACCTTAGCGAAGTCCGCCTGTTTCTGAACTTGGACGCTGGTCCCGCCGCCGCCAAATCCGCGAGCCATGTAGCCTCCTACCATTGACGCCGAGGTAGCCCCGAAAGTGAATTGCTGGTCCATTGACTGCCCCGTCGCAGCAGCGCCCGAGTTCTCAATGCCGTTGCCGAAAATCATGCAGCGATAAGTGTCGGTGCTGCCCTTCAAAGCGTAGATGTCGCCAAACCAAAAGCAGTTGTAAACACCAGCCGCTTCACCCGACAAAACGAAAAGGTAGAATGTGCTGGAATCCGCATAGATGACCCATGGTCTTCCGGTGCCATCCGCCGAATTGCTTTTTCGGATGACGACGTGCCCCGTGGTTAATAGCTGTGCCGGTGTAGGGAACTGTCCGGTGCCCGTTCCTACCGTTGCACTTGTTGCGGTGATGGTTTCCCATCCGGTTGCCCATGCCTCTTTGAAAGTGCTGGTGACGTTCGCGCCGTTGTCTTGAATGTGAAGTGCGAACAGTGAGCCAGCGCCTTGCTTGTAGCAACCCGAGTTCGTGGCGTTGACAAACGGCTTTGTCCAACCGGCGGCAGCTTTGCCGGTGTATCCGTTGACGAGAACTTTGTCCAGCACTCGCAGCAAGTCGCCCGCTTGTCCAGTAAGTAGGCCCGGTTGGTCCGAGCCATTGCCGGGGTCCGAAGAAGAATAGATTGTAAACTGTCCCATAAATTATGGATATGTAAGTTCAACGATGATTGTCCAAGCTTGCGCTGTGGCGAGAGTCGTCACGTTGAAGCGCAGCTTATTTCCAGATTGGATTGTTCCGAGCGCAGCCGTAGCGGAGACTTCGTAATCCCCGGATGCCATTGTAAGCGTGCCGAGAGTAGTCGCCGAAAAAGCGCCACTTGCTGTGGACTTTTCCACCACGACCACTGGTGCGCCCCCGGCGGTTTGCACCCGTAAGGTAATGCGGACCACTCGCCAAGTGAGCACAGTAGTCCCATCGGATGCAAAAGGAACAGGGACTTCCCCGACATCTGCACCCGTGAGAACGGGGGTGAATGCGTCACAGAGCATGACTGCCCGCGTAGAAGAATCAGGTCCCGTTGGGCCAGTTGCGCCCACCCCGCCCGTGCCTCCAGTGCCGCCAGTTCCACCAGTGCCGCCGGTGCCGCCTGCCGGACCCGTAGCGCCCACGTCTCCTGTCCCTCCCGTGCCGCCTGTTCCGCCCGTTCCGCCAGCCGGACCCGTCGCACCCACGTCGCCAGTTCCGCCCGTGCCGCCTGTGCCTCCTGTTCCGCCAGTGCCTCCCGCCGCGCCAGCGCCGCCAGTGCCTCCGGTTCCACCAGTGCCGCCAGTGCTTCCCGTCCCGCCGGTCCCACCAGTTGCCGTAGCAGTTCCCGGCAGACCTTGCGGGCCAGTTGGCCCAGTCGCCCCGGTGTCACCTTTGCCGCCTCCGCCGCTTGCGGAGTTTGACACTGCAATCCATTGGAGTCCGTCCCAGACATATTCGATGTTCGAGGTTGAGAGAACGAGCGCGTCACCGACAATCGGTGAAGCAGGGAAGGCCGGGAGATACCCGAGCCAGCGGGCCTTTCCCGGCGGCAATGCGCCGAATGTGAGAGTGATTGGTCTGGGTCCATCCATCACCTAATAGTTACGGATTTCAGCGAGCGCGGCCAGACGATTGTTCTCAAACTCCAGCCTGCCGACCTTGTCTTCGAGTTGGCCGACTTGCTGTTCGAGGGAGTCGCGAGCGCGTTCCACTTGAATCAACTCGTGCCGAGTCGATTGCAAATCGTTCTCCGCCTCAGTCAATCGGGTCTGGAGATTACAAGCTTCGCAAACGCCGTCATACGCGCAGTCGTGTGTTCTGCATACGTGCATACATTTGATTTCGGATGTCGCGGTTGATGTGGTCCGCGAGGATTTTGTTTAACTGCATTTCAGCGTTCAGCTTCATCTGCATGTTGCTTCGCCACTGAATCGGAGAACGCATCAAGTCTTCCGGGTTGTAAGGCCGAGGGTATTGCCGTTTAAGCGGAAACTTGCCAGTGAGACAGAGAGCCGTGACGCCGGTGAGTCGTGAAAAGAATGAGCGCCTATTCATCCAGTTCCTTTGCGTGTCGCATGGGCGGCAAGTTCTCGCCGCGCAGAATGCGGTTGCCCTGTTCAAAGATTTCGTCTTCGGTCAGGTGCATCCGGCGCTTTGTCTGTTTGAAAATCTGGCGCGAGTCCATCCCGGTTTTCGCGAGCGCCTTGTATTCTTTGACGTAGTCCGTGCGTGCGTGCTTCCAGACCACGCGCCAATACTGGACGGTGCGCCAAGGCCACGAGCACCAGTTCTGCAACCAAGGCCAGATGAGCCGAGGATAGCGTAATGCAACGCGCAGCGGAAGCCACGGCGGGCGCGGCGCGGTGATGCTGCGCGTTTCCTTGAGAGACTTACGGGCCTCTTTCCATCCGAGACGCTGTATCGTCTCGTTAGGTGTCAGACTTCTCATTGAAAAGGAATCGGTTGATGGACGCGAACGAAACTCTATCGCCGGTCTTGTGGTCAACTAGGCAATCGCCGTCATGGAATCTTGGTGTTAGCCACACTCCCACCAGCGCCCTCCACATTGGCGGGCACTTGAAGTTTGGAGTGCCCACAAGCACACTGCGAATTTGACGGAGTGCCTTCATGGATGCTTCCGGGAACAGATGGTGTTCCACATGATGCGAGTTGAGGAAGTGTATCGAGTCCACCCACGAAGGCACGCGGACGGACATGGATGAGTCCAGACTTGCGGAGGAACGACTCAAGGGCAACAATAAGTGCTGAGTCACGGTGTAACTCACACCAACCGCATTGGCCACGAGCCACGGGATTAGAACTGTGAAGAAGGCAAGCTTGCCCGAGAGCAATCCTAAGCACAGCGCAGCCAGTGCAATCGCAATAGTTTCGGCGTATGCCTTCCTCTTGTTTAGGCGTGAGAAATGTTTGCCTCTGGAGTAAATGAGCAGGACGCTTAGAACGTGCCCCGTAAAAAAGAAAAGCAGGAAGACCAGCGACGGTAGCAGCCGCCGCGAGCCCGGAATGAAAAGGGACGGAATTGGTCTCGCCCTCTGGTGCTGGATGTCCCCGAAGTTGTCCGGGTCCCGCCCCGGCCAGTTCGTCGCCGGATGGTGCATCGTGTGATGCCATACTTTCCACAAGTGCGGCGACATGCCGAGAGGCGCGAAGCACACGAATCCCAAGCAGCGTTGTAGCAGTTTGGATTGAGTGTTCGCCCCGTGAATTATGTAATGCCCGATGAAGAAAAAACTCGCATATACGTTGCCGAGTGCGAGTGAAATGAAAAGGTTCGAGAACCAGTTCAATTTGCAGAACAGGATGAGACAGGTCCCAAGGGCAGCAAGCAAGAAAAGTGGAGCACACCATAAAGCTTCAATCGGTCGTGGTTTGAGAAAGTCGGACGGCAACCGGCGTGCGATTGCCTCCCGAGCGAGTTTATCTCTCTGGTTCACTTTCTCCTGTGTTGAGTGATGACAGCCGACAACACCGGCGGCGCAGTGGCGCACACCCGGAGGAATCGCGAGGGCACGCACGGGTAGATAGGCACGAAGGTCGTGACGATGTCATCCTTCTGCGCTATCCAGCGGGCGTAGGCTTTCCACGGTCCCACCAGCGAGTCAGTGTATTGCACTTCGTAGGTGTAGCCCGTGACTTCGGGATGATACAGCGCGTAGTATTTCGTGACGTGCGTCTGCCCGACCAGCATGTCCGTGTCGCCCACGTAGTAGGCGATTGGGATTTGACTGGAGCCGGGAAGTTGTGCAGGCGACTCGACGTAACAGTCGAAGCCGTCCGGCGGTTGAGGGCAACAGTTCTGCGCGACTGCCGACAGAGTCAGCATCGCGCCCATTATGATGAGGGGTAGTGTTCTCATAAATTCAAACCGCATGGCGATGGCGAAAGAGTCGTTCGAGCGCGAAGGCCAGTTGGTCCCGCACCCACTCAGTTTCTTTTGCGTCTGCCCAAGCACCAGCGGCGAAGGATTGATGGTCAATCACGAGAAGCGGAAGGCCGTTAGTGGATGAGCCCATGCGTGCGGTAAACGCTTGCCGCAACCAGATGGCGCGGCAGCGTTCGCAATCAGCGCGAGGCTTACGCTTCGCTTGATACTTCGGATGTTGCGGGCAGGTCAACATTGATGCACTTGTCTCCCGGAAAGAAACTCTCGGTCAGTATCAGGACGTGACTGAAAGGAACTTCCTCGATGGTTGCGGTGATGTGGCAGTAATTGCAGACTGCGAAATCAGCCGGGACTTTCTTGGTCTCCTTGCCCCGCAGGACAGTGATTGTCCCACTCAATCGGCGGAGGTTGGGTCTGCGGCACTGAGGGCACCACAGGTGTTTGATTGCTGCGTCCCCAGTCGATGGCTTCGTAGTTGGTAATCCAGTTTTCATTGTGAGTGTATCGGGGCGAGTCGCCTTTGCCAGCGCCGCCGCCTTTAAGTCCGAGGTCCCGTGTGTTTCGCTTGTTCATGTTGAACCTTTAATTGTGCGCGGCGGTTTGAAAGGGTGAGTATTTCACCCACCAGTTTGTAGATTGCGTTGCAGTCGCATTCGTGCGCGTGTTCATTGAGCCACTTGACGCGTTCGTTTGCTAGTTCTCGAATCGCCTCGAACCGTTTTAGTTCCTCTTGCTGGATACCCTCCAGCAAGAGTTGGTATTCAAGGTCAGGCAGGTTCATCGAGTGAGCGACAGCCGGTTGATGAGCCGCCGAATGATTGACTGGCCAGTGTTCTCGCGCTTCGCTTCGCGCTTGTCTTCGTTCTTGACCCAGTCGCGGTATTGCTGCGCGAAGGTGTCAACCACTTCCGGGACGCGTTCACACAACTCGGTGTAGGCTTGTTCGACAGTGTGAACGTGAGCAGTCGCGGTCAGGATACCATCAACGTGCGTTACGTCTTCCGGCAGCGAGTGAGTCACGCGGCAGGTCGAAATGATTTCAGCCAGCCGGATTGCTTTCTGCGCTGTGGGCAAGTCCACGTCGCATTCGCCCGCTTGCACTTCGGGCACTGAGCGCGAAATGACTCCGAGGGAAAAGGCGATGTCAGGTCTGTAACCCATCGCGAGAGCGAACAGGTGAACCAAATCGGCCACGGTCAACAGCGTGATGCGCTGATTGATGCCGTTGCTGGACTTCACAACAGCCACGGCAATCTGCCGCTTCTGGGATTGTGCGAGACAGGGATTCATGTGTTACCTCGAAATGTGAATGATGTTCGACGCGGGCGCATTGACTGCGGCGTCCTGTGCGGCAGGCGTAGGCTTGCCACTGTCATCGGTGAGCGGCGCGGTCTCATTCTCCGGTGGAGCAGCGCCATCCTTCGCGACCTGATTGGCCAGCACGCGAGACCGGCGAATCGAATTCACGCGGTCGAACACGAGCGAGATAGAACCAACGAAGGGTTCATACTCGAAGCGCACTGCCGACCAGCACGCGAACAACTCGTCAGCGTGTTCGAGCAAAGTCTTTTGCAGGAAGGCCATGATGCCCGCCTTCTCCGCTTCCACGTTGGGCGTGAGGATTGATTGTTTGGCGATTGCTTGCAGTCTGCGGATGCCCTGAATCGCTTGCAGTCCATCCTGTTCGCTTAACGCGGTGCCGTTGTTTCGTGCCATATATTTGATTGAGTGTTTACTAAGTTGACCTCACTGTATCACACAGCCTGTGTCTTTGTCACAACTTTCTTTTGCCTTCGGCAGAGAGTTGGCCTCATGCAGTTTGTCTGCGAAACCCTTGAGCATCTGGTAGTCGATGTGTGCGCCGAAACGACTGGTGATGTCGTGTTGGAAAGTTTTGAAGAATTGTTCGATGACTTGGTTGACCCGCAAGCGGGCCAGCCTCAGTTCTTCGCGGACCTTGTTCTCGACGCGCATGTCGAACGCGGCCTTGTCAGTTGCGATGCGGTCGTGTTCTTCCTGAGTGTAGATGTATTGCATTGGTGTTTAAGCGTGAATGGTTCAGTGCTTGTAGAGAAAGGTGACAGTCGCGGTGATTGCTGCGGCGGAGAGCCAATAGCACGTATCGGCCCACTTGTGCGCCACTGCCCAACGAATTGCGCTGAGTCCGTAGAGCGTGAGAATCGCGTAGTTGAAGACCGCAGGGTCGAGCAGGAATTTTTTGAGCATTAGAATGAGGCCGGGATTCCCGGCGGGTTGATTGGTGAGAATGGAATCTCATCCAGCACTTTGACCACTTCCACTTTGCTGATTGCATCCACAGGTTTGTGGACAACACAAACGAGTCTCTCCAGTTCAGTGATGCGTGTCTGCAACGTGTCCACGTAGTTCCGCAGGTGTTCAACTTCCTCTTTGCAACGCGCTTCAATCTCGAAGCCGTGCTTCACTGTTGAATCAATGCGTCCACCTTGAACTTTCACCAAGCCGCGCAATCCTTCAACGTCGTCCTGAATCGCTTTGTATTCACTCAGCTTGAGGTCACGTTCATCGCACTTGGTCGAGCCCCACTCGATTGCACTGACTGTGTCTGCGTTGTTCATCACTGCGACGCCGCACTCAACGAGCAGCTTTGATAAGTCTTCCAACTCAACAGAGAGCAGCCGCGCATCTTCACGCGCTTGTTCGAGGCTGAGGTTGTATGGGTTGGACGCTGAACGCATTCGCGAGGCGCGGAAGTGGTAAGCGATTGCATCGGATAGCCGTGTCACTGGTGCAACCAGCTTGTGGTTCTCGCGTGCGCCGAGCGCCGGGAACACAGCCGCAGTGAACATGACTCCACCAACGCACGCACGCACAGCGTAAGCGCCGCGCATCATCGAGACCACGCGCAGCGGCATCTTGCTGCCGCCAAGCATGAGCCGTGCGATGCCCTCAAGTTTAGTCTGATACGCGGTGAGTGCAGGCAGTTGGCCCACGGCACCGACCAGCTTGCGACGAATCTCCACCATGCCCGGATGCGTCTGCACCTTTAGTTTGATTGACTTTCGTTTTTCTGTGTTCATCTATTTGCTCGCATCATACCACATGCGCGGCCAGCTTGTCACAACAATCGGCGAGTATTTGTGACGCTCCAGCGGTGCGGCGCGAAGGCGGCGAGGCGTGACGCCGGTGCAGCGGTATGCCATTAGCGTAACCTTCCGCAGTGGCCTCCCAGAATTGGTAAGGGCTTAAAGTATATCAGGGTATATTAAAACACTTATATTGTTTTACATTACCCTAATATACTATAGAGATGACTAGATTAGAATGTATGGTGAGGGAGGTAACGCCAATGATATACACAGGGCATGGCCCGCTTTCGAGGCCGGGGCAACTTGCGACTTTCACTCGAACTTGCGACTGTTATTCGATGGCACACTCAGCAGACCAACTTTACTCGAAGCACCACGGAGAAGTGCTCCGCTTGCACCAGCTTTCAAAGGCTGAGTTGCGTGCAAAGCGCCGCGCTGAATGGAAGCAATCCCAACTCACCAATTCAAATGGCCCATCGCAAGCGAACCAAAGAGATAATCGACAACCCGGAGACTAATCTCCCCGCGCACAACCTGTTGTCGAAGCTGTCCGAAGCAGGCAAACGCGTTGAGATTGTCGCAGAGCCCGAAGAAGTCTTCCGCTTATTCGCGATGTTCGTCGGCGACCTCGAACGCACAGCAGTCGCAGCACACCTGCCACTCGAACAGGTTGCCGAAATGTCTGAGGCTGGAAACTGGACGAGTCGCATCAAAGTGCTGATACGACTACAGAAATCAGGTATTCCCGGCGACGTTGAACGCGGCGTCAATCGCGCAATCAATTTCATTCAAGCGGACCGAATGCGCCGCGTGATTGAACGCGTCATCAACACGCTCAACAACATGAGTGCGGACGAAATGCTCGCGAATCTTTTGTCTGTGACTGAGGACCGCAACGGCAACATCACCAGCAAGATTCTCACGCGGCCTTTCGCTGACCTCGCGACCGCACTGGAGAAGTGTCACGCAATGACATACCAAGCACTGAACGACACAGCCACGGACCGCAAGGGACGCAGCGAGAACGAAGACAGTGCGAGTGCCTCCGCCGGTGAAATGCACTTGGCTCTGGTCGATGCAATGTCCAAGGCACGCAAGCCACGGGTAAGCGGGCCACACGCGGGCGCGGTGGCAGGTGGCAGCGACCTTACGTGATATGCTCCACAGCGCATACCAATACGCGCTATTGGTTGCATTACAATACGCTGTATAGCGCACCCCAATACCAACTCGGAGCAATACCACAGAATTGCTCCGCTGACCTTACGGCTGGCGTGCGTATAGGCTGGCAATAGGGTGGCCAATAGGCCGTATTAGGGCGAGCGGAGGGCCTTGGGGGGTTTTCCGGCCCAAGACCCCGCTTACACCTTACCACCGGAGATAAGAAAAATGACATCGAGGGGCATCACCTTACGGCCTGCCGCCGCACCGACTATCCGACCTTACGGCCCCTCGACCTCCAGACGGCCCCGGCCAGCGCCGGACCTACGGAAAGAAAGTTCACTTTGGCGTTTGACAAGGGGCGCGACGTGTGCGACGTTAGGGCATGAACGAAAAATCATACAGCGAAAAATTGGAAGCATTCAGAGCACTCGTGCAGCATCACCTGCTTGAACGCGCCGCGCAGCAAGGTTACACCGGCCTCTCGTTCAAAGGCAACTTCGAGGCACGCATCAAGAACGGCGCGAAGTTCGACAAAATCGATGTCGTAACGTCTGGCAAATACATGGTTGAAGTCCGCACTGGCAATATCTTCGGCATAAAAGGCTATGGAGTCGTGCATCGCGGGCACTGGTATGGCACGCTCGACACCATCGCGGACTACTTCTGGGGAAACTACTACCCGGAGAAACGGGACGGCTCTCTCGGCAGGCAGTCGCGCAACGGTTGCCCGCTCATCACGAAAGCGCCGCAAACGATTTGACAACTGAAAAATAGTGTGCGAGGATTCGTGCAACGGCGAAACGTCTAAATTAAAAACATGAAAATAAAAGAACTACTCGAAAAAGTTGGCGGAGAAAAATCAGACTGGCGACAGGCTTCCGGCGGCGGATGGCTACACAAGTCGGCAGTCGTTGACGACGAAAGTAAAATCACTGAGAACGCGATTGTCTGGGGCAAGGTCTCCGGCGATGCGCGGGTCTCCGGCGATGCGTGGGTCTTCGGCGATGCGTGGGTCTTTGGCAATGCGCAGGTCTCCGGCAATGCGCAGGTCTCCGGCAATGCGTGGGTCTCCGGCGATGCGCGGGTCTCCGGCGATGCGCGGGTCTCCGGCGATGCGTGGATGAAGGCCCCGCTTTTCATTGTA
>Ga0268264_10002700_pt1 | contig 15483 bp, 15 predicted proteins | sample KBSSwiS32_FD_190357 | JGI IMG/M metagenome (GOLD analysis project Ga0268264, IMG submission 190357) | Switchgrass rhizosphere microbial communities from Kellogg Biological Station, Michigan, USA - KBS Switchgrass S3-2 (SPAdes) (version 2) | ecosystem: Host-associated > Plants > Roots >...
CAGGAGGACCGCCCCCGCCGCGCCTCGAAGTGTGCTCCGCACCGCCGGAGCTCATAGCAAACGCGGGGGTCCTGCGGTACATGGCGCGCGCCCATGCCCAAGCGTTCGGACATCCGGAAGGTGCTGGTGATCGGCTCGGGGCCGATCGTGATCGGTCAAGCCTGCGAGTTCGACTACTCCGGGACGCAGGCGATCAAGGCGCTGCGCGAGGAAGGCGTGGAGGTGGTGCTGCTCAACTCCAACCCGGCGACGGTGATGACCGACCCGGACCTGGCGCACCGCACCTACGTGGAGCCGATCACCGTCGAGGCGGCGGAGAAGATCATCGCCCGCGAGAAGCCGGACTCGCTGTTGCCCACCATGGGCGGCCAGACCGCCTTGAACCTGGCCAAGGCGCTGGCGGAGCAGGGGATCCTCGAGCGCCACGGCGTGAGGCTGATCGGCGCGTCGCTGGAGGCGATCAACAAGGCCGAGGACCGCCAGCTCTTCAAGGCCGCCATGCAGAAGATCGGCGTGGCGCTCCCGCGCTCGGGCTACGCCACCTCGTGGGCGGACGCGGAGCGGATCGCCGCCGACATCGGCTTCCCGGCGATCATCCGCCCCAGCTTCACGCTGGGTGGGACGGGCGGCGGCATCGCCTACAACCGCGACGAGTACGAGCAGATCTGCCGCGCGGGCCTGAAGGCCAGCCCCACCTCCACCATCCTGGTCGAGGAGTCCGTCCTCGGGTGGAAGGAGATCGAGCTGGAGGTGGTCCGGGACGGGAAGGACAACGTGATCGTGGTGTGCTCGATCGAGAACCTCGATCCCATGGGCGTGCACACCGGCGACTCGATCACCGTGGCCCCGGTGCAGACGCTCACCGACAAGGAGTACCAGCGGCTGCGGCACGCGGCCATCGCCATCATCCGCGAGATCGGCGTCGACACCGGCGGCTCCAACATCCAGTTCGGCCTCAACCCGGTGGACGGGCGGATGGTGGTGATCGAGATGAACCCGCGGGTGTCGCGCTCCTCCGCGCTGGCGTCCAAGGCCACCGGGTACCCCATCGCCAAGGTCGCCGCGAAGCTGGCCCTGGGGTATTCGCTGGACGAGCTCCGCAACGACATCACCCGCGACACCCCCGCCTCGTTCGAACCCACCATCGACTACGTGGTGGTGAAGATCCCGCGCTTCAACTTCGAGAAGTTCCCCCACGCCGACCGCACCCTGAGCACCTCGATGCGCGCGGTGGGGGAGGTGATGGCCATTGGCCGCACCTTCGAGGAGGCGTACCTCAAGGCGCTGCGCTCGATGGAGGCCGGGCGGCTGGCGCTGGAGGAGCCGCCGCTGCCCCTGGATCCGGGTGAACGGGTGCGCGCGCTGCGCGAGGCCCTCAGGGTGCCGCGCCCGGAGCGGCCCTGGTACCTGGCGCAGGCCTTCCGCGAGGGGATGAGCGTGGAGGAGGTGTTCCAGCTCTCCGCGGTGGACCCGTGGTTCCTGCGGCGGATCCGCGGGCTGGTGGAGCGGTCCTCCGGGTTGGCGGCGTACGGCCGGGTGGAGCAGATCCCGGATGAGGTGTTGCGCGAGGCCAAGGCGTCGGGCTTCTCGGACCGCTCCATCTCCCAGGCCACCGGCCAGACCGAGGCGGAGGTGCGCGCCCACCGGTGGAAGGCGGGGATCCGCCCCGTCTACAAGCGGGTGGACACCTGCGCCGCGGAGTTCGAGGCGTTCACGCCGTACCTCTACTCGACCTACGAGGAGGAGGACGAGGCGCCCGCGGGCGCGCGGCCCAAGGTGATGGTGCTGGGCTCCGGACCCATCCGGATCGGCCAGGGCATCGAGTTCGACTACTGCTGCGTGCACGCCGCGCTCGCGCTGAGGGCCGGCGGGTACGAGACGGTGATGGTGAACTGCAACCCGGAGACGGTGTCCACCGACTACGACACCTCGGACCGGCTGTACTTCGAACCCCTCACCATCGAGGACGTGCTGGAGGTGGCCTCGCGGGAGAAGCCCGTCGGCGCCATCGTCCAGTTCGGCGGGCAGACCCCGCTGCGGCTGTCGGTGGCGCTGGAGAAGGCGGGGCTGCCCATCCTGGGCACCACGCCGGACGCCATCGACCGCGCCGAGGACCGCGAGCGCTTCGCCGCGCTGATCGAGAAGCTGGGGCTCAAGCAGCCGGAGAACGGCGTGGCGCGCTCGCCTCAGGAGGCGTTCGAGGTGGCCGCGCGGATCGGCTACCCGGTGATGGTGCGGCCCTCGTACGTGCTGGGCGGGCGGGCGATGGAGGTGGTCTACGAGCAGCGCAGCCTGGAGCGCTACATGCGCGAGGCGGTCAGCGCCTCGCCCGAGCACCCGGTGCTGATCGACCGCTTCCTCAAGGACGCGGTGGAGGTGGACCTGGACCTGGTGGTGGACCGGACCGGCGCGGCGATGGTGGGCGGCGTGCTGGAGCACATCCAGGAGGCGGGCGTGCACTCGGGCGACGCGGCGTGCACGCTGCCGCCGCACTCGCTGGGCCCGGACCTGGTGGAGCGGATGAAGGACCAGGCGCTGGCGCTGGCGAGGGAGCTGGGCGTGGTGGGGTTGATGAACGTCCAGTTCGCCATCCAGGGGAAGAGCATCTACGTGCTGGAGGTGAACCCGCGCGCGTCGCGGACGGTGCCGTTCATCTCCAAGGCCACCGGCGTGCCGCTGGCGAAGATCGCCGCGCTGTGCATGGTGGGCAAGACGCTGGCGGAGCAGGGGAGGACGCAGGACCCGGAGATCCGCCACGTGGCGGTGAAGGAGTCCGTGTTCCCGTTCGCGCGCTTCGCCGGGGTGGACGTCATCCTGGGGCCGGAGATGAAGTCCACCGGGGAGGTGATGGGGCTGTCCGACAACTTCCCCGAGGCATTCGCCAAGAGCCAGCTGGCCGCCGGGGTGAAGCTGCCCTCGCCGGCCGCCGGGAAGGTGTTCATCTCGGTGAAGGACGAGGACAAGCCCGCGGTGGTGGACCTGGCGAAGCGGCTGCGCGCGCTGGGCTTCGAGCTCACCGCCACACTGGGCACCCACCGCTACCTGGCGCAGAAGGGCGTGGCGGCGGAGCTGGTGAAGAAGGTCACCGAGGGCCGCCCCAACGTGGTGGACAAGATCGTCGACGGGCGGATCGCGCTGGTGATCAACACCACCTTCGGCCAGCAGGAGATCGCGGACTCCTTCTCCATCCGGAGGGAGTCCTTGATGCACGGGATCCCCTACTACACGACGGTGCAGGCGGCGCGGATGGCGGTGGGTGGGCTGGAGGCGTTCCTGCGCGCGGAGCTCCAGGTGCGGCCGTTGCAGGAATACCTCCAGGGCATCGCGTCGGCGGCCCGCTTGGCGTAACGTCGCCCGTCGTGCTGTCCGTCAAAGAGATGCGGAAGCTGGCCGCGGGGCTGACCGCGGAGAAGTTCCGGAAGCAGATGGGCCCCTTCGCCCTCGTCCAGCGCCCGCCTCCGGAGAAGCTGGACACCACGCAGAAGATGGGCGTGCTGGCGAACGTGGCGGCCACGCAGATGGCCAAGCCGGAGGACATCTCCAAGGGGATCCTCTCGCTGCTGTTCGAGTTCGACGAGCTGCAGGTCTCCACCCTCCCGCCCATGTCGGACGCGGAGAAGCTCAGCGTGGGGCGCCTGCCGGACTGCGACCTGGTGATCGATCACAAGTCCGTCTCCAAGCGCCACGCCGAGCTGCGCTGGGACGCCAAGCAGCGCAAGTGCTTCGTGCGGGACCTGGGGTCGACCAACGGGACCTTCCTCAACTCGTCGCTGCTGGTGCGCAAGGAGGCAGCGCTGCGCGACGGGGACATCGTGTCGTTCGGCGAGGTCCAGTTCTGGTACCTGCTGACGGACACGCTCCACGCCAAGCTCGCCGGGAGGTTGGGGGGGAGCTGGTAGGTCTCTTGCGAGCCCCGCCCTGGGCAGTCCTGCTGATCGTCCTCGCTTGCGTTGGGCCAGCCCCGAGGCGCACGGAGGCCGTCCGGCGATTTGCCTCGACGGTCGAGGCGTCCGATTTGAGGTCGGCGAGGACGCTCCTGGTGAAGGCCCGGCCGGAGTTGGAGCCACGGCAGTGGAAGTTGCTGGACGAGAAGCTGGCGGCGGCCGAGCAGGCCCGGGAGCGCTACGAGGCGGCCAGGCCCGCGAAGAACGACCAACGGGAGCAGCCATCGTCTCCGGCGTTGGGGTTGGCCGGGATGCGGGCTGCGACGGAAGGCGCGAGCCTGATGCCACTCCTGGTGCTGCTCGCGGCCTTGTGGCCCGCGGAGACGGCGGGTCCGGGGATGGATCCGCCGCGATGGCAGGAGCCGTTACTGGACTACGAGGGGAAGCTCCGGGAGCTCTCCGAAGCGGCGAGGCAGGTTCAGATCGAGGCCAGTGGCGGGCGACGGCGCAAGTCCGCGACAGCTGTGCCGCCGGCACCGCACGTAGAAGAAGCCGAGGTTGGCGAGGAGAAGAAAGGTTACTCCTGCACCGCCAAGTGTCAGTCAAACGGGTCGTCGGGAGGCGCGTACTACGTGTACGGCACTTCGCCCGGGAACTGCCGTGAAGCAATGAGCAATGCCAAGGCGAGCGTCCCGCGCGGAGAGTACCCGCGACACTGCAGCTGCTCCGACACGGACGGCTTTCGTGGCGCAGGGACCCAGTGTGAGAGCCATACGAGATGACCACGTCGCCAATACTCTCGAAACGGCAGCGCGCCCGCGCACTGAGCGAAATCTGCGGAGATGATGGGGTCGCGCGGGTGGAGGCAGCGAAGAAGCTGGCTGCGGATCCGCCCTCGTTTTCCGAGCTGCGCGCGTTGCTTCGCCACGAGGAGCGGGAAGAGACGCGACACGCCATTGCTTTCGCATTGAGTTGGCGCGAGGGATTGCAAAGTTGGGCCCTCTTGCTCCGCCTGTTCTTGGATCGCCGCGAGAGCCCAATGGTTCGATCCCAGGCGGCGGAGGGGCTGGGATACATGCTCGGCCGCAAGCGAAAAGGCACGTTGGGATTCCAGGCGGCCGTCAGGGCATTGATCGCCGCTCTGAACGATCCGTCACCCCACGTGCGTTATTCGTCCGTCTTCGCTCTGGGGGCATCCTGCGAGCGGAGATTGATCCCCGCGCTGCGTAGGAAGCTGACCGACCGCGCGACGCCCGCGGGCTTCGTTGGAACGGTTGCCGCTCAGGCGAAGGAGGCTATCGAGGCAATTCAGATGAACGCCAAGCGCTCACGACCGCGGTGACGCCGCCACCGGCCGGATCAACCGCACGTAGAGCGTGTCGGTGAGCAGGAAGCAGAACGCCGCGTTCCCGAAGCTCACCATGTCCCCGTCCTTGAGCTGGAAGTCCGGCCCGGCGAGGCCGGTCCCATTCACCGTGGTCCCGTTGGTGGACCCCTGGTCGGTCACCGTGCACCGCCGCATCACCTTGTCCCAGCGCAACACCGCGTGGCGCTTGGACACCGAAGGGTCCTCGATCATCAGGTCGCAATCCGGCAGCCGCCCCACCATCAGCTCCTCCAGGGAGGGGACGGTGGCCACCACCAGGTCGTCGAAGTGGAACATCAGCTCCTGGAGCGCCTTGGGGTCCTGCCGGTGGACCGACGCCAGGGTGTCCTGGGCGCCCAGCGAGACGGCCATCCGCCGCACGCGGTCGTCCGGGGGCCGCTGCACCAGGGCGAACGGCCCTATCTTCCGCTTGAAGTCCGGAGCCGTGTAGTTCCGGACCAGGGACCGCAACTCCTTCACCGAGTGCACGCGGCGCAGGAGCGTAGTGCGAAGACGCTGGAAGCCGCCACTTCGGCCGGGCGTTCGGGTAACGTGCGCGCCGCTTTCGCTCCGGAGAACCCATGAGCAACGTGCCCATCACCCCCTCGGGGCTGCGCAAGCTGAAGGACGAGCTCAAGCAGCTCCAGACGGTGGAGCGAGGCAAGATCAGCCGGGAGATCGAGGTCGCCCGCGCCCACGGCGACCTGCGCGAGAACGCCGAGTACCACGCGGCCAAGGAGAAGCAGTCCCACATCGAGGGCCGCATCCTCCACCTCAACGACCTGATCGCCCGCGCCGAGGTGATCGACCCCACCAAGCTCAAGGGCGACAAGGTCATCTTCGGGGCGACCGTGGTGCTGATCGACCAGGAGAACGAGAAGGAGGTCTCCTACCGGATCGTCGGGGAGCCGGAGGCGGACCTGAAGAAGCGGTGGATCGCCATCACCTCCCCCGTCGCCCGCGCGCTGGTGGGCAAGTCCATTGGCGACGTGGTCACCGTCCAGAGCCCCGGCGGCGCCCGCGAGTACGAGATCCAGGCGCTGAAGTTCGAGGACGACGTCGGGGAGTGAACAGCGGTCCCAAGTCCGTGTCAGAGCGGCGGAATATGGTGGCAACGACAACGTGTCCCACCCGCTCGACAGCCTCGTCCCGCCGCTCCGGTACGCCTGCCAGCGGAACTTCGCCCAGCTGGGGACCCTCAAGAACCTCCGCTCGCTGATCGAACGGGCGGTGGAGGCGGCCCGCCTGGGCGGGGTGGCGGCGGAGCACGTCGCCGGCCTCTGTGCGGAGCTGGAGCGGGTGGACGCCCCCGCCGCCGAGGAGCGGAAGGCCGCGCTCTCGCGGGTCGTCCGCACCCTCCGTGCGGCCGGGGTGACGCTCCCGGAGGAGCTGGCGGGGGTGTCGGCCCCCGTGCCGGGCTCCGAGGTCCCGGCCTCCAGAGCGAACGGGTCGGCCGCGCCATCCGGTGCGGGTTCGCCGGCTTCGCCGGTTCGCGACCGTGCCGGGAGCACGACGGGAACGCTCCAGCTCCCCGGCGTCGAGGTGAAGGGTGGCGATGACGCGTCCAGCACTGCGCCCAGGTCGGCAACGCGCAGCGCCAAGCCTCCGGCGCGGACGCGCACGCCCGAACCGGACGCGCCCGGAGCCCGCGGGGACGTCGCGCCCGCGACCTCCGCGCCCGAGCCGGACGCGCCCGCGAAGCCCGCCCGCAAGCGCCGCGCGCGGGCCTCAGCGGACGGAGGTCCCCCCGCCGCCCCCCGCGAATCCCCCAGCGGCCCTTCGGAGGCCGCGCGCCTCCTCTCCATCGCCCCCCGCTCCGGCCCGCTGGCCACGCCCCTCAAGAGCGTCGGCTGGCGCCTCAACCCGCGCCTGATCTCCATCCTCAACCGCAAAGGCCTGCGCAAAGTCGGCGACGTCCTCTTCCTCCTCCCCCGCATCTACGAGGACCGCCGCCGCATCCACTCCATCGCCGAGCTCCGCCCCGGCGAGCGCGGCGTCGCGGTGGGGGTGGTGAAGATGGCCGGCGAGGTGCGCGCGCGGTCCGGCCGCCGCTGCTTCCGCGCGGTGATCGGCGACGCGTCCGGCTCCCTGGCGGTGACCTACTTCCGCTCCGGCCCCTGGCTGGCCAGCCGGTTCCCGCTGGGCAAGCGGATGGTGATCTCCGGCGAGGTGCGCGCCACCCTGGGCGGCCGGGAGATGGCGCACCCGGAGGTGGAGCCCGCGGAGGACCTCGAGGCGGACACCATCCACTTCCGCCGCGTCGTCCCCATCTACCCCGGCTTCGAGCGCCACGAGCAGCGCGCCTTCCGCGAGCTCACCTTCAAGGTGGCGGAGCGCTACTCGGGCGGTATCGACGAACCGCTCCCGGACGAGCTGCGCGAGAAGCTGGGCCTGCTCCCGCTGGCGGAAGCCCTCCGGCGCATCCACTTCCCGCACCCGGAGGAGGACCCGCTGGAGGAGCTGGACCGCCACCACAGCCGGGCCCACCGCCGCCTCGCCTTCGACGAGCTGTTCTTCCTCCAGCTGGGGATGGCGGTCCGCCGCAAGGGCGTGAAGGTGGAGCCCGGCATCGCCTTCGACGTCTCGGACGAGCGGCTCGCCCGCGCCAAGGCCGTCCTCCCGTTCCAGCTCACCTCCGCCCAGGCGCGGGTGATCAAGGACATCGCCCGCGACATGGGCAAGGTGGAGCCCATGCACCGGCTCCTCCAGGGCGACGTGGGGTCCGGCAAGACCGCGGTCGCCATGGTCGCCTCCATGGTGGCGCTCCAGGACGGCTACCAGGTGGCGGTGATGGCCCCCACCGAGATCCTCGCCGAACAGCACCACCGGACCTTCCAGCGCATCCTCGGGCCCGCCGGCTACGAGGTGGCCCTCTTCAAGGGCGGCGGCGGCGCCCGCGAGCGCCAGGCGGCGCGCGACGCGCTGGCCTCCGGGCAGGTGCGGCTGGCGGTGGGCACCCACGCGCTGATCGAGGAGGGCGTGGACTTCCAGCGCCTGGGGCTGGCGGTGATCGACGAACAGCACCGCTTCGGCGTCATCCAGCGCCACGCGCTGATGCGCAAGGGCCTGCGCCCGGACGTGCTGGTGATGACCGCCACCCCCATCCCGCGCACGCTGGCGATGACCTCCTACGGCGACCTGGACCAGTCGCTGATCGACGAGCTGCCGCCCGGCCGCACGCCGGTGGTGACCCGCGTCTTCGGCGACAAGCAGCGCCCGCGCGTGCACGACGCCATCCGCGACGAGCTGCGGCAGGGCCGCCAGTGCTACGTGGTCTACCCGCTGGTGGAGGAGTCCGAGAAGGTCGACCTCCAGGACGCCACCAACGGCGCCGATTCGCTGCGCGAGGTCTTCGCGGAGTTCCAGGTGGGCCTGCTCCACGGGCGGATGAGCGCGCCGGAGAAGGACGCGGTGATGGCGGACTTCCGCGAGCGCCGCATCCAGCTGCTGGTCTGCACCACGGTGGTGGAGGTGGGCGTGGACGTGCCCAACGCGTCGGTGATGGTGATCGAGGCGGCGGAGCGGTTCGGCCTCTCCCAGCTCCACCAGCTCCGCGGGCGCGTGGGCCGCGGCGCGGCGAGGAGCCACTGCTACCTGATCGCCGGCTACGCGCGCAGCCGCGAGGCGTCCGACCGCCTCTCGGTTATGGAGCGCTCCAGCGACGGCTTCGTCATCGCGGAGAAGGACCTGGAGCTGCGCGGGCCGGGCGAGTTCCTCGGCACCCGCCAGAGCGGCGTGCCGGAGCTGGCGGTGGCCAACCTCGCGCGCGACGCCGACCTCATCTCGATCGCGCAGGTGGAGGCCCGCGCCATCGTGGACGCGGACCCGCGCCTGGAGCGCCCGGAGCACCGCACCCTGGTGCGCGCGCTGGAGGAGCGCTGGGAGGGGCGGCTGGCGCTGGCGCGGGTGGGGTGAGCCTGAAGCGGCGTCACTCCGTGCGGACGATGCTGCCCTGCGGGAGGGAGCGGCGGAGGCGGTCCAGCGCCTCCTCCACCGGCCCGTGCTCCGCGTGCTCCACCGTGACCTTCACGGAGTAGTCCAGGCTGCGGTCGAAGGTGGGGTACGAGCCGATGGAGACCTGCGGCATGTCCAGCGCCACCGCGTCGAGGGCGGCGGCGATCTCCGCCTCGGAGGCGCTCAGGTAGAGGCCGCGGACGAAGATCGGCGTGCCCGGCAGTCGCGCCAGCACGGTCTCCAGCTGGTGGCGGAAGAGCTGGGGCACGCCGGGGAGCATGTGCACGCCGTCGCAGGTGAGGACGGGGAACCAGGTGCCCTCCTGGATCCACAGCTCGGCGCCCTCGGGGGCGTCGGCCATCCGCAGCGCGGCCGCGGGGACGTCCTCGCCGTAGTGGTCGCGGATCCGCTTCACCATCTCCTCCAGGCGCACCACCGGGCGCCCCAGCGCCAGCGCCACCGCCCGCACGGTGACGTCGTCGTGCGTGGGGCCGATGCCGCCGGAGGTGAGCACGTGCTTCGCGCGACGGTGGGCGGAGGCCACCGCCTCCACGATGGCGTCCACGTCGTCCGCCACCACGGCGATGGAGGCCAGCGGGATGCCGCGGTCGCGCAGGCGGCGGATCAGGTGCGGGCCGTTGGCGTCCGTCACCTTGGCGGTCAGGATCTCGTTGCCGATGATCACCGCCGCCGCGCTGGTCCGTTCCATGCGCGACGGAGCGTAGCCCAGTCAGACCGGGATGAACTTGGGGCCGATCAGCTTGGCGTCCTCCATGGCGCGCTTGAGGCGGTCGGAGGCGATCAGGGCGACGGTCCAGCGGGCGACGCGGAAGAAGTCCAGGCCTTGGGGGACGCGGGTGGGATCGATCTTGAGGAGGTCGACGGACCGGTAGCGGCCGATCTTCGCCGGCTGACCGTCTGCTTCGGTCCAAAGCGAAACGCCCTGTGACCGCTGCTCGTCCACGCACTCCACGGCTTGAAGGGCGTTGGCGATGAAGAATCGTTCGCTCTGCCCGGCGACGGCGACTTCGATGAACTGCACCTGGTCGCCGCAAGTGCGTTCGAGGACGTCGGCCGTGCGGCGGGTGACGACCGGGACGCCCATATGGGCTCTGTTGTAGTCGAGCATCAGCCCAGCGAGATCTACCTCGAAGGTCATCGGAATCCAGCGCTCGACGAGTTGACCGCGGGCAAACTGGCTCGGATCGATCCAGCTGTCACCACCGACGGGCGCCCCGAGCACCGAGCGACCGGGGACCTGCATGTCGTCCCAGAGATCGAAGTACTCGGTCATCGCGCAGCACCCGTCACGAGAAGATTGAGCCGTGTCCCTGGCCTTTGAATCTCCTCCGCAAGGGTGCGCAATGCTCGCGCGATGGCCTCGCGGTATGCAGGAGTACCTCTGGCCAGACCCTCAGTGGCCTGCTCAAGGCGAGCACGAACCGCCGCATGGTACGCCTCTGGATGAGGTCCCTGGTGGCCCTCTACCTCGACGAGGTTCTCCGGATCGTCGAAGGCGACCTTCGCTCCGTCCAAGATTCGCTTGAATTGCGGCGACCATGGGCCACCTCGCACGTCCGAGACGTAGTTTTTGTCCGTGCAGATGTGGTGGAGGTGCCCGCGCGCCATGAATAGCAGCGCCAGCGCGTTGGCCGCGACCTGCCCCGTCTCCACAAGCGCGATGACGGCTTCATCGCTGAGCACCAGGACCTGCGCGCCAGCTACCGCCCGGATGCCGAGCCCCGATCCAGCACCAACCAACTCCAGGCTCGCCCCTTCGAACCCTCCACCCCGAAGCCACGCAATCAGCGCCGCCAGCGCGGGGCGGCCCACCGCCGCCAGTTTGACGAGCGAGACCGCGGCGCTGGTGGTGTTCGCCGCCGCGACCCCCGCCTTCATCACGCTCGCCGCGGGCGAAACCAAGCTGACCTGGTCCCGGTGCCGGCGAGCGCTGGCGATGCCTTCGAACGCCTCGCGCTGATGAGGGAGTGGCCACCGCCAGTCGGAGGCCATCCCCTCTCGGATCGGCCGGAGCGCCTCGAGGCCCTCGTTGCAGTGGCTCCGAGCAACGAGCCGCACCCGCTCCACTGAAGCGATCAGGTCGGCCCCGACCAGGTCGGCGTACAGGCCGGCGGTATTGAGCCCCACCTCGGCCGCCGCCCGATGGTCCTCATCGGGTTGGCCATCGTTCTGCAGCAAGAGAGACGCCGTCAGCGTGAGCTGCTTTTGAAGCGCATCGATCGACTCCTCGTCATGTGAGCGACCCGCCTCGGCCCGACTGAGCGCGCGCAACGGTTCCAGGCGAAGCTCGATCGCCAGCACTTGACCGGCGAGGTCAGCTGGCGGCAACGAGGCCACGGGCGGTGGTGCCACCGGCCCGTGCTCGCAGGCAGCGAGCCATGCGACGAAAACCAGCGCTGTGAGCTCAGTGCTCCACGTGCGTGTCGTAGTGCCAGTACACGTCCACCGTCCTTTGCATCCCCGCATCCGGCTTACAATACGGGAACCGGATGAGGTGGTGCGCGGGGTCGGGTTCATCGGCCATGCTGACGACGCCGTTGATATAGGGGACCGCGAAGCCCGGCTCCTTCGGCTCGTCGTGGTACCGGAGGGTGCACGGGTCGACCCACTCGTACGGGATCTTCGGCCGCTCCACCACCGAGTCAAGGCACGCGCCGCACGTGAGATCCCACTGCAGGCAGCTCCCGAACCAGACCGTGAGCAACACCGCCCACGGAAATCGATGTCTCATCTCACGGTGGCGCATACAGGTACCTGATGAATTCCGTACTTCCGCTCTCGAGCTTCAGCAACTGGTCGTAGATCGTCCGTCCCCACGAGCAGGCCTCGTGGTCCGGCGCCACCGCGTATGACTGCAAGTAACGCATCAGCCGCTCCCGGTCGCCCTCCGGCAGCTTGGCAGCCATCCTCTCCAGCGCCTCCCGCGCCCTGACCGGATCCGGCGGCGGCGCGGGCGTCTTGCGGAGCTCGGCGACGGTCGCCTCGCGGGCCAGCTGGAACCATCCTTCCACCATCTCCGGCGAGGACGACCTGGTCCCCAGCACCAGGTCCATCTCGTCGTCGCTGAGATCGCCCTTGAGCAACGCCGCGCACTGCCGCTCGTCGTCGATGTTGTTCAGCAGGTATCGGGTGGCGACGACCCGCGCCGCCATCGGCGGCTCCTCCAGCCGCGCCACCCCGCGACGCTCAACCCGCCGGAGCAATGGCAACAGCTCGTCCTCGCGGGCGCCGCGCCTGCGTTGCTCGTCCGCCCACGCCTGGTACTCGGGCAGGGCCCGGATGTCGGCATCGGTCTGCTGCCGGAGCTTCCGGACGGCGGCCTGGGCAGCGTGGAAGATGCGCTGGACGTCCTCCGGCTCCGGGTGGAAGAGCCTATTCCAGGCCAAGCGCTCCACGGCCCCGGCGCCCACCAGCACGACTCCACTCACCAGCGCGGCCGCCACCCAACGGCGCCGGCGCTTCACCTTGAACAACCGGGCGATGCCCAGCGCAACGAGGGCCGCCAGCGCCCCCGCGGCGGCCGGGACGAGCACGAGCAGCGCGGTCAGGCTCACCGCCGAGCCTTCAGCTTCTTCCGGATCGCCGCGAGCCCCAGCTCCGTCACCTCCTCCACGCTCCGGCCGCCGGCGACGCGCACCACCCGGTCCGACTTGCCCCGCCGGCGGATGGCGGCCAGGTACTCGCGGGCGATCTTCGCCTGCAGCCGGTCCTCCTCGAACAGCTCCGCCTCGCCGCCCCGCGCCGCCCGGCGCCGGGAGGCCACGGACGGATCCACCTCCAGGAACAGCGTCAGGTCGGGCGGCTCGGCGAAGGCGTTGATCGCCTCCACCCAGCGCGGCGGCAGCAGCGCCCCCTGGTACGCCAGCGAGGAGAGGACGTAGCGGTCGCAGATCACCACCGTCCCCGCCTCCAGCGCCGGGCGGACCTGCGCGGCCAGGTGGTCCGTCCGGTCCGCGGCGAAGAGCAGCGCCAGCGTCTCCGGCGCCAGCGCGCCCGCACCGCCCGGGAGCACCAGCCGCCCCGCCAGCGCCTGCCGGAGCAGGGTCCCCAGGGGCCCGTCGGAGGGCTCGCGGGTGGTGAGCACGCGGTGCCCGCCGGCCCGGAGCGCGGCGGAGAGGCGCTCCGCCTGGGTGGTGGTCCCGGCCCCGTCGATGCCCTCCAGGACCACGAACAGGCCGCGGGCGCTCATCGGGGCAGCAGCGCGGACGGGTCCTCCAGCTTCAGCTCGCGCCGCAGCGACTGCAGCTCGGCGAAGAGGACCACCTCGCGCAGGTGCGCGCGGTACCCGAGCCAGAAGCGGGAGAGCGCGAACAGCATCAGCGCCGACGCCGCCACCGCCACCGGCAGCGCGTACGGCATCACGTCGCGGGGGGTGTTCTTGCCCCACTCGAACAGCGCGGCCAGCCCGTAGATCATCAGCGCGAAGATGGTGGCCACCGCGCCGCGGGCCAGGTGCGTGATGCTCAGTCGGGTGGCGATCTGCGCCTGGAGGCGATCCAGCTCGCGCCGGCGTTCGTCGTTCACGGGGCGCGCAATCTACGAGCGCGGCAAGCGCGCGTCCAGCGCGGCCCGCACGTCCTCCACCTTCGCCGGCACCTCCAGCGGCGGGTTGGGCGCAAGGCTCCGCACCTCCGGGAGCGTCCCTCGGTGGTAGCCGACCTTGAAGTCCGGGAACTTCAGCCCGTGCGCGGTGGAGATCACCGCCACCCGGCTCCCTTTGGCGATCGTCCCCGCCGCCGCCAGCTTCTCCAGCGCCGCCAGCGCCACCCCGGTGTGGGGGCACGCGAAGGCCCCCTCCCGGTCCGCGCGGGCGGCGGCGTTGGCCAGCTCCGACTCGGAGGCCTGCTCCACCACCCCGTCGAACGCCTTCAGCACCCGCACCGCGCGGTGGACGGAGACCGGGTCGCCGATCTGGATGGCCGAGGCCAGGGTGCGCTCGGCCTTCACCGGCTGCAGGTCGGCGAAGCCGCGCTGGAACGCGCGGTAGAGCGGGTTGGCCTTCTGCGCCTGCGCCACCGCGATGCGCGGCCGGCGCGAGATCAGCCCTACGGCCAGCAGCAGCTCGAAGCCGCGGCCCAGCGCGCTGGCGTTGCCCAGGTTCCCGCCGGGGATCACCACCCAGTCCGGGACCTCCCAGCCCAGCTGCTCGCACAGCTCCACCGCGACGATCTTCTGGCCCTCGATGCGCAGCGAGTTCATGGAGTTCGCCAGGTAGAGCGACCCGTCCTTGGTCACCTCCTGGACGATGCGCATGCACCCGTCGAAGTCGGTGTCCAGCGACAGCACCAGCGCGCCGTTGGCGATGGGCTGCACCAGCTGCGAGAGCGACACCTTGTCGCGCGGGAGGAACACCACGGACGGGATGCCGGCGGCGGCGCAGTAGGCGGCCAGCGCGGCCGAGGTGTCGCCGGTGGAGGCGCAGGCCACCGCGCGGATCCGCTGCCCGCGCGACCGCATGTGCTTCACCGCCGACACCAGCACCGTCATCCCCAGGTCCTTGAAGCTGCCGGTGGCGGACACCCCGCACTGCTTGAGGTCCACCTCCAGAAGCCCCAGGTCGGCGGCCAGCTTCGGCAGCGGGAGCAGCGGGTTGTTGCCCTCCGCCAGCGACACGATGTCCGCGTCCGGCAGCTCCGGCAGCACCCACTCCTTCTTGCCCCAGATGCCCGACGCCGCCGGCAGCCGCGCGGACGCGCGCCGCTCCGCGAAGCGCCGCCTCCACGCCTCCGCGGGCGTGGCCTTCAGGGCGTCGGCGTCGTGCGCCACCTCCAGCAGCCCGGCGCAGGTGGGGCAGCGGTAGACGACCTCCGTCCAGGGGGCACGGAAGTCGCAGCCTTGCGCGCACCTCAGCTCGGCCCGGAGCACTAGGACGGCACCGCCACCATCTCGCCGCAGTTGACGCAGCGCTCGCCGGGGTGGGCCGGGCTGCCGCACTTGCACCGGACCCGGAGGTCGTCCGGGACGGCGGACGCCTGCGCGGGCGCGGCGGTCTCGAAGCGCGGCAGCCGCATGCCGCACTGGTCGCAGAGCATCCCCTCCACCTGCTGGTTCCCGCAGTAGCGGCACGTCATCGCGCCCCAGGGGATCTCGGTGCGCACCCCGTCGTCGGGCGCGCGGCCCATGTCCAGGTCTGGCAGCAGCGGCGCGTCCACGTCCCCCGCGCCCATCCGGGTGCGCTCCATCTCCGGAAAGCCCTGCGGCGGCAGGTCCGGCCCGCGGTTGAGCTGGGTCTGCTCCAGCTCCGCCATGCGCTGGGTG
>Ga0268264_10002701_pt1 | contig 15478 bp, 12 predicted proteins | sample KBSSwiS32_FD_190357 | JGI IMG/M metagenome (GOLD analysis project Ga0268264, IMG submission 190357) | Switchgrass rhizosphere microbial communities from Kellogg Biological Station, Michigan, USA - KBS Switchgrass S3-2 (SPAdes) (version 2) | ecosystem: Host-associated > Plants > Roots >...
AGGAATCCGGACAAGTTATGTTTCGGTCAACGATTCCTTCGGGTGGCATACTGACACAAAACTCGGGCTCTTCGCCGAGATGAAGAGTTCTGTCAAAGTTCACTGGCCACTCTGGCTCCGGGTGTTGCATTGAGATATCCCATCCGTGGATGAATCAAATAGCGACTGTCGATAAGCTATACGCTGACGAGATTCGTGCGTCAAGGAGCATGACCTAACGTCACCCTCGGCGATGATGATCCGGCGAGTTGGCAGTGCCCATAAACCGTGCGACATCATGTCGCAAAGAATCAGAAACCGTGCGGCTAGAGGAAACATCGGTACCAATTCGGGAGTATGTCATCCGGGGAGTGGGCGAGCCCGCGATGCGTAGCCCGGAATGTGTGCATATGTATGTGTAAGTTGTTATTTAGTACGGTGAAACTCATACTGTCAGCCAGATTGGGCGGGTGAGTCAGTCTGCCAGTTCAACGGCATTGAGCCGTTGGACGAAGCCGCCTCCCCGATAGATGTGCCTCGTCAGAGAATCAGCTCCGACAGAATTGATGTAATGCGATATTCCTTGACAGTCAGTGTTGTTCTGGTTGCCGGGATCATTGGCTGGTGCGTCCTGTCGCTGCGCGCAGATCTTGCGAAAATGTCGCTCGCGCCCTTATGGCACTCATGGGATGCAGTAGCCATCGCGATGACGCTGACGATGGCGAATTACGCGTTGAGGGTGGTTCGCTGGCAATGGTACTTGCGTCTGTTGGGTCATATTGTGACGCTCAATTTCTCAGCCCTAACCTATATCGCCGGTTTTGCGTTCACGCTCGTGCCTGGGAAAGTCGGAGAGCTCGTCCGGGCGCGATACTATGTGGACAGGGGGATTCCGGTGCGAGACGTCGCCGCAGCGTTTTGTGTTGAGCGACTGATGGATTTGATGTCGCTGTTAGTGCTGGCTACCCTGATCGTTTCGGCGTTCTCTCACTATGACGGCTTGATCGTGACTGCAGCGGGCGCGGGTATCGTGTGTCTGGCGTTGCTTGCAGTATTGCCGTGGGACGCGATCGCCCACTTCTTTGCGTGCACGCCGCGGATTCCACGTGTTCTTGCGCGAGCGAGCGCCAACGTGATGCGCGCCTTGGCAGGAGCGCGAATACTACTGCGCCCGAGAACGGTTCTTTTCGGATTTCTTATCGCGCTGATGGCCTGGGGCTTGGAGGGACTGGGGCTGCGTGTCCTCGGCTCGATCTTTGCGCCGAGTCGGGTCGACGCGCCGGTGGCGATTGGAATTTATGGAGTTGCAGTGCTCGTTGGCACGGTGTCGTTCCTACCAGGAGGGCTCGGAAGTACGGAGGCCGTGATGACCACACTGCTGGCGGCCCGGGGCTACTCGGTTGCGGCTGCACTGCTCATCACCCTCGCTTGTCGGTTGGTGACACTGTGGCTTGGTGTGTGCCTGGGGTGGATGGCAGTAGTGCTACTGCGGTTTCGTTTGGGCGAGGAGCGCTAGGGCTATGGCGCGAGTCAATCGCGCATTTGCGCGGGACTCTGGCGTGGAGCTGAACGACAGCTCAACAGGCGGCGCCACAAATTCGTGCGAGTTCTGGTGGTCATTACCGGTGCCGCACAGGTCCTGTGCATGAATTATGTGTCAGATTACCGTCATCAGTGTTGACAGGTGTTATTTCCTTGACGGAGATAACAAGTTAGGAGTATAGCTGACAACACGCACACTAATGGCGTCTAGTAGTGGGCACCGAGGATACACCGACAGACGCGAGTTTCGCAGCCCCGTTACGGATGCGAGGCAGTCGCCTCACACGGAATATCAAGAATCGAGTTGGTTCAGCAAGGAGGCCGTGCCTTTGAAGATCCTTCCACAGTATCCGTTTATCGGTCCACGCGCGCTGCGCGCTTCGACCAGGGGGGCGGTGCTTGGTGCTGGCCGCTCGCCTTACGGACGTGACTGCCCGTGCTCCCATTCCTCTTCCACCTTTTGAGAGACTTCACATGCCAAAGCGAGCTCTGATTACGGGTGTTACCGGGCAGGACGGTGCCTACCTAGCCGAGTTTCTGCTTGGCAAGGGCTACGAGGTGCACGGTATAAAGCGTCGGGCCTCCGCTTTCAATACAGATCGAATCGACCATTTGTACCAGGATCCGCACGATCGGAATGTACGCATGCATCTGCACTACGGGGATCTAACCGATGCGACGAATCTGATCCGGATCATTCAACAGGTGCAACCTGATGAGATCTATAACCTCGCAGCTCAAAGCCACGTCGCAGTTTCGTTTGAGACTCCTGAATATACGGCCAATGCAGACGCGCTAGGGACGTTGAGGATTTTGGAGGCGATCCGAACACTGGGCCTCACGAGAAAGGCTCGATTTTATCAGGCTTCAACATCGGAGATGTTCGGCAAGGTCAAGGAGATCCCGCAGCGAGAGACCACGCCATTCTATCCCCGATCACCTTACGGCGCCGCGAAGGTCTACGCTCACTGGGTTACCGTCAACTACCGTGAAGCCTATGGGATGTTTGCATGCAGTGGGATCCTCTTCAATCACGAGTCTGCAGTCCGGGGTGAGACGTTCGTTACTCGCAAGATCACGCGAGGTCTTGCGCGTATCCACGAGGGGCTGGAGAGGTGCCTGTATTTGGGCAATCTCGATTCCCTGCGGGATTGGGGACATGCGCGAGACTACGTCCGCGCGCAATGGATGATTCTCCAGCACGAGGAACCCGACGACTTCGTGATTGCCACCGGCGAGCAGCATTCCGTGCGCGATTTTGTGAGGCTCGCGGCCGCGACCTTGGGAATGAGCGTTGAATGGCGCGGCAGCGGCGTAGACGAAGTGGGAGTCGATACAAGGAGCGGCCACACCGTCGTCAAGGTGGACGCGCGCTACTTTCGTCCAACCGAGGTGAGCACATTACTTGGAGATTCGACGAGAGCACGCACCAAGTTGGGATGGAAGCCGCAGGTCAGCTTCGATGAGCTCGTAAAGGAGATGGTCGCCGCGGATCTTGATATCGCCCGCCGCGATTCACTGGTCGCGCGCGAAGGCTTCAAGACGTATAGGTACGGTGAATGACCCCCGACGAATCGATCTTTGTCGCGGGGCACCGCGGGCTGGTGGGGTCGGCCATCGTCCGCCGCCTGCGTGTCGCGGGATTTCTGAATCTCATCCTGCGGGATCGGACTGAGCTCGACCTCACACGGCAGAGCGCGGTAGATGAGTTCTTCGCCGCAACACGCCCCCGGTATGTTTTCCTTGCCGCTGCCAAAGTCGGGGGAATTCTGGCGAACATGGAATATCCCGCGCAGTTCCTGGCCGACAATCTTGCAATCCAGAGTAACGTCATTGACGCCGCCTACCGACACGGGACGCGGAAGTTGCTGTTCCTCGGTTCGAGCTGCATTTATCCCAAACATGCACCGCAGCCTATGCATGAGGATTGCTTGCTTTCGGGGCCGCTCGAGGCGAGCAACGAGTGGTATGCGGTTGCCAAGATCGCGGGCCTCAAAATGGTGCAAGCCTACCGGCATCAATACGGCTTCCGTGCGATTTCCATTATGCCGACGAACCTCTACGGACCCGGCGACAACTTCAGTCTGACCGGGTCCCACGTTCTACCGGCTCTATTGCGCAAATTTCACGAAGCTAAGGTGTGCGAAGCTGCCGAGGTCGGGCTTTGGGGAACAGGAAAGCCGCGGCGAGAGTTTTTGCACGTGGATGATCTCGCTGACGCGTGCCTGTACCTCATGTCGAGGTACGATGACGAGCAGCTTCTCAACGTTGGCTGGGGGGTTGACGTAAGCATCCTCCAGCTGGCCCAAATGATAGGTCGAATCGTGGGGTTTAAAGGGAACTTACGCTTTGACACCTCCAAGCCCGACGGCTCTCCCCGAAAACTCCTCGATACCACCCGACTGACCGCGCTTGGCTGGGCACCTAAGATTGAGCTCGAAGCGGGTATTCGCTCGACCTACACCTGGTTCCAAAAGAACTGCGCGGGTCTGAGGGTGTGAAGTCCTCAACATCCCACTGACCAGGGTGCTGGAGTAATGCGTCATCGGGCCAACTGGCAAGTGCCGATCTCGGTGTGGCAAGTGGCAGCTGTCCTTTTGCTTGGATTACTGTCGGTGCTTTCTCTCGGAGAAAAATTGCTCGGAGAAGTATCACCTCAAGACGAAGGACTGCTGCTCGCGTATCCGGATTTGATCTTGAGAGGCTATACACCTTATAGGGACTTCACCGTGGCTTATCCGCCAGGAGGTTTCTACTTGATTGCCGGCACCTTTCATCTCTTCGGCGACAGTATTCTGATCGAGAGAATGGTCGGAGTTGGGTATCAGCTCCTGATAGTTGCCGCCGTCTATTTGCTGGGCTCCAGATTCGCATGGTCAATCGGGCTAATCTCAGGAACCTCGGTGCTCGGAGCGTTGCAACTGTTTCCAAGCGCCGGCGCGTATTCGATGTTCGGCGCGGAGGCAATCCTCCTCTTCGCGTTTCTCTGCGCATACAGAAGCCGTGAGGAGCAGGATTCCGCAAGTGAAAAGAAATGGGCCGTACTTGCCGGCCTACTGGCCGGTTCAACGTATTGGTTTAGAGTTGATGCTGGAGTCGTAGGAACGGTGGCCTTGATTGTGACCATTGGACCTCGCAGCACCCGTCGAGTGGCCCCTTTTTTGGTTGCCCTTGCGCTCCCTGCATGCGCGCTAATCGCTTTTGCCGTCGCGGTAGGGCCCGCGGCGATGTATGACAGCATGGTTGCCGATCTCGTGCGCATTGCACCGGGTAGGAAACTACCTGTCCACGCAAGCGACAGCCTTGTCGGGCTATTCATCTGCGTCATGGCCACCGCGGCCATAGCAATCACCGCTCGAGCTCGTAATGATTTGGAGCACTTTGCCTGGCTTGCACGCGGCATAGCAGTTTTCTCCATTGGCATGCTGCCAGTTGTATTGCAACGAGCTGACCAGTGGCACATTGCCTATGTAGGTGCCGCAATTGCCGGTCTGACGGTGATCTCAGTGGGCGGTATGCTGACATCGAAGAAGTGGTATCCGAGGGTTTCAAAAGCTGGCACCATTCTCCTTGTCATGGCCGTAATTGCACTCTTTGGCATTGGGTCTGCTCGGAGTGTGGGTGAAAATCGCGACATTCTGAGGATAACGTCCGGAGACCGATGGGTTCCTGCGAAAAACAGGGATTTCCTTTCCGCTTCGAATAGTGTGGTTAGCAGCGCAAATGACTTGATCAGAGAAATCAATCGACTGGCATTGCCAGGTGATAAGCTGTTTGTGGGGCCGCGCGATTCGCGATTTTCAAATTACAACGATACCTTTCTTTATTATCTCCTTCCGACACTCAGGCCTGCATCGCGATATTTGGAGATGAATCCGGGGGCTGCAAATAGGTCCGACTCCGGTCTGGCCGATCAAATAGCCTCGGCAGACTGGCTGATACTGACATCGAGATACGTCCGATGGAATGAGCCCAATGCATCGATGATTCCGGGCTCCTCTTTGCCAAATGAGGTAGTTAGCCGTCACTTCTGTATTTACTCAGAGCACGATGTTTGGCAGCTTCTAGGTCGCTGTGCAGCGAGGGAGGTGCATTGATTTGTCGAGTGTTGCGGCGACCAAGAATGCAACTCACTGCTTTTGAAGCACGACCAGCTTTTGTACGTGTGGGGGCAGCCAATGGTGGTAGCTATATTCCTTGGTTACCGTGTAGCCCGGCACGATGCCGAACCCGATCTGGTACGTATCTCCATGTACACACCACCAACTTCGCTCGGGGCGCGGTCGGTAACCAGGGTCGAAAAGGTACAGGCAGTTGAATTCGAAGCCGCCGTCAATGTCCTCGACGGTGATATGACCGAGGCGTGCCAGATCCTGAAGCGCCTCCCAGCGGACGCGATTCCACATCAGATAGTCCCGCGTGACACCGATCGAAAACAGGCTGAAGGCGACGAGGAGTGAAAGGGCGGTAAAGCGTAAAGACTTTGCGCTGCTGAAAGGAGATGCCGCACACCTCGAAGAAAGGCCGGCTAAGCCTACTGCGAAGAAGGGTATCAGTGAAATCAGATAGCGATCAAATAGGAAGGTGACGGCGAGCAGCGGCAGAGCATAGATTACGCCGCAAAGCAGCAGGAATATACTGATTGCTTCGACGTCGTCGCTCAGTCCTCTGCGGAGCAGTTTTGGTATTAGGTCCAGGGCATGGGCACTGAGCTTCGTGATCAGCAATGCAGCTCCAACAAGACCCATGGCAGAGAGGATCATCCAGAAGCCAGCGGGCAAAGCGGACATATGGTGAAGATGCAGTATAAACGTGTCTCGCAAGTAGACCGGTCCAATCCCTGATTCGAGAAGTATGTTGAGGTGTGGTGGCGGTATAAGCATGCGCCCGCCGTAATGCGTACGGACTGCAGCGCCCAACGCTGTTGCCAAAATTCCACCGGCAAGTAATGCCGCGTTGCGCCTGTGGGTGGGGCGGAACAAATCTTTGCTCGACAATAGAAGAAACGGCAAGAGGAATAGCCCCAGATAGACCACGGCCTCGAACGCGTTACTAAACAAGTGCCGCGTGAAATGCTTGAGGTCTGTAAGTACCTGGAGCAGTTCGTTCGTTCTCAAGTCGTAATCTTTGGGCAGCCGCCCGCTTGTCGCGAGCCAGTGGTTGAACGCGAAGAGTGCGCCAACACAAAGGAGCGGTGGAATGACAGCGTGCAGCACGGGTTTTAGTCTGGCTCCTGGCCTCAGAAAGAGGGTGGCGGCAAAGGCCATGGGAATACACAGTGCAAGCTGCCTGGAGAGTGTGGCCGCGATCGCCAACACCGTGCCCAGAAGCATCGCAAACGTTGAGCCGTTTCTCAGGCTCCGAGCAAAGAATACCGATGTCCAGATCGCCAGCGCCGTAAAGGGCACGTCCGTCATGAAGGTATGGGACAACGCATAATAGATTGGGTTGAATCCCAAGGTCAGCGTGATGACGACGGCGAGCCATCGAGGCTGCTGAAGATCACGGACGAGGACGTAGGTTCCGACCAGGGCAAGCAACGATGCTAAGAGTGTCGACAAGCGGAGTGCAGTGAAGCTAAATCCCCCTGGCAGGCAGAACAGAGCTCCCCAAAGCACGTTTGTGATGAGGGGCATCGATGCCCATTCGGGCCGGTAGTCACCGGACTGGAGCAGGCGCTGTACCGCGCGGCCGAAAGACCAGTCATCGATCAGAGGGAAATTTCCAATAGGGTTGACAACAATGATGCTTATGCACCATATCGACACGATCAACCCGAGGTCAATGATGAGCATCCTGTCAATAACAGTTGCGTGATGGATTCGCGGTAGCGTCCAGGCGGAATTATTCATTTGAGTGCTCCATTTCGCCGCGGTCCTGCGTAGAGACTAACATCTTAAAGAATCAGGAAGTTGGGGGATACAGCGGGCTGATCACGCACAAAAATAGTGAGATCATGGTTTCAAGGGGCAGAATGCGGGCGAGCTCATATCGACTAACTTACGCACCAAGTAAAAACGACGGACTCCCTGTGGGGGGATTGGGCAACAGCGGGTTTTATCGCACTGAGAACGAGCAGGAGCCGAGCGCTGCTCCACTCGAGTTGGTCGGTGACTCACTGGCTATTCGGGTCTTTTCGCGGTCGAGTTCGTTGAGGGGTGGCCGAAAGTGGTTCCCAGAAGAGCGGCATACGCCATGGAGCGGCCTGAGTCGAGGCGCTCAGCCGACCGAGAGCATTCAGCAGGATGGTGTTGGACCGATGGGGTGTTCATAGCGAAAGGTATGTAGAAGTACCGATTCTGGACAACTGTGGTCCGCACTTCTCTCTCGCCATGAATATGCTGGTATGTCAGTCTGTTTGTAGGCATCTCATTTTGGTTGAGATGAGATGGTTATCTTGAGGGACCCGACCGTTGGTCTGCCAATTGGGCAAAACAGCTTCTTGAGCGCCACTGCACCGTTTTGGCTTCGGTTCTCTATGGGCGGCAACGCACCTGATGACGCGATTTCAGCGCGTGCTTCGGTTAACCGCGCGGCGGCAGGCCTATGTTACATCCGCGGGCTAAACCTAAGATAACCACGCGCGAATACGACACTGTTGTCGTAGGGTCTGGCGCAGGTGGGGGGATCGCCGCCTATGTGCTCACGCTGCGCGGGCTAAGCGTACTGCTTCTCGAAGCCGGGCGGGAGTATGATCCCACTGCAGAGACCCCAATGTTTCAGGTCGAGGCGGATGCCCCGCTGAACGGGGCCGGCACGCCGGACAAGCCATTCGGTTTTTATGATGCCACCGTCGGCGGAGGATACGAGGTACCCGGCGAACCCTACACCGTTGCCGCGGGAGCCCAGTTTCGGTGGTGGCGAGCACGTATGCTCGGGGGGCGTACTAACCATTGGGGTCGCACGACGCTGCGCTACGGTCCGTATGACTTCCGTACCTACAGCCGAGAAGGTGTCGGGGTCGATTGGCCGATCTCCTATGAGGATATCGCCCCATACTACGACCGCGTGGAAAAGCTAGTCGGTGTTTTCGGGGCGGCCGAAGGCATCGAGAACAGTCCGGACTCCCCGGCGGGCGTGCTTCTCCCACCCCCTCCGCTGCGCGCGCACGAGCTGTGGATGCAGATGGTGCTCGCGAAACGGTTCGGGATCCGCACGGCGGCCAATCATGGCGCTGTTCTTACGCGACCGCTGAACGGCCGCCAAGCTTGCTTGTACGCGACCTCCTGCTTCAGAGGTTGCTCCATTCGAGCCAACTTTCAAAGCACCACCGTGCTGCTTCCTCCGGCTTTGGCAACTGGACACCTGGAGATCCGCACTCGCGCTATGGTTTACGAGGTACCACTTGACAAGCGCGGGCGGGCGGCCGGCGTGCATTACGTCGACACCTCTACCGGTGCCCGACACTTCGTACGCAGCCGCGCCGTTGTGCTTGCGGCGAGTGCATGCGAGACCGCACGGATTCTGTTGAATTCGCGAAGTACAGCTTTTCCCGACGGAATTGCCAATAGTTCTGGCCAGGTCGGCCGCAATCTCACAGACTCCGTGCTCACCGCAGTTGCTGGCGACATTCCAGCGCTGCAGGGTCTTCGTCCGTTCAACGATGACGGGGCGTGGACCAGCCATGCCTACGTGCCGTGGTGGGGTCATCGCGAGAAGGCCGCCGGGCGACTGCAATTTGCGACCGAATACCACATCACCGTGCAGGCGAACCGGGTCATGCCTGCTGTTGCGCACTTCACTGACTTACCTAGTGTGCATCGCAAGCCTGTATTTGGTCAGGCTCTGCGCGAGCGAATGCGCAATGATTTCGGGTCGAAGGTCATCCTGAACTCGTTTGGAGGAACGATCCCGAACACCGACTGCCGTTGTGAAATTGATCCGGTCGTCAAGGATCGCTGGGGGATCCCTGTGCTTCGCTTCCACTGGAAATGGGGCGCGCAGGAGCACGATCAGGCGCGACACGCCGTGGCAACAATGAGCGAGATGATCTCAGCCATGGGTGGCAAACCGAGCGTATACACGCAGGCCGACGGGAGTGTCATGGCCCGTGGGGGGGAGGTCATACACGAAGTGGGCACAGCTCGAATGGGCGCCACCGCGGCAGATTCGGTGCTCAATTCTCTCGGCTATTCATGGGACATTCGTAACCTCTACATAGCCGACGGCGCCAGTTTTGCCGGGCATGCTGACAAGCATCCCACGGAGACGATCATGGCTCTCGCGTGGCGGGCGAGCGATCATTTGGCAGACAGCTTCGTGCGGAAGGAGCTCTGATATGGCCGCGGTTACTCGTCGGGCTGCATTGAAGTTTGCAGGCTTCATCGCGCTGATGGCTCATCGTTGGCCCGGGTTCCTGGGACAAGCAGCGACACTTCCGGCGCACGGCTACGGACTAGATCCGGACCTGTTGAAGCGGACCGTGACCTGGCCACGGACACTCAGTTCATCACAGCTCGCGATGCTCGCCCACCTATGCGATATCGTGCTGCCAGCCGAACCTCCTCACCCCTCTGCCGGAGCGATCAGGGTACATGAGTTCCTGGATGAGTGGGTAAGTGCGCCTTACCCGCAGATGCAAGCGGACCGGGCTGTCATCCTGACTGGGTTGGCGGCACTCGATGATGCCACGCTAAAGGAACTAGGCGTCTCATTCACGGAAGCCGATTCGTCGCAGCAGGCCACGCTGTTCGATCAAATATGCAGCAACGAGACGACCGGGGAATTCTCTCGGCGCCTCATTGAGCTTGTGTGCGCGGGCTACTATACGACGCGCGAAGGTCACGCCGCGATCGGCTATGTCGGGAACGTCGCGCTAACCAGTTTCCCTGGACCGCCGCCCGATGTCGTGCGCCGCCTCGAGGACGCGCTAACCCAGGTGATTCGTGCTCCAAGCGTGACGGTTAGTTAGCGGGCAACGGCGGACTAAACCAGGTGCTGGATTGTGGGAAAACCGGGAAGTCCGCATTCAGGCGGTCGCCATCGCCATGTCAGCTCTGCTGCTCTCCTGCACCATCTGTCGGCCGGCTATCGAGCAGCTCGCTCCTCGCTTTTGATATCCCTTCGTGAGGGTCATCAACGTGATAAAGCCCCTGCTGTTTTTTGCGAGCCTGTTGCTGGTAGCCTTCCAACTACGCGCTGAAGACAATATGTTACGCGGATTCAAAAAGCTCCAACTTTCGGATAAATACTGGTCCGACGCACCCGCAATCGGTGATCTCAATCGCGACGGCCATGCTGATATTGTTGTTGGCCCTTATTGGTTTGAGGGGCCAGGCTTCAAGATGCGTCATGAGTTGTATCCCGCCACGAAAACGTTCACGCTCAAGAAAACCGACGGCAGGGAGGAAACCATCGCCGGGTTTGATGGGGCTCTTGGGTCTGGAGAAACTGTTACCGAAACGGACAGCATATTTACTAAGATCGTTGATCTAAACGGGGATGATTGGCCGGATGTTTTGGTAGTAGGTATAAGTGACTGGATGGCTAGTGATCGCACGACACCTCCATCGAGAACCCTATCATGGTATGAGAATCCCGGTAGAGACCTCGAAGGTAATAAGTCATGGAAGCGGCATGTCAGCGCCGTGGACGTGGATAACGAATCGATCGATTTCGTAGATCTCTTTGGTGATGGTAAACCGGTTCTTATCTGCATGTCTGGTGGTTACGCGGGATATCTCACTCGTGATCCGGACGATGCTAAACGCAAATGGACCTTTCATGCCATATCGCAGCATTCAGACGAATTCGGGCTGTTTACGCACGCACTAGGATATGGGGATGTCAATGGAGATGGCCGAAAAGACATCCTGCATTCCGATGGCTGGTGGGAGCAGCCGGCTTCGCTCGCCAACGATCCGGTCTGGCAATACCACCCTTATCCTTTCCAACTTGGGCCTCACCAACTCAAGCAATCGTTTCCTCCGATCTCCAATATTCCCCACCACAAAAGACCTACTTATCTCTACGATGTCGATGCTGACGGTGTTCCAACGCTAGTCACGGGTTATGGTGGTTCACAGATGTCCGTGGACGATGTGAATGGCGACGGGTTACCCGATGTGATTACGTCGCTCAACGCGCACGGGTATGGACTCGTTTGGTGGCAACAGCTCAAGAAGCGAGGACACTTGCCCGACCTGCAGATGGTTGTCGATCCGGGTAGCATCGAATTTAAAAGGAACATAATTATCAATAAGGACCGCAGCGAAAATAAATATGGTGTCGAATTTTCAGAAATGCAGGCGGTAACATTCGTCGACATCGATGGCGATGGACTGAAAGACATCGTGACTGGCAAGTGGTTCTGGTCACATGGCAATGAAATCAAGTTTCCCAGTGGAGTCAAGGCCCGCATCGACCCTGAGCCAAACGCGCCGGCGGTGATTTATTGGTTTAAACAAGTCCGCAATGCTGACGCGAGCGTCGATTTTGTACCTTACCTGATCGATGACAATTCGGGCGCCGGTACCCAGATTGCTGTAGGCGATGTTGACGGGGATGGTCGGCCGGATATTGTCGTCGCGAACAAGAAAGGGGCCTTTGTCTTTCTCCAGGTGGTGAGGAGAGTGAGCAGGCGGGAGTGGGAAAATGCCCAGCCCAAAATAATGTTTCCGGCTCGATAGGCAGCTATGGTGAAGCGCAGAGAGTTCCTCAGCGAACCTACTGCCAGCCTGCCTCGCGATCCAGAGCCTTCGAGAAAGTTCGTCTTTTGGCCGACCTGATCGGCCGTGGCAGCTCTCGCCTCCAAACCTTGGCGGTAACGGCAGCTCTACGACGAGCGTCCAGGGGCTGCGGTCGGCTTGTCCCCTCAAGATCGTTACAACAGCGCTCTCGTCAACATTGTGGACAACAGTGTTCCGCGAATCCCTCTCGCTAGCCGGCCTTCGCTGATGACACCATCCCTTGGTCGATTTACCGGTTCGGGTAGCTGGGGAGCGCTATATGAGACTTGCGACGTTCACTCAAGGAGGCCGAACTCGCATAGGTATGGTGGAAGGGGAGGAGATCGTAGATCTGGCGCTCGACGACCCCGCTTTTCCGACCGACATGATTGTGGTACTCGAGGCGGGCGCAGACGGGCTCAAGGCAGTGAGCGCTGCCGCATCACGATCAACCCACCGCTTTCCGATATCGAGTGTCCGCCTCGAGGCGCCTGTCCTGAAGCCACGCAAATTTCTGGGTCTCGGAGGCAGCTACAAGTCGCACCTGGCGGAGGTGGCGCATCTGGGTATTCAACCGCCGAAGTTTCAGACCTGGTTCAACAAGCAGGTCACGTGCATCAATGGACCGTATGATGACATCCATCTGCCGCGAGTCTCGGAGACTCTCGACTATGAAGGAGAGCTCGCAATCGTCATCGGCCGACGCTGCCGGCACGTGACCAACGCGGAGGCTCGAGACGTCATCGCAGGGTTTACTATATGCAACGATGTGAGCGTGCGGGAATGGCAGATGCGGGCGCCGACCGCAACTCTCGGGAAGTCCTTTGATACTCATGGCCCGATTGGACCTTGGCTGGTCACACCGGACGAGTTGCCACGCATTCATGACCTGTCACTCAAGACCTGGGTGAATGGCGAGTTGCGCCAGAGTGGCAGCACGAGCGAGTTGATCTATCGCTTCAGTGAAATGCTGGTGGAGCTCAGCACTGTCTTTACGCTCGAGCCTGGAGACATTCTTACAACCGGATGCCCCGCTGGGGTGGGCGGCGCTATGCGGCCGCCGCGGTATCTTAAGGTGGGAGATGTTTGCCGCGTCGAGATTGAAGGGATCGGTTACATTCAAAATTGCGTCGTGCCGGAGCCGAAGGAGTAACGTCATGAGTACACAGCGTCGGAGCTTGTCGGATATCGCGAAGAGCGGTGCGCCCAGCCCCGCCAAGCTGTCTCATATCGTCGTACGCACGGCGAATCTGGCGAGAATCAAGAATTGGTATCTGACGGTGCTTGCAGCGCAGGTCTCGTACGAAAACGACATGGTCTGTTTTATGACATACGACGACGAGCATCATCGCGTTGGGATGGTTCAGCTGCCGGGTATGTCGAGCGATACGCCTGCGGCGCCAAGTCCCGGCCTCGAGCACGTTTCATTTACGTATGCAAACCTCGGCCAGTTGCTTGCTACCTATCAACGCTTGAAGAAGCTCGGCATCGACCCGTTCTGGACGATCAATCATGGTCCCACCATCTCCATGTATTACCGGGATCCGGATGGAAACAAAGTGGAACTGCAGGTAGATGTGTTCAAAACGCGGGAAGACGCGAATGCTTTTCTCGAGCAGTACTACCCAGAGAACTTCATGGGCGTCATATTCGATCCGGAAGAGATGATTCGGAAGTACGAGGATGGCGTACCTATCCAAGAGCTATACCGCCGTCCCCGCCTTCCCGAAGGCATGACTCCTTGGGATATGCATCGACCGTAACGACGAGCATGACGGTCGTGACCGCCGCTGGTCTGTGACGGAGGTACTAGGGAAATTGACACCTGGTACGTCTATATCTTTAGGCGGAAACACCGTGGAGCACGGCGCCAACGTCCGTTAGATTGCGCTCGCTGCAGTGCGGCGACTGTGCAAGCGGGCGCTATTCTGTGCACGAAACGACACCGAGTTGCATGCGGGATACCCGCCTGCCGGTTCAACCTTGACGCGCTGCGGAATTGTAACTCTTGAGTTACCAGGCATTAAAATTGATGGTATCGTCAGGCCTATTGAGGACTTCATAAATCTGACACACGTCAGCCCAACGGAGATTGGGCGCGTGTTGAGGGGCAGATATGCACGACCTGAACGACTTGTACATATTTTCACAAGTTGTCGAACACAACGGCTTCACGGGCGCGGCGCAGGCACTGGGTGTCGCTCGGTCCAGCATATGTCGGCGGGTGGGTCAGCTAGAGGAGCGGCTCGGTATCCGATTGGTGCAGCGCACCACGCGACATTTTGCTGTGACTGATCTCGGCATGGAGTTCCACGGGTATTGCGTAAAGATGGTGGCCGAAGCGAAGGCGGCCTATGACCGGGTGGCCTGCGCCCGAGCGAGACCTGCAGGAATGATTCGCCTGAGTTGCCCCCCCATCATTGCGCAGTTACTGGTGGGTCCACTGATTCCACTGTTTGTCGAAAAGACCCCCGAGGTTCGTATCGCGATGGAAGCGACGAACCGGAAAGTCGACATTGAGGAAAATTTCGACCTTTGCATCCGGATCCGGCAAGTCCCCAGCGAGGACTCCGGATTGATCATGCGCTCGCTCGGGATCGTTCAGCAGGTCCTAGTTGCGAGCCCCGGGTTTCTCGAGAGCCATGGGCGTCCGACTTCACCGGCCGAAGCGGCCAAAATGCCGAGTCTCAGCTACGCTTCGTTTCAAGGGCCTCATGTATGGAAGCTGGTCCATCCGGACGAACAGGAAATAAACATTCGCCATGAGCCCACGCTGATAGCCGACGACATGACGCTCGTGCGTCAGGCCGCCGTGCATGGCCTCGGAATCGCTCAGTTACCGCTGGCCGCATGTCTGGACGATCTGCGTCAGGGCGATCTGGAGATCGTTCTGCCTGAATTCCTTGCTCCACTGTGTGAGATCCAGGTTGTGTTCCCTTCACGGCGAGGAATGCTTCCTGCAGTGAGGTCTTTCATAGACTTTCTCAGCGCTCACTGCGTCAGCGAGGTATCAGAGCGGCAAATCAAGCGGCATGTCGGCCGAGGTCATCGCGACAACGTGCGCTTCTGGACGAGTCGGCAGCCCCTGAACCAACTGGTTGCGAACAGTCAGCAGGCCGGCGGCGTAAAACGCATAGCCCGCGTTGCCTAGATAGGTTTCTCGGGCGGCTTGCTCAGCGGGAAGCGAGCGGGAGAGAGTCTGAACGAGCGACTACGGATCCAGCGACAACAGATTTGCCGCGACCTGGCTGGTGCAGCCCGGCGACCGCATGGACAATTCCTGATGGCAA
>Ga0268264_10002703_pt1 | contig 15474 bp, 15 predicted proteins | sample KBSSwiS32_FD_190357 | JGI IMG/M metagenome (GOLD analysis project Ga0268264, IMG submission 190357) | Switchgrass rhizosphere microbial communities from Kellogg Biological Station, Michigan, USA - KBS Switchgrass S3-2 (SPAdes) (version 2) | ecosystem: Host-associated > Plants > Roots >...
CGACCACATGTTCCTCGACGGGCTCGAGGATGCCTATGAGGAAGGCCGCGCGATGGGCAGCTTTGCCCAGTGCACCGCCGACGACTATCAGCTGACCCGCCAGCAGATGGACGATTATGCGATCGAGAGCCTGCGCCGCGCCAAGGCGGCGATCGACACGGGCGGGTTCAAGGATGAAATCGTGCCGGTGACGATCAAGTCGCGCGCCGGCGAGACCCAGGTCGATACCGACGAAGCGCCGGGACGCGGCCGCCCCGACAAGATCCCGCAGCTGAAGCCCGCGTTCGCCAAGGAAGGGACGATCACCGCCGCGACCTCATCGTCCATTTCGGACGGCGCCGCAGCGGTCGTCCTGACCAGCGAATCCAATGCCGCCGAAAAGGGCCTGAAGCCGGTCGCGCGCATCGTCGCCACCGCAGCCCACGCGCAGGAACCGGCCGAGTTCACCATCGCCCCGATCGGCGCGATCGAAAAGGTGCTGGCAAAGGCCGGTTGGAAGGCCGCCGACGTCGACCTGTGGGAAGTGAACGAGGCATTCGCCTGCGTCGCCATGTTCGCGATGAAGGACCTCGGCATCCCGCATGAGAAGATCAACGTTCACGGCGGCGCGACCGCGCTCGGTCACCCGATCGGCGCCAGCGGCACCCGCATCCTGGTGACGCTGGTCAACGCGCTGAAGCAGACCGGCGGCAAGCGCGGCGTCGCGAGCCTGTGCATCGGCGGCGGCGAAGCGACGGCCGTGGCGGTGGAGCTGGTTTAAGGGCCCCTGCGAAGCCGCCGCATCGTCCCAGAATTGGGCAAAACTGGAGCCCCTACTCGCCGCGAAGACCTAACTACGTCTTCCCCGCCTACGCTTGGCCATCGAGCTCTGATTATCGCGGCGTCATCAAGCCCTTCTTCGCGCTGACCGCGAGAATCGCGATCAGCTCAAGCACGGCGAGCCCGGCAATAAGGCCCAGCGGGCTCAGCAGCGGCGCGTAGCCGAACTCGGCCAGCGCTGCCCAGGCGGCGAGCACGACGAGCGCGATGTGCAGAGTCCCGGCCGACGCCTCGAGCGTTATCAGGCGTGTCAGTTCGTCGGTCTTCCGGCTCATGAAACTGGCGATTACGACGCCGACCAGACAGGCCGCGGCGAACCAAAATGTCACTGTGCGGGTCATGAGACTGCCGTCTGGCGCCAAGGCGAGAACCAGCAGGAACGTGCCGATCAGGGCGCAGGCGATCGCGCCGGAGCGAAGCTTGGGCCGCTCCTCGCGCAGCTCGTCCGCGTCTTCGACATTGAGGAAGCGCGAGCCCGCATTCGGCGCGACAAGCCCGATGCCAACGGACAGGCCGATCAGCAAATAGCTGATACCCGCGATAATCGCGATCATCTGGGAGGGGTCGTCGATGTCCATCCGAGGCTGCAAGATGAGCAGGAACAGGCCCGTCATGGCGGCACCGAAAACGGCTCCGCCAATCATCCGCCAAAGCATCGTGTGGATCTTCTTCTTTTCGACAGTCGCGTTCATTCCGAATGTTCCCCGGTCCAATGGTCGATGAAGAGCTGGTCAACGCGCGCAGCGAATAGCTTCGCCATGCGCAGGGCCAGCGGGAGGCTCGGATCGTATTTGTTGGTTTCGACCGCATTGATGGTTTGGCGCGATACGCCGAGCCGCCGGGCTAGTTCGCCCTGGCTCCATCCCATGCGCTCGCGGCAGGCTTTGACCCGATTCTCCATGGGCCAAGGATGTGTAAAGAGTTCTTGACTGTCAAGAGTTCTTTACAGGCGGTGGAATCTCATTATTTTCCGCAGACTTAGGCCCGGGTCTGGGCCCCTGCCTTCGCAGGGAACGCCGGCATCACCGCTGCCGCCGCGGCGGTGCAGGGGGTGCCGGCACGAACGAACGCTCCGCTTCCGGATCGAACTTCGCAACTCCGCCACCGTTGACGCACACGTGGTTGTTTGCGCAATCACCCTGATCGAACATGAGTGAGCGGATCGCGACGACGTCGTCACACGGCGCGCCATGCTCGACCGTAAGGATCAAGAGCGGCACAGGCCGCATCACCGAAATGACGTGGACGAACTGGGCCAGTTGAGCGCGATCAATGTCCGACCCGTTCCAATGCAAAGCACCATCGCTATACAGGTTCACATGATTGACGACCACGCGGCTGCGTGTGTCATCGGTCTGCTCAACCCAGCCCTGCGGCGCCCTTTGGCACTGCCCGGGATATGCCGCGGCTTGAAGCGACAACATGGCCAACGATAAAGCGATCACCTATTTCTTCCCGGCATAAGCCTGGCATTCGATCTCGACCAACGCGCCGAGCGCCAGCCCGCTGGTGCCGAACGCGCTCCGGGCCGGACGCTTTCCTTCCGGGAAATAGGTCACGTAGACCGTGTTGAACGCCGGCCACAGCTTCATGTCGGCGAGCATTGCGGTGCAGTGGAACACGTCGCCGTAGCCGAGCCCGGCCTTCTTCAGCGTCGCGCCGATATTCTCCAGCGTCTGCCTGGTCTGTGCCTCGATGCCGTCGGGCAGCTTGCCGTCCGCACCCCGGCCGAGCTGGCCTGAAAGATAGAGGGTGTCGCCGACCCGCACGGCTTCGGAGAAGGGCAGCGCCTGCCCGTTCATGGTTGGGCTGCCGATATGCTCGACGGCCGGGCGCGGCGCGGCGGTGACGGCCGAACTTGTCGTGATCAGAAGCACAGCAGCTGCAAAGGCTTTCATCGACATTCCCTCATTCTCGTCTCAACCGAGCAGGACGATGTCCCACCGGTATTTGTTCGGATCGCTCGCGTCGCGAACCGCGATTGATGTCGCTGCGTCCGTTCCCAGCTGCTTGTAAAGCATATCGGCCGCATTGCCCGCCGCTTCCTCCGGGAAATAGAGCTGCGCGACATTGCGCGATTTTAGTCCGCGCATATCGAAATGAATGTGCGGCGTGCGATGGCCGATGGGCGAATCGTAGCCGCCGGGCTTCACCGTCACGATCCGCCAATCGCCCTTGGCGTCCGACTTCAGGGTCGCATAGCCCTGGAAGTTGGGATCGAGCGGCGCCTTGCTGACGTCGCTGGGGTGATCGTAGCGGCCGGCGGCATTGGCTTGCCACAATTCCAGCGTCGCTCCGGGAACGGGGTTGCCGTGGACGTCGAATACGCGTCCTGACACCTCGATCACCTGTCCGAGCGCGCGCGCCGAATGACCCTTGAGCCGAGTCAGGTCCATGTCAGCCTCGGCCGGATGGGCGATGGGATAAAAGGGACCCATCGGCGATTCCGCGGTCGCCGCGCGGTCTGCCAAAGCCCGCGCTCCCGCCGCCCAGAGAATGCCTGCGGTGGCCGCCCCGGCCCCGGTGAACATACGACGCGACATGTGATGCTTGATCATCGCTCGCCCCCTGCAGCAATGGAGGACAAACGCTGCGCTTCGCACGTGACGGAGTCAAATCGTGGTGACGGGTAAGGAAACGGCGGCCCGGGAAGGCCGCCGTCCCTTTTTCGACAATCGCGTCGCGCTTAGTGACCGCGTTCCGGCGCCGGAGCCGGCGGAGGCGGCGGTGGCGGCGGCACCGGGCAGGCATCCGTCGCCAGGATCACCGAGCCGTCCGGGCACGTCTGAGTTGCCGGAGGCGGCGCAGGCGGCGGCGGTGGTGGCGGCGGCGGCGGCGGAGCGACTTCGGCAACGCGCGCGCCGCCGAAGCGGAAGCCGAGCTTCGCCCCGATGCCCTTGACGTCGCCCAGTTCGCCCCAGACCGCGGCAATCGGGCCGGAGCTGGCCGGCTTGCCGTAGCCGATCTCGCCGCGGAACCAGGTGCCCCGGCCCTCTGCCTCGATCGTGTCGAATTCCGTCCCGCTGGACAGGGTCAGGTCGTTGTTCTTGCGGAACTCGTGGAACACCTTGCCGTCGACGAAGATGCCCATGCCGGTTTCGAACCGCGCACCGAGGCGGCCGCGCAGGCTCTTGGTCTTGTCATAGTCGTAACCGATCCCGCCGAACGCGAAGTCGTCATGCTTGGTGGTGACCCAGGCAAGTCCGCCGCCGAAATCGAGCGTCGAGCTGCCCATTGGCAGGCGATAGCCAAGTTCGCCCTCGGCGCCCCAGCTGGTGCTGTCGAGCCTGCCGAGCCCGGAGAACGCCGGGTTGTCGATCCGCAGCCGGTTCTTGTCATATTTGACCAGCAGGCCGCCGTAGAATCCGGTCGAGGCTCCGAAGATCGCGTAGCCGCCGGCGTTCCAGCCGGAGCCCCTGACCTGGCCGGGTGAACCGCCCAGGTCAGCCTTGACCTTCTGCCAGCCGCCGGTGGCGCCGATCACGCCGCCGCCGAAGTTATAGTCGACGCCGCCCTGGACCCCGTAGCGGGTGGTCCGCAGGCGCTCGTTGATCGTGACGTCGGACCCGAACACATTCTGGGTATCGCTATCGCCGTAGCGGTCGCGGTCCCAATAGACCTGGCCCCAGAGGCCAAGCGGCTGGGCGCCGGCCGTTAGATCGCTGCGCTTGAGCGCTGCATAATTGTCGTAAATGTCGGCCGACTGGTACCACATGTCAGTGCCGACATTGATCAGCGCCAGGGGATCGAACGCGTTGGCGTTGGGCGCCGCGAACAGGAAGTAATCCTGCCCGATCTGCTGCAGGCTGAAATCGATCAGCGACGTGCCGATCGTGCTGCCCAGAGTGAACGCATTCGCCGTGGTGGTGCCCGTGTCGACGACCAGGATGCCCGTCGAGTTGACCACTACGCCGCCCGTCGGCTGGACGTTGATGATGCTGGTGCCGCTCGCCGCTCCAGTGATCACCAACACGTCGGCAGCGGTTGACGAAGCGTCGACGTTGAGGTTCGAACCGCCCGATCCGACGAAGTTGCCGGTGATCGTTAGCGTATCGTTGGTCGCACCGTCGTTGAGGTGGATCGCGCCGCTGTTGGCCAGTGACGTCGTGGCGATGCCATTGGCCCCGGTCACGGCATTGATCGTGCCGGAGTTGGTCGACGCGCCCAACCCCGTGATCGTCGCGGTGTTGAGATTGAGGGTGCCCGAGTTGGTCAGGGCCGTCGCCACGCCAGTGAAACCCAAGGTTCCTGCGACGTTGGAGGTGCCGGCGTTGGAAAGGGTCTCAAGACCGGCGAACGTCGTCCCGGTGACGGTGCTGAAGACGCCGCCAGCCTGGTTGGTTACGATGTCAGCGCCGCCATGGAAGTCATTTCCCCCGCTGGCATTCCAGGTACCGGCATTGGTGACGCTGTCAGCGTTGTCGGTGAGCAAAACGCGGCCATTGATGGTGCCGCCCGTGACGTTGTTCACCGTTACCGCGCCGTCGGTGGTGGCGACCGCGAAGATCGCCAGCCCACTGCCGTTGTTCAGGGTTCCGGCATTGGTGATCAGCGTGGTTCCGGCGCCACCGGTATTGATCGAGGTAACGCCTGTAACGACACTGCCGGCGCCGATATTGATCGTCCGGTTTCCGGCGGATTGCGCCAGGATGCCGTTGCTCGAATTGCCGGTGACATCGGCGCCCCCGGTGAGAACAACATTGACCGGGCCGCTGGTGCTCACCGCCGCGATCCCGTCGGTGGCCCCCGTTACCGATCCACCTGTGACGTTGACGGCCGCCGCGTTGGTGGTCGCGGTGGCCGCAATGCCCCGGCCTGCACTACTCGTCACTGCGCCCGACGAATTGACCGTTACCGTGCCAGTACCCGCCGTCGAGGCGGCGATTGCGTTGCCAGTCGCGGTCGCCCCGCCGGCACCGGCAGTTACAAGGATATTGCCGGTCGACGCGGCGTTGGAGTTCGCGGCATTGATTGCCGAGCCGCCGGTACCCGTGACCAGCCCGCTGGTCGCGACGGTGATGCCGCCAAGGCCGGGCGTGGTGGCGTTGATGCCAGTGGTTCCACTGATTGCACCGGTGGCGGTCACCGCAATCGTGCCGGTGCCCAGTGCGTCGCTCTGCTGGGCGACAATGGCCGTGTTCCCGGTCGATGTGACCGCGCCAGCGTTGAGGATCAGGTTAGCACCCGACGTCAGCCCGTAAATGCCGTTGCCGGTGGTGGCCGCGATCGGACCGATCGCGTTGACCGTGGTCGTCCCGTTGCCGAAGTTCTCGGCATCGATGCCGAACCGGGCGTTGATCGCGGCGTTGGTCGTCACGTTGATATCGCCGGTCGCAGTCCCATCGAGGAGCGCGGCCTGGACGGCCGCGTTATCCGCCGTGAGCACGCCGTTGGCGACCACCGTGATATCGCCCGTTTTCGTGTTGGCGATGGCACTGATGGCGTTCCCAGCACCGGCACTGTTGGCCGTCACCGCCGCCGTCGTGATCGAGATGTTGCCGCCCGCAGCCGTATCGAACACCTTGACGCCGTTGCCGCCCGTCGCGGTGATCGCGCCGACAGCGCCGACCGTGACCGCGCCCGAGCCATTGTTCTGAATGTTGATACCGGTGCCCGCCGCGGCATTGACTGCGCCGGTGGTATTGACGGTCGTCGTGCCGGAACCGGCGTTCGTGAGATTGACCGTGTTCCCCGCTGCCGATGAGGCGCCACCGGCGCCGACCGTGATCAGCATGTTGCCGGTCGCAGCGGCATTGTTGATCACCCCGAGGATGGCCGAGCCGCCGGTTCCGGTTACCAGCCCGGCCCCGGTTGCCACTGTGACGGCGCCCGTCCCGCTGTTGGTTGCTTCAATGCCGACGGTGCCGGAAATCGCCCCGGTGCCGGTCACCGAAATCGCACCGGCTTGGGCCGCATCGGTTTGCCGGGCAATGATTGCCGTATTGCCGGTCGACGTAACCGCTCCGGAATTGACGATCAGCGTGCCACCCGACGTCAGCCCGAATATGCCGTTGCCGGTGGTGGCCGCTATCGGACCAACGGCGTTGACCGTGGTGCTCCCGCTGCCAAAGTTCTCGGCATCGATGCCGAACCGGGCATTGACCGCGGCATTGGTCGTGACGCTGATGTTGCCGGTCGCGGTTCCATCGAGGAGGGCGTCCTGGACACCAGCGTTATCCGCCGTGAGCACGCCATTGGCGACGATCGTGACATTGCCGGTTGTGGAGTTGGAGATGGCGCTGATGGCATTTCCAGCACCGGCGCTGTTGGCCGTGACCGCTGCCGTCGTGATCGAGATGTTGCCGCCGGCAGCCGTGTCAAAGGTCTTGACGCCATTGCCGCCCGTCGCGTTAACCGCGCCGCCGAGATTCACGTTGATGCCGCCCGAACCGGCGGTTGTGATCGACAATGCGGTGCCCGCGCCCGCCGTGATGTCGTTGCCTAAGGTCGAGGTTGCGACGACGTCCTGAGTTCCGGCCGCGTTGTTCGAATTGAACACGATCGCCGGACCCGCGACCGAATTGATGTCGCCATCAATGGTGGCGTTGATGCCGCCTGAACCGGCGCCGCCGTTGGCGGTCACCGAGAGCGCGGTCGAGCCGGCGCCGTTAGCAGTGAGGGTGCCGGTGTGAAGAGTAACGCTTGGCGCGGTGAGCGAGAGCGTCAATGCTCCCGTGGCTCCCGCCTGGCCCACCAAAGTCGAGCCAGTCCCGTTATAGGTGAGGGCGCGGGTGCTGGTCGCATCGATGACGCCGTGAGCCGCCGTCGTCGATTCAGCATAGCCCGCGGTGTTGATGGTGTCGTAGTCGCCGGTGACGACCACGTCAGAAGTGGAGCCCGTTGTCATGGTGATCGAGGAGCCAGTCCCGATCACCACATTGACCGTACCGTTGCCGTTCGCATCCGTGCACGATGCCGTGAGGTCCGCAGGCACAAATCCGGTAGCGCAAACCGAATCGGCCAGCGCCGGAGACGCCGCCGACATCGCCAAACCAAGGCCCAGAGCAGCGCTGCCCAGCAAACGCGCACGTGTCGTGAATCGATTCATCGAAACCCCCCTCATCAAACGCCAATCGTGCCGCCCGCACGATAGCCCGTTTTGCAGCAACGATATTACGCTCACCAAGTTCCAGTTTTTTGACACAAATACGCCCACAATAGCGCGGCGAAGCTAGTCAATCTGTTCCTCGGGGGTGACGCCCCACAAGTCAGCCGTGTGGATATATCCCTCGCGCTTGCCGACCGCGATCCGGCACCAGCCGCCGGCGCATTTGTCGATCCGGCCAACCACGCCCTGTTCCACCGTATAGCGAACCTGCGCGCCATCGTCGGGCTTGGTCCGGATCGGACGCGGTTCGCCCGGCTTGACGATCGCCGTGCGCCGGTCGCTGAGCAGGGTTACGAGCATCCACCCCTGCGCGCCGTCCGGGTCCTGAATCAGCCGCCACGTGTCGTATTTCTTGACCACCCGTACGGGCAGGTCGCGGCGCTGGTAGAGCCAGACGTTGGGATAGTTCTTGCCCGGGCCGGTATGCGTCAGCGCCTGCCCGCTAGCGATCGACGCCCAATAGGGCGGCTGCTTTTCCTGCGCGAGCGCGGCTGACGCGACGGAGACCAGCGCTGTCGCGACCAGCAGGTGACGCACTAGGCCCCCGTCAGGATCCGGTCGACCAGCTGCTTCACGGTCGGAACGAAGCCGTTCGAATAAAATGGGTCGCTCTTGAAGCGGAATGCCGCGTGGCCGGCGAACATCAGGTTCTGCTCGACGGGTCCGCCATGCGCGATCTCCTGCAACGTTTTCTGGATGCAGAAGCTGCGCGGGTCGGCCAGCCGTCCGGTCGAATTCTTCTCATTGTCCGCCCAGGACGAGAACGCACATTGCGACAGGCAGCCCATGCAGTCGGCCTGGTCCTTGCGGATCTGCTTTTCCTCGTCGGCATTGACGAAGATCAGCGTGTCGTCGGGCGACTTCATGGCGCTGGTGAAGCCGGCCGCATACCATTCGCGAGCGTGCTGCAGGTCGCCCTTGGTGACCCAGTAATTCTTCTTCTTGCCGATGCCGACATCAAGCTCGAAATGGTGGTCGCCGATCGCTTCCTTGGTGAACGCGATCTGGCGTTCGCTGCGCGCTTCGAGGTTGCGCAGGAACGGGTTGCGCACGGCCGAGGAATAGAAGCCCGTTGGGGAGAAGCGGTGCAGCAGCACGTCGCCTTCCTCGAGCGTCATCAGCCGCGACTTCCACTCGGGCGGGATCGGACTTTCCTGGGTCAGCAGCGGGCGCGTGCCGAACTGGAAGACGATCTGGCCGAGCTCGGGATTGTCGATCCAATGGTCCCACTCGTCGAGCCGCCAGACGCCGCCGGCCATGACGATCGGTACGCTGTCGGCGATGCCCTGCTCGCGCATCGTGTCGCGCAGCGCCTTGACCCGAGGATAGGGGTCCTGCGGCTTGCGCGGGTCCTCGGCATTGCTGAGGCCATTGTGCCCGCCGGCCAGCCACGGATCCTCGTAGACCACCGCCGCGAGCCATTCCGCCGCCTTGTGATAGGCGCGCTTCCACAACGCGCTGAAGGCGCGCGCGGAGCTGATGATCGGCAGATAATTGACGCCATAGGAAGCGGCGATCTCGCTCAGCTTGTAGGGCATGCCGGCGCCGCAGGTGACGCCGGTGACGAGCCCCTTGGTCCGTTCGAGCACGCCGTGGAGGACGCGCTGCGCACCGCCCATTTCCCACAATACGTTGATGTTGATGGCGCCCTTGCCCGACGCCATGTCATAGGCCCGCTGGACCTGCGCGACGGCGCCATCGATGGCATATTTGATGAGCTCTTCGTGCCGGTCGCGGCGGGTCAGCGCTTCATAGACCTGCGGGACGATGCGGCCTTCGGCGTCATAGCTGTCGGCATTGACCGCGCTGACCGTGCCGATGCCGCCGGCCGCGGCCCAAGCGCCGCTGCTCGACCCATTGGTCGCGGACACGCCCTTGCCGCCTTCGACCAGTGGCCAGACCTCACGCCCGCCATACAAGATGGGCTTGATGCCCTTGAACAAATTCCGTCTCCCCGGCGCGACTGCGCCGCACCGGGCGTCATATAGAACTCTTTGTCAGTAATGCTCGGAAAAAGTGAGTGCGGCCCTAGCAACCCGCGGAGGAGGCCACGCCGCCCAGCACGGCTCCAAGCAGCCCGCCGAGCAGGATGCCATCACCGGTGTTGTGGCGATGGCCATCGTTGCCGGCGATGACGCCGCCCATGGCCGCGCCGGCAACGCCGCCGACGCCGGCGCCGACGCCCGGGTTGACGCACTGGTTGCCGCGCCGGTTGTAGCCATACTGGTTATAGCCCGGGTACGAGCCGTTGGCCGGATAGCCGTAGCCATAGGCCTGCTGGTAACCGCCATAGCCCGGCGGGGGTGGCGGATAGCCTTGATAGCCATAACCGTAGGGCTGCTGGTATCCGTAAGGCTGCTGGTATCCGTAACCCGGCGGCGGGTAACCGTAGCCGTAGGGCTGCTGGTAGCCATAGCCAGTATCGTAGCCGTAGCCGGGGTAGCTTTGCGCGGCCGCGGGGCTCGACAGGCCGATCGTGATAGCGGCGGCTGGCAGCAGGACGGCGATGAGCTTGTTCATCGAAATACTCCTCGACTTGAACGCGCGTTTCCAGGCGCGGACTCGACGCACTCGCTGCGCCTTTCAACATGTCGAGTTCATGAACGCTGTTTCGTGCCGGAAATGATCCGCGGCATCAGGTCGAATAATCGAGCCCGATGTCGACCGCCGGGGCGGACTGCGTGATTCTTCCGAGGGAAATGAAATCGACGCCGGTCTCGGCAATGCCACGGATGGTTTCCAGCCGGACCCCGCCCGACGCTTCGAGTGGGACCCGTCCGGCAACCAGCGCCACCGCTTCGCGCAGCGTCGCCAGGTCCATGTTATCGAGCAGGAGGCGGTCGACCCCGGCCTCAAGCGCCGGTTCGATCTGGCTGACGCGATCGACCTCGGCCTGGACCTGCAGGCCGGTGTTCGCGGCTTTCGCCCGGCGCACGGCTTCGGCGACGCCGCCGCATACCGCGACATGATTGTCCTTGATCAGCACCCCGTCATCGAGCCGCAAACGGTGGTTCTGCGCTCCGCCCATCCGCACGGCATATTTTTCGAGGGCGCGCAGGCCGGGGATGGTCTTGCGCGTGTCGATCACGGTCGCTCCCGTGCCCGCAATCGCATCGACATACGTGCGCGTCAGGGTCGCAATCCCCGACAAATGCTGCAGCGTGTTGAGCGCCGAACGCTCCGCCGTCAGCATGGCCCGCGCATTCCCCTCGATCCGCATCAGCACCGTGCCCGGCGCGGCGCGCTCGCCGTCCTCGACCAGCCGCTCGATCCGCGCTTGCGTGTCGAGCATGCGGAAGAATCCGGCGGCGATCTCCAGCCCCGCGACAACAATCTCCTGCCGCGCATTCATCGTGGCAGTGAAGCGCGCGTCTTCGGGAATGGTCACGCGCGACGTGACGTCGCCGCCGCGGCCGAGATCCTCGCCGAGCGTGCGGCGGATGAAATCCATCAGGTCGAAATTGTCGGGCAGCTTCATGCGCCCGCGTTTAGTGCGCCGGCTCCGCAGCTTTCAATATCTGCCAGCGCGCGTCACGATATTTGTAGGGCTGCGCAGCGGTCGGCGCGAATTCGTCGCCGTTCCACGTGTGGATCGTGACTGTCACGGAATCCGCGCCGATGTCGAGCGTATTGAAGCTCTGCTCCTGGTGGCGGACGCGGGTCGACGTCGCCGTCCCCGCCTGCACCACGAGCACGCCGCCTTCGCGCGTCACCAGGTCGCTCGCATCGTGGCTCACGGCATGATGGGTGTGGCCGGCGAGGAGCAGGTCGACCCCAGCGTCGGACACCGCGTCCAGCGCCAGTTCCTGCCGCCCGACCGGCGCCTCGACATGGTCGCCGACGGGCAGTGCGAACAACGGGTGGTGCGTGACGAGGATGCGGAAAACGTCTTTGGACGTGCGCGCGAACGTCTCGCGGATGAAGTCGACCTGGTGCTCGTTGATGCGCCCGTCCTTGAAGGTCAGCGAGCGCGCCGTGTTGATCCCGAGCACCGCGACGCCGGGCAGCTCGACGAATGGACACAATGTGTCGTCGATGAACCGCCGATAGCGCGCGAGCGGCGAGAGGAAACGGCGCACGACGTCATACAGCGGCACGTCGTGATTGCCGGGCACCGCCAGCACCTCATGCCCGCGCTGGCGCAGCCGGTCGAGGAACTCGCAGGCCTGCTCGAACTGCTCGGTGCGCGCGCGCTGCGTGAAGTCGCCGCTGATGACGACGAGGTCGGGCTTGATGTCGTCGACGTGCTGCTCGACCGCCTCGACCAGGCGCTCGTCATGCGCACCGAAATGGAGGTCGGAAAGGTGAACCAGGCGGGCCATTCCGGCCCAACGTTCAATAGCCGAGAAAGATCAGCAGCTTGACGTCCACGCCATAGCCTTCGGCGCGCTTCTGCTCGAGGAAATTGGGAATGTCCGCGCGCGCGACGAGATGGACAATGATGTCCTCATGCTCGGTGCCGCCGCCTTCGCCGATGCGGCTCACCCCGTGCGCGCGGACCAGCGTGAAACCCTCCGACACCATCCCCGGCGATGCGTAGAAATCGCCCAGCCGCTCGATCCGCTCGGCGGTGAAGCCGGTCTCTTCCTCGAGCTCCTTGACCGCGGTCGCTTCGACGGTCGCGTTCGGGTCTTCGTCCCCGACCAGCCCGGCGGGAAGTTCGATGCAGCGGCAGTCGGGCGGTACGCGCGGCTGCTCGACCAAAATCACCTGCCCGTCATGCTCGGCGATGATGACGACCGCGCCGATATTGTTGGTGCGGCTCGCATATTCCCATTTGCCGCGCCGCATCAGACGCACGAACTTGCCCGCGCACATTGTCTCGGGAGGCGGCAGGTCGTCGAGGTTCATAGTTCGATGAGCTTGTCGGGGATTTCGTTGGTGTCGGTGTCCGAGCGCGGGAAATGCTCGGCGAGCACCACGCCAACGCGCTCGATCGCCGCGCAGATGCCGTCGCCCGGACGGCCCTCGCGGACATGCTCGAGCAGGTCTGCCATCGCTTCGCCCCAGGTATGCTCGTCGGTGACCTTCAGGATCGCTTCGTCAGCGACAATCTCCGCGCGCCGTTCGCCCAGTGATAGATAGATGAGGATCCCGGTGCGGCCCTTCGTGCGGTGCTCGGCAGCGGTGCGGAACACCAGCACCGCCCGGCGGCGAACCCGGCGCTGTTTGGTCCCGGGCGGCGTCAGCGCGAGCCGTAACGGCATCCATTTGAGGATCAGCAGTGCCACCGTGAACTTCAGCGCCGCGAAGATCAGCAGCAGGGTGAACAGTTGGCCGAGCGTCGGTTCGGCGCCCCACCCGCCGGTCAGGAAATCCCACCACCAGGCGAGCGCATTGGGCCAGATCGCCGCCCAGGCGAGCACCGCGAATAGCGGCACCAAAGCCCAGTGCAGCGCGACGTCGTGATACTGATCGCTGAGCGGCGTCGCGACGGCGACGATCTCGCCATTCGAATTCGCCTCCGCCGCGGTGATCGCGGCGCTGACCTTGTCGTGGTCGGCTTCGGTCAGTTGCAGGATCACCAGCTTCCCCCTGCGCCGCCGCCGCCGAACGAGCCGCCGCCAAAGCCGCCGAAGCCGCCGCCGCCGCCCCAGGACGACGAGCCGCCGCCCCACGAGCTGCCGCTCCAATTGCTGCCGCGCGACGAGCGGTTGAGCTCATTGAGGCCCCACAGCACGACCCACGGACTGACGCCGCCCTTTCGCCGGTAATAGCGCTTGCCCCCGGCCCGGCGGAACATCGACAGGACGACGAAGGCGATGATCATGGCCCAGAAGATGCCCGGCAGCACCCCGCCGCCGGAATGCCGGCGCTGCTTCTGCGCCTGCTCGGCAACCGCAGCGTTCTTCTGCGCCTCGTCGGGCGACAATTGCATCTGCCGGATGATCGCGTCCGCACCGGCTTCGATCCCGCCGCCATAGTCGGGCGGCGATTGCTTGAAGTGAGGCAGGATATCTTCGCGGATGATGATCCCGGACATAGCGTCGGTCAGATAGCCGCCAGCGCCATAGCCGGTCGCGATCCACACCTTCCGCTCGGTCGGCGCCACAAGCAGCAGCACACCGTCGTTCTTGCCCTTCTGGCCGAGCCCCCAGTCGCGCCCGAGGCGGTAGGCATAGTCTTCGATCGGATAGCCTTCGAGGCTCTTGACCGTCGCCACCGCGAAGGCGCGGCCGGTCTGGGCGTAGAGGGCATCCGATTTCGACTTGAGGTCGAACACCTGCTCCGGCCGGAGGATGCCGGCTTGGTCGACCACCGGCGAACCGTTGTTCGCGGGGAAGGTCTGCGCACCGGCCGGCACCGCGAACAGCAGCGCGACCAGGACAAGCAGCATCTTCGTCATGCCCGTGAAAGCGGGCATCCCGTTCGTCCGCCGCGAAGGCAGCGGGACCCCCGCTTGCGCGAGGGTGACGCCGGATGTGGTCACATCAACCTCAGTTCGTGTTGAAGTTCACCGACGGCGCTTCCTGCGCCGCGGCTGACGCTTCGAACGGCACCTTGGGCTTGGCGCCGTAGAAGATCTTGGCGCCGATCGCGTCGGGGAAGGTGCGGATGCGCGTGTTATAGCCGCGGACCGCTTCGTTATAGTCGCGGCGCGAGGCGTTGATGCGGTTCTCGGTCCCTTCGAGCTGGTCCTGCAGCGCGAGGAAGTTCGCGTTGGACTTGAGGTCGGGATAGGCCTCCTGCAGCCGCTGCAGCGACACGGTCACGCGGCCCTGCGCGTCGTTGAACGCCTTGACCTTGGCCGGGTCGTCGAGGTCGGCGGGGCTGAGCTGGACGCGGCCGGCATCGGCCCGCGCCTGCGTCACCGCGATCAGCACGCTGCTCTCCTGCTTGGCGTAGCCCTTCACCGTAGCGACGAGGTTGGGGATCAGGTCGGACCGGCGCTGATAATCCGCCTGGAGGTTCGCCCACTGGGCGTTGACCTGCTCCTCGGCGGTCGGGACGCTGTTGAGCCCGCAACCGGCGAGGCTGATCGCAGCCAGCGGCGCAAGCAAACCGAAACGGCGAAATGCGGTCATTCTACCCTCCAATCGAAACGCGCCGCTAATTAGATGTGCGCCCGTTCCGTTTCAATGCTGTCTTAACCGCGCAAGACAGCAGCGGCTTTCATTTCGGCGCACGCACGCTACGCTTTGGCACGTCGCTTCAAGTGAGGAGAGTCGATCATGCTGAGGGAATTCCGCGCCTTCATCGCCAAGGGCAACGTCCTCGACCTCGCGGTCGCCGTGATCATCGGCGCCGCGTTCGGCAAGATCGTCACCAGCCTGACCGACGACATCATCATGCCGATCATCGGCAAGATCTTCGGCGGGATCGATTTTTCCAGCCACTTCCTACTGCTAGGACCCGTCCCCGCCGATTATCACGGGTCGATGGCCGACTATGCCGCGCTCAAAAAAGCCGGGGCGCCGGTCCTCGGCTGGGGCGCCTTCCTGACGGAAGTCGTCGGGTTCCTGATCCTCGCCTGGATCATCTTCCTGATGGTCCGCTCGGCCAACAAGATGATGCGCCGCGCCGAGGACGCCCCCGGCCCGAGCGAA
>Ga0268264_10002708_pt1 | contig 15465 bp, 17 predicted proteins | sample KBSSwiS32_FD_190357 | JGI IMG/M metagenome (GOLD analysis project Ga0268264, IMG submission 190357) | Switchgrass rhizosphere microbial communities from Kellogg Biological Station, Michigan, USA - KBS Switchgrass S3-2 (SPAdes) (version 2) | ecosystem: Host-associated > Plants > Roots >...
GCGGTGTGGTCTGGTGTCGGCACCGTGCTCACCGCAATGATCGGCTACCTCTACTTCAAGGAGCCCGCCACCGCGCTGAAGATGGTGTCGGCGGGCTTGATCGTCATCGGGGTGTGCGGCCTGCATGCAGCGTCGCGCGCACCCGCGTGAGACCCGCCATGACCTCGCTGTCGCCCAACGAGCTGTCGATCCGTCGCTACCGCGACCATGCGGCCAGCTACGACGCATCGGCCGAGCGCACGATGCCGTTGCGCCGGCGCACGATCGATCTGCTGCAGCTGCAGCCGGGCCAGGTGGTGCTCGATGTCGGGGCCGGCACCGGCCTGAGCTACGCCTGGCTGCGCGACGGCGTCGGCCCGACCGGGCGTGTGCTCGCCTTCGAGCAGAGCCCCGACATGTTCGCGCACGCACACGCACGCGTCGAGCGCGAAGGCTGGGCCAACGTATGGCACGCGTGCGCGAGCGCCGAGACTGTGACGCTGCCCGAGCGCGCCGACGCGGTGCTGTTCAACTACACCCACGACATCCTGCGCACGCCGGCGGCGCTGGCCAACCTCGTGCACCAGGTCAAGCCGGGCGCGCGGGTTGCCATTGCAGGGATCAAATTCTTCCCGTGGTGGACCGGGCCATTGAACCTGCTGGCCTGGCTGAAGAACCGGCCCTACAACGCCAAGGCTGCCGACCTGTGGCATCCATGGGACCGCATCGAAGCGTATTGCCAGTCACCGCTGCGGCGCTGGAGCACCCAATTCGGCATGGGTTACATCGCCAGCGGCGTCATTCGAGGAAACGCGACATGAATCCATTGCCTCGTCCGCAGATCGCACCGAGCGCGCTCGCGCGCCGCTATGCGCTGGTGCGCGCGCAATCGCTCGCGCTGGCCGAGCCGCTGAGCGAAGCCGACGCGCAGGTGCAATCGATGCCCGACGTCAGTCCCACCAAGTGGCACCTGGCGCACGTGACCTGGTTCTTCGAGACCTTCGTGCTGGAGCGTCACGAGCGCGGCTTCAAGCCGTTCCATCCGCGCTTTCGGGTGCTGTTCAACAGCTACTACAACCAGGTGGGTGAGCAGCACCCGCGCGCGCAGCGCGGCCTGGTGTCGCGCCCGAGCCTGGCCGAGATCAGGGCCTACCGCGCGCAGGTCGACCAGCGCATGGCGGTGCTGCTCACCGCCTCGCACGACCCGGCGATCGACGCGCTGGTCGAGCTCGGCCTGCAGCACGAGCAACAGCACCAGGAGCTGATCCTCACCGACGTCAAGCACGTGCTGTCGTGCAATCCGCTGGCGCCGGTGTACCGCGCGTCGTGGCCGCTGGCGCGGGTGGCTCCGCTGGCACTCGACTGGGTGGCTCACGACGGCGGGCTTGTGGCGATCGGTCACGATGGCGACGGCTTCGCGTTCGACAACGAGGGTCCGCGCCACCAGCAGCACTTGCGGTCCTACGGGCTGACCAACCGGCTCGTCACGCACGGCGAATGGGCCGAGTTCATCGCCGATGGGGGCTACACGGAGCCGCGCTGGTGGCTGTCGGCCGGTTGGGAATGGGTGCGCCAGCACCGCATCGAGGCGCCGCTGTACTGGCAGCGCGACGGCGCGAACGGCTGGGCCAGCTTCACCTTGCACGGACTGCTGCCGATCGACCCGCACACGCCGATCGCGCACGTCAGCTACTTCGAGGCCGAAGCGTTCGCGCGCTGGGCGTCGGCGCAACGCACCGATTGGCGTGGCGCGCGCCTGCCCACCGAGGCCGAGTGGGAGCACGCGGCGCGCCCGCTGGCCGCCGGTGCCATCGCCGCCGGCAACTTCGTCGAATCGCAGGCGCTGCACCCGATGCCGGTGGCGCGACTGGGCGTTGGGCTGCAGCAGCTGTTCGGCGACGTGTGGGAATGGACCTCGAGCAGCTACCAGCCCTACCCGGGCTTCTCGGCCTGGGATGGCGCGGTCGGCGAGTACAACGGCAAGTTCATGGTCAACCAGTACGTGCTGCGCGGCGGCTCGTGTGCGACGCCGCGCTCGCACATCCGCGCCAGCTATCGCAACTTCTTTCCCACCGACGCACGCTGGCAGTTCAGCGGCGTGCGGCTGGCGCGTGACCTCGAATGATCGTTCCACTGTGGAGGAGTCTGTCGATGATCGGTTCCCTCGTGCGGCGTGCGTCGGCCGCCTTGCTGCTGATGCTGGCGGGGGCCGCGTGGGCGCAGACCTACGCGTCGCCCAACGACGGACCTTGGCGCACGCTGAGCGACGGCGCCGACGCCAAGCTGATGCTGCTCGGCTACGACGCGGTGGCCTACTTCACCGACAACACCGCGCTGAAGGGCGACCCCAACATCAAGCTCGAGCACTTGGGCGTCACCTACCGTTTCGCCAGTGAGGCCCACAAGGCGGAGTTCGCGAAGGCGCCCGAGAAGTACATGCCGCAGTTCGGCGGTTTTTGCGCCAACGGCATCAACTACGCCGTGCCGTGGGGAGCCGGCGGGGGGCCCGACACCTGGCGCATCTACCGCGGCAAGCTCTACGTGTTCGGCGGCCAGTCCTCGCGCGACCAGTTCGAAATGGACACCGAGCACAACCTGCAGCTCGCGCACCGGTACTGGAACGACGAGGTCGCGGGCTCCAACGCACTGTTCCAGCGCGTCAGGCGCCTGGTGTTCCGCGTGCCGCACTACAAGACAGACCGCGAGCTGCGCGACGAGTGGGAAGCCAAGCTGGCAGCCAAGACGCTGCCGGTGATGCCCGGCGCACCGCAGGTGGTGCCGGCGCAGCCTTAAGTGCTGTGCAACTCGCGCAGGCGCGCGGCCTGCGCGAGCGTGTCGCGGTAGCCGGCCGCGATCGCGCGTTCTCGGAATTCGCGCGACAGGCTCACCCAGTAACCGAAGTCGGGGTGCAGCAGCAGGTCGGCGTCGAGCGCGTCGGTGCGCACCAAGGCACGCTTGCGCAGGTCGCCCTCGCGGTAGCGCTCGGCCCCCGAGGGTGCGTTGTCTTCGTGCGCGGTGGCGTCCACCGCCAGCACGCGCTGGGCGCCGAGCGCACGCGCCATGCGCACCGGCAACGGCGACACCCAGTCGGCGTCGATGTGCTGCTCGCCGTGGATTCGCACCGGTGTGAACTGGCCTTCGATCGCCGACGACGCCTGCACCGCGAGGCCGGCATCGCCGGCGGTGAACGCCACCAGCGTGCGATCGCGCTTGCGCGCCGCCACGCACGCCATCGCCACCGGCATGCGTTCGAGCCACTGCACGCGCGCGTGGCGATGCACCAGCTCGGCCACCGGTGCGCCGCTGAAGCGCTCGTCGGCGGTCCACACCAGGCGTGCCATCGCGGTCAGCTGCAGGTCGAGTGCGAGCGTCTCGATGTCTTGGGCGGGCACGCCCGAAGCGCGCAGGCTGCCCACCAGGGCGCCCACCGAGGCCCCGACGATCAGGTCGGGCAGCAGGCCCAGCTCGTCGAGCGCCTTCATCACGCCGACGTGCACGAAGCCGCGCGGCCCGCCCGAGCTGAACACCCATGCCGTGCGCACCGGACGTCGCAGCGGCTCGACGCGTGGCGCGTCGGCGCCGTCGTGGTCTACGTCGGGCGCCAGAGTACAGCCGGCCAGCAAGCCCGCGGCCCCGGCAAGCCACGATCGACGGCGCATCGAGTCGGACGTCACCGCGCCGTGCGCCGCTCAACCGAGCGCGCCACCCGTCATCAGGTGGGCACGCCTTCGACGTGGGACAGCACGCGCGCCACCGGCATGGTCGGCAGATGCACGTGCAGGTCGCGCGCCTCGGCAGCCGGCCAGCCGAGCAAGGCACAGGCGCGGCGGTAGCGCTCGTGCAGATCGATCGCGTCGGCGCCGCCCAGATGGAGCACGCCATAGCGATGGCTGCCGAGCCATTTGAAGTCGCGCGCCAGGCCACGCCCCTGTTTGGGCATCGCCTGCAGCCAGCCGTCGGGGAAGCGGCCGTTGAACGAACGCAGCCGTCGCGACGTCGGCACGGTGGGCACGCGTTCGCGTTCGAAACTGCGGAACACGAAGCTCGCGGCAGCGCCGGCGCTCGGCTCACAGCGCATCGCGCGCGCGGGGTCCTCGCCGTGCGCCAGGGCCAGCGAGCCGGCATGCGCGTCGATGCCGTCGACGCGGCGGTACAGATCGGCCAGCTGCGAGGCCAGTCGCGGGTTGAATTCGATCACCTTCAGCGCGTCGCTGGCGGCGTCGTAGAAGAATTCCATGTTGAAGAAGCCGTGGTCGAACCCCACGGCTTTCAGGAAGCGCGTCGCGACGTCGAGCGCACGCTGCTGCACGCGCTCGGCGAGCCGGCTCGGCCGTTCGAAGCGCTGGAATGCGCCGGTGCCGGGGTACATCACCGCATCGACCACGCCGAGCGCACGCACCTCGCCGCGGTACACGTAGCCGTCGAGGTTGTACTGCGGTGCGTCGACGGGCTCCTCGAGCAGCATGCCGTGCGCGCTCGGCACATCGCCCAGGCGGGCCCGCGCGATGCGGTCGAACGGCTCGACCAGGCGACGGATGATCCACTGCTCGAGCGCACCGAAGCGGGTGAGTGCGGTGAGCTGCGAGTGGTTGGAGACGCGGCGCGCCAGCACCGAGAAGGCGGCCTTCACCGGCTTGGCGAACGCGGGGTAGTGCAGCCCGTGCGGAATCGGTTCGCCGTAGCGCGCCTGCAGCGGTGCGAACGGCAGATTGGCTTGCGGGCAGACGCGCTGAAGCATCTGCCGCGCGTGCAACTTGTGCTGGCAGGCGAGCACCGCGGCCACCGGCGTGCCCGGCCAGCCCATGCGCTCGGCAAGCAGCGCCGCAGCGAGCGCGCCGAACTGCTCGTGGTGCGACACCACGGCGCGCCAGGCCGCGCGGCGCGCGCGCTGGGCCAGGCGGTCGACGAAGGGCTGCAGATCGAAGGTGGCCAGCCGCAAGTTACTCGGAAAGCTGAACAGGTCGAAGCCTGCGTGCTCGTGCGGCCAGCGCCCACCGAGGCGCGCGAACGCGCAGGCATCCCAGTCGTAGTTGAACAGGACGAGCGTGCGGTTGGATCTCACCATGGCTCAGGTACGTGCGATGACGTCGATCGGATGCCGCTCAGGCTGCGGCGTCGTTGAGTGACCAGTCGTAATCGAGGAACTCGGGCTTCAGCTGGCCCGCCTTCAGCTGCGCCTGCACCGCCGGGTCGTCGCTCAACTGCGTGGCGTAGCGGGCGAATACGTCGGCGAGCTGGCGATAGCCCTGGTGTCCCTGTTCGAAATCGTCGCGAAACCACTTGAAGATCGAGCTCACCTCGAGCTTGCCGGCGCCGGCGCGGTTGCGCGTGCGGTCGCCCATGAAGCGCCGCATGCCGTCCTCGAGCTGCTCGTCGAGTTGCTGGGCCGTGTAGGCCTGCGGCTTGAGCGCCGGACAGCCGATGCTGGCACAGACGATCGCGGTGTGGATGTGCGGCTCCTGGTAGCGCGCCCGCAGCTGCTCGTGCTCGATCCAGTCGAGGTTGCGCGTCTCGCCGAGCAGCGCGAAGAACGGCTTCTTCCACGGCGAGCGCACGATCGAGCCGAGGTCCTTGATCGATTTGAGCTTCGGGTACTCGGTCAGAACCAGCTCGATCGTGAACGCGTTGTAGGCGTTGATCAGAAACGCCATCTGCTGCGTGCGCGAAAAGCCGGCGAAGCCCTGCGGCGTCAGCGCCGAAAAGCCGTCGAGCACGCTGCGCAGTGCCGCGCGGTCGGCCAACAGGCCGGCGTAGACCACGCGGCTTTGCTTGTGGTCGGGCAGCCAGCGCACATGCTTCCTCAGCAACGCATCCCATGCCGCGTAGCCGTGATCGAACGCCTGCGCGCCCACGCCAGTCCACAGCCACAGCGGTATCAGCGGCAGCCATTGGCGGCGGGTCAGTGGCATCGGCATCGGGCGGTTGGCGGTATACGCGGCAAATTGGAAACCCAATCCGGGCACGGATCGCACACCGTGCGGCGCCAGATGGGCCGGCGCGCAGCGCAGGCCCGCATGGGGTCCCGCGCAGAATACCGGCCAGCCCACCCGCCGCCGCAACGGGAACGTCCGCGCATCCGCGCCTGAGTCGACTGAGTGGCGGAAAAGTTACGCTGCGGCGTTGTCGGGCCGCCACCACGGGCCCGACCCGGGGCGGCGACGCGTCAGGCGCGCTCGCCGATCGGCTTGACCTCGCGCCGTGCCGCGCCCACGTACAGCTGGCGCGGACGGCCGATCTTGTACTCGGGGTCGCCGATCATCTCGTTGAGCTGCGCGATCCAGCCCACCGTGCGTGCCAGCGCGAAGATGGCCGTGAACAGCCCCACCGGGATGCCGATGGCGCGCTGCACGATGCCGGAGTAGAAGTCGACGTTGGGATACAGCTTGCGCGACACGAAGTAATCGTCTTCGAGCGCGATCTTCTCCAGCGCCATCGCCAGCTTGAACAGCGGGTCGTCGTGCAGGCCGAGCGAGCTCAGCACCTCGTGGCAGGTCTCGCGCATCAGCTTGGCGCGCGGGTCGTAATTTTTGTAGACGCGATGGCCGAAGCCCATCAACCGCACGTTGGAGTTCTTGTCCTTGACCTGGCGGATGAACTCGCCGATGCGCTCGACGCCGCCGCTGCGCTGGATGTCCTCGAGCATGTTGAGCGCGGCCTCGTTGGCGCCGCCGTGCGCCGGCCCCCACAGGCACGCCACGCCGGCGGCGATGGCCGCGAACGGGTTGGTGCCCGAGCTGCCGCACAGGCGCACGGTGGAGGTGGAGGCGTTCTGTTCGTGGTCGGCGTGCAGGATGAAGATGCGGTCGATCGCGCGCACCAGCACGTCGTTGGACTCGTATTCCTCGCACGGCGTGGCGAACATCATGCGCATGAAGTTCGCGGAGTACGACAGGTCGTTCTTCGGGTAGATGAACGGCTGACCGATGCCGTACTTGTAGGCCATCGACACCAGCGTCGGCATCTTGGCGATCAGGCGGATCGCCGAGATCTCGCGGTGCTTCGGGTTGTTGATGTCGGTGCTGTCGTGATAGAAGGCCGACAGGGCGCCCACCAGCCCCGTCATCACCGCCATCGGGTGCGCGTCGCGCCGGAAGCCGCGCAAGAAGAACTGCATCTGCTCGTTGACCATCGTGTGGTTGGTCACCAGCCTGTGGAACTCCTTCTGTTGCTTGGCGTTGGGCAGTTCGCCGTACAGCAGGAGATAGCAGGTATCGAGGAAGTCGCAGTGCACCGCCAGCTGCTCGATCGGGTAGCCGCGGTACAGCAGCTCGCCCTTGTCGCCGTCGATGTAGGTGATCGTCGAGTTGCACGACGCGGTCGACAGGAAGCCGGGGTCGTAGGTGAACTTGCCCGTCTGCGCGTACAGCTTGCGGATGTCGAGCACGTCGGGGCCGATGCTGCCCTTGTAGATCGGCAGCTCCATCGCGGGGCTGCCGTCGGAGAACGACAGGGTGGCTTTGACGTTGGACGGGGTCATGGCGGTTCCTCGTGGTGTCCGTACTCTACGCTGCCGCGCGCGGCACCGGCCGCAGCTGGGCCAGCACCTCGCGCACCGCGGGCTGGTCGAGCGCGCCGCTCGGATCGCAGCGTGCCAGCAGCAGATCGAGCAGGTCGTTGTCGGGCAGGTCCATCAGCGCTTGCAGGCCGTCGGCCTGCCGCTGCGTGATGCACGAACCGTGCCGGGCGAAGTAGCGCTCGATCAGCAGGTCGTTCTCGAGCAGCCCGCGTCGGCAGCGCCACTTGAGACGGCTGAGCGCAACGGGGTCCAGGGCGGGGTCCATGGCGGCGCAGGCAGCATCGGCTACACGGTGCGCCGGACCATCAGCTCCTTGATCTTGCCGATCGCCGCCGTCGGGTTGAGGCCCTTCGGGCAAACGTCGACACAGTTCATGATGCTGTGGCAGCGGAACAGGCGATACGGGTCTTCCAGGTTGTCGAGCCGCTCGCCGGTGGCCTGGTCGCGGCTGTCGGCGATGAAGCGGTAGGCCTGCAGCAGGCCGGCCGGGCCGACGAACTTGTCGGGGTTCCACCAGAAGCTCGGGCAGCTGGTGGAGCAGCTCGCGCACAGGATGCACTCGTACAAGCCGTTCAGCTCGTCGCGCTGCTCGGGGCTCTGCAGCCGCTCTTTCTCGGGCGGCACGTTGTCGTTCACCAGGTACGGTTTGATCGAGTGGTACTGCTTGAAGAACTGCGTCATGTCGACGATCAGGTCGCGCACCACCGGCAGCCCAGGCAGCGGCTTGAGCACGATCGGATCCTTCAGGCGCCGCAGGTTCGTGAGGCAGGCCAGGCCGTTCTTGCCGTTGATGTTCATCGCATCGGAGCCGCACACCCCCTCGCGGCACGAACGCCGGAAGCTCAGCGTGGGGTCGACCGATTTCAGCTTGATCAGCGCATCGAGCAGCATGCGCTCGGAGCCGTCGACCTCGAGCGCCAGCGTCTGCATCTGCGGCCGCTCGTCGCGGTCGGGGTCGTAGCGGTAGATCTGGAACGTGCGCTGGCCACGCTTGGGCACGCGCTCGAAACGCGAATTGAGGTAGGTGCTGTCCGGGGCGTTCATCAGAAGGTCCTTACCTTGGGCGGGATCGACTCCACGCTCAAGGGCTTGAGCTGCACCGGCTTGTACTCGAGCCGGCTGCCCTTGCTGTACCACAGTGTGTGCTTCATCCACTCGCGGTCGTTGCGCCCCAATGGATGCTCGGGGTCATCTGCCGGACGCTCGTAGTCCTTGACGGTGTGCGCGCCACGGCACTCCTTGCGTGCCGCGGCCGAGGCGATGGTGGCCTGCGCGCACTCGATCAGGTTCTCGACCTCGAGCGCCTCGACGCGCGCGGTGTTGAACACCTTGCTCTTGTCCTTCAACCCGATCGCCTCGCTGCGCCGGCGCAGCTCGACGATCTTGGCCACGCCCTCGTCGAGCGACGCCTGCGTGCGAAACACGCCGGCGTGCACCTGCATGGCGGCGCGGATGTCGTTGGCGACGTCTTGCGCGTATTCGCCGTCGCTGGCGCCATCGAGCCGCGCCAGCCGCGACAACGGCAGCTCGGCAGCGTCGGCGGGCAATTCCTTGTGCGCCTTGGACGTGGCGGCGGCCAAAGCCTGCACGATGTGGTCGCCGGCGGCGCGCCCGAACACCAACAGGTCGAGCAGCGAATTGGTGCCGAGCCGGTTGGCGCCGTGCACGCTGACGCACGAGCACTCGCCCACCGCGTAAAGTCCACCGACGATCGTGTTGGGGTACCCGCCCTTGGGCACCACCACCTGACCATGGATGTTGGTGGGGATGCCACCCATCTGGTAGTGGATGGTCGGTACCACGGGAATCGGCTCCTTCGTGATGTCGACGTTGGCAAAGTTGTGACCGATCTCGTACACCGAAGGCAGCCGCTTCAGGATGTCCTTCACCCCGATGTGCGTCATGTCGAGGTGGATGTAGTCCTTGCCGGGGCCGCAGCCGCGGCCTTCCTTGATCTCCTGGTCCATGCAGCGCGAGACGAAGTCACGCGGCGCCAGGTCTTTCAGCGTCGGCGCGTAACGCTCCATGAAGCGCTCACCGTCGACGTTGCGCAGGATGGCACCTTCGCCGCGGCACCCTTCGGTGAGCAGCACGCCGGCACCGGCCACCCCGGTGGGGTGGAATTGCCAGAACTCCATGTCTTCCAGCGGCAACCCCGCGCGTGCCGCCATGCCCAGGCCATCGCCGGTGTTGATGAAGGCGTTGGTCGACGCGGCGTAAATGCGGCCGGCGCCGCCCGTGGCCAGCAGCGTGCACCGGCCCTGCAGGATGCTGACCTCGCCGGTTTCCATCTCGAGCGCGACCACGCCAAGCACGTCGCCATCGGCATCGCGCACCAGGTCCAGCGCCATCCACTCGACGAAGAACTGCGTGCGCGCCTTGACGTTCTGCTGGTACAGCGTGTGCAGCATCGCGTGCCCGGTGCGGTCGGCGGCGGCGCAGGCTCGCTGCACCGGCTTCTCGCCGTAATTGGCGGTGTGGCCACCGAACGGACGCTGGTAGATCGTGCCGTCAGGGTTGCGGTCGAACGGCATGCCGAAATGCTCGAGCTCGTACACCACCTTCGGGGCCTCGCGGCACATGAACTCGATGGCGTCCTGGTCGCCCAGCCAGTCGCTGCCCTTGACGGTGTCGTAGAAGTGGTAGTGCCAGTTGTCCTCGCTCATGTTGCCGAGCGAGGCGCCGATGCCGCCTTGCGCTGCCACCGTGTGCGAGCGGGTCGGGAACACCTTGGAGAGCACCGCCACGTTGAGCCCGGCGCGCGCCAGCTGCAGCGACGCGCGCATGCCCGAGCCGCCGGCCCCGACGATGACGACGTCGAACTTGCGCCTCGCGATCGAAGGTGTTGGCATGGTCTTCACAGTCTCCACAGCACCTGCACGGCCCAGCCCGTGCAGCCGACCAGCCAGACGATGGTGATCACCTGCAGCGTCAGCCGCAGCCACACCGGCTTGATGTAGTCCATCCAGATGTCGCGCACGCCGACCCACGCATGCACCGCCAGCGCGACGATGGTCACGAAGGTGGCAAAGCGCATCCACTGCTGCGAGAAGATCGCCGACCAACGCAGGTAGCCGAGCTTGGGGCCGGCCAACAGCTGCACGACCAGCACCAGCGTGTACAGCGTCATCACCACCGCGGTGACGCGCTGGCTCAGCCAGTCGCGCAGCCCGTAGTGCGCGCCGACCACCAGCCGCTTGGAACCGAAAGACTGGTTGTCCATGGGTGCCTCAGTACAAACCGAACAGCTTGGCGCCGAGGATGATCGTCAGCACCCCGCTGGCGCCCAGCGTGATGAGCGCCGACACGCGGCCCTGCTGCAGCGTGACGCTGTGCGTGACGTCCATCCACAAGTGGCGCACGCCGGCGATCAGATGATGCAAGAACGACCAGATCAGCGCCAGCACCACCAGCTTCAGCAAGAACGCCGGCACGAAGCCGATGCCGGCGATGAAGGCGTTGCTGAAGCGCTCGTACGAGACCTCGCTGGTCAGGCTGACGTCGAGCAGCCACACCACCAGCGGCAGCAGCACGAACATCAACGCGCCGCTGATGCGATGCAGGATCGACACCCAGCCGGCTGGCGGCAGGCGGTAGGCGACGATTTGCGAGACGTGGATGTTGGTGTAGACCGGGCGTGGCTTGTGCTCGTCTGCCATATATGACGGTCCTGGTGCAGGGGGAAACCGGATGATTTTATTTCAAGCGCGACGTTTGACCCGCTGGCGTGTCCGGCGCGTCACTGCAGCTCGTTGCGGTAGTGGTGCGCGTCGGTGCGGTACAGCCCGCGTCGCAGCTCGACCGGGCGCTCGCCGTAGGTGAGGGAGCGCCGCTCCACGCTGAGCAGCGGCGCACCGCGCGCCACCTCGAGCAGGCCGGCGGCCTCGGCGTCGGCCGCCACCGCGCGGATCTTCTCCTCGGCGCGGATCATCTGGACGCCGAACGCGGTTTCGAACAACGCGTACATCGGGCCTTGATAGGTGGACAGCCGTTCGGCGTCGAGCCCTTTGAACAGCCGGCCCGGCAGCCAGATGTCGTCCAGCACGACCGGCCGGGCTTCGGCCAGCAGCAGGCGGCGCACGAACACCACCGGGTCGCCGCTCTTCAGCTCGAGCGGACGCGCGACGTCGGCGCCGGCACGCATGCGTCGACAGTGCAACAGCCGGCGCTGCAGGTCACGTCCGCTGCCGTCGTCGGCGGCCAGCCGCAGGAAGCGGTAGCGTGTGGTCTGTTCAGCGTGCGTGGCGACGAACGTGCCCTTGCCCTGGCGGCGTGTCAGCAGGTTCTCGGCCGCCAAGTCGTCGATCGCCTTGCGCACCGTGCCCTGGCTGACGCCGAAGCGGTCGGCCAGCTCGAACTCGCTCGGGATCATCTCGCCGGGCTTCCATACGCCGGCCTGCATGTCCTGCACGATCAGCTGCTTGATCTGCCGGTACAGCGGCCGGAATGCGGCGGCGCCGCGCGCGTGCACGGGCTTGATCGGACGCTTGGGCGACGGGCTCATGGGCCCGATTGCAGCACAGCGCGCCACCCAGCCTGACCTACACTTGATGCCCGACGCGTCGATCCCCTCGACATCGCACCTGCCGTCCATCTTTCCTGGAGTGAGTTCATGAGCAAGAAGCCCGTCCGCGTGGCCGTCACCGGCGCCGCTGGCCAGATCGGTTATGCCCTGTTGTTCCGCATCGCAGCTGGCGAGATGCTGGGCAAGGACCAGCCCGTGGCGCTGCAGTTGCTGGAAATTCCCGACGAGAAAGCGCAGAAGGCCCTGAAGGGCGTGATGATGGAGATCGAAGACTGCGCTTTCCCGCTGCTGGCCGGCATGCAGGCGTTCAGCGATCCGCAGGCGGCGTTCAAAGACACCGATTACGCGCTGCTGGTGGGCGCACGCCCGCGCGGCCCCGGCATGGAGCGCAAGGACCTGCTGGCTGCCAACGCGCAGATCTTCACGGCACAGGGCAAGGCGCTCAACGGTGCGGCCAGCCGCGACGTCCGCGTGCTGGTGGTGGGCAACCCGGCCAACACCAACGCCTACATCGCGATGAAATCGGCGCCGCAGCTGCCGCGCAAGAACTTCACCGCCATGCTGCGTCTGGACCACAACCGCGCGCTGTCGCAGATCGCCGCCAGAACCGGCAAGCCGGTGTCCTCGATCGAAAAGCTGTGCGTGTGGGGCAATCACTCGCCGACGATGTACGCCGACTACCGCTTCGCGACCATCGACGGCCATTCGGTGAAGGACATGATCAACGACCCGGTGTGGAACAAGGACGTGTTTCTTCCCACCGTCGGCAAGCGCGGCGCCGCGATCATCGAGGCGCGCGGACTGTCGTCGGCCGCCTCGGCGGCCAACGCAGCGATCGATCACATGCGCGACTGGGCGCTCGGCACTGGCAGCCAGTGGGTGACGATGGGCGTGCCGTCCAATGGCGAGTACGGCATCCCGAAAGACGTGATGTTCGGCTACCCGGTCACCTGTGCCGGCGGGGATTACAAGATCATCGAAGGCCTTCCGATCGACGCCTTCAGTCAGGAGCGCATCAACCTGACGCTGAAGGAGCTGCAGGAAGAGCAGGAAGGCGTCAAGCATCTGCTGTAGCGCAGGACTCTCGAGTGAGCGCCGCCCCGCAGCATCCGCGCGACGTGCTGTTCGCCGACGGCGGGCTGGCGCCGTCCATCCCGGTGTGCGATCACTACTGCGGGGTCGAGGATCGCATGCGCAAGAGCCTGGCGCTGCAGGTGGAGCTGGGCCCGGTGTTCGATGTCACCTTCGACTGCGAGGATGGCGCGCCGATCGGCCACGAGGCCGAGCACGTGCGCATGGCGGTCGACCTGTTGATGTCGAGCGAGAACCGTTTCGGCCGCGTGGGCGTGCGCGTCCATCCGACCGATCACCCCGCATTCGCGGACGACATCGACACGTTGATGAAGCTCGCCGGGGAGTGGCTGCCCTACGTCATGGTGCCGAAGGCGCACGACCTGGCGGACGCCAAGCAGGCGATCAAGGCTGTCGACGCGGCCGCCATGCGCCACGGTGTGCGGGTGCGCCCGGCGGTGCATCTGCTGATCGAGACTCATGGCGCGCTGCGCGACGCGTTCGCGATCGCCGCACTGCCGCGCGTGCAGTCGCTGTCGTTCGGGCTGATGGACTTCGTGTCCGCGCACCAGGGTGCGATTCCGGTCAGCGCGATGAGCGCGCAGGGTCAGTTCGAGCATCCGCTGGTGCGCCGCGCCAAGCTCGAGATCTCGGCCGCGTGCCATGCAGCCGCCAAGGTGCCGTCACACAGCGTGGTCACCGAGTTCAAACAGGTCAAGGCCATCCAGGCGGCCGCCACGCGCGCAGTGCACGAGTTTGGCTTCACGCGCATGTGGAGCATCCATCCATCGCAGATCCAGCCCATCGTCGAGGTGTTCGCACCGACCGTGGCCGAACTCGACGAGGCGATCGAGATCATCGGTGCGGCGGAAGCCGCACGCTGGGCGCCGATCCGACACCGCGACACGCTGCACGACCGCGCCAGTTACCGCTATTACTGGCAAGTGATTGAACGCGCGCGCCGCACGCGGCAACCTTTGCCCGCCGAAATCGAGCAAGCGTGGTTCGGCGGTCGCTGACCGCATCGGCAATCAACCTGGAGAACGAGATGACCTTCGCCCCGCTGTTCGACATCACCCGCCGCGGCGCGGCTGCCGGCTGCAAGGCCGCCGCTTGCGCCGCCGTGCTGGTCGCCGTGCCGCTCGCCTGGGCCGCCGACACCGCCAAGCCGCAGAGCCCGGCAGCCAACAAGCAGCAGCGCGAGGACCGCGCCAAGGGGCTCGCGCTCGGGCAGGAGACCGCGCAGCGTGTCAGCGACAACCAGCTTCGCATCGCCGACCGCGTGCTCACTGGCGACGCGGCGTGCGAGTTCAACCAGACTGTCAGCGTGACGCCGATCTCCAGCCAGCCGGGGCACTTCAAGCTGACTTTCAAGAACGTGAACTACACGGTGGTGCCCGAAGAGACCACCAGCGGTGCGATCCGCCTCGAGGACAAGAAGGCCGGCATCGTCTGGCTGCAGATTCCTTCGAAGTCGATGCTGATGAACGCCAAGGTCGGGCAACGCATGGTCGACGGCTGCATGCACCCCGAGCAGCGCGCCGCGGTGACCGCGGTGGAAGGTGCGGCCAAGAAGCCATAGCCTGCGCGGGTGCGCGCGGCGTCGCGCACCTGTTACGAAGAGGGAGCGAGTGCACGCGTCGAGTGCATGCGCTCCTCGAAGCAGGACACAAATCTCCGCACATCGTGTCGGCTCATGCGAGCGTGAGAAGTGACACGGGCGTATTCGCGCGCAGAATCAACTTGCAACGCTTCGCACCAAGTGGCCCCGAAAGAATGGATCTCACTGTGCTTCCCTCAAGGAGAGAGATCCAATGAAACGCCTGCCCATTGCCATCGCTGCAGCGGTCGGTCTGTCGATCGCGGCGCCGCTGAGCGTGTCGGCCAACGACAAGGCCGCCAAGCCGCAGCAGCACGCCGCGCTGTCGTCCGAACAGCTGACCACCGCCGATCGCGTGCTGCTCGGCCAGTCGCGCTGCGAGTTCGACCAATCAGTCAACGTCGCCGCGGTGCCGGGCCAGAAAGGCTGGTTCAACGTGGAGTACAAAGGCAAGTCATACCTGATGACGCCCGAGCACACCACCACCGGTGCAGTGCGCCTGGAAGACAAGAAGAACGGCATGATGTGGCTGCAGATCGCCAACAAGTCGATGCTGATGAACAGCAAGATCGGCCAGCGCATGGTCGACAACTGCGTGCATCCGAGCCAGAAGACCTGAGGCCCGTCATCGATCGCAGAGCCCCGCTCGCGCGGGGCTCTTCGTTTGTCGCGGCCGATTAGGCGCCGCACTCTCGACGCGGTCGCCCACCGCGGTGGTTCTTCTGGTATGCTGCAGTGCAGCATCGTCACCGATGTGCCCTCTTGTCAACCCTC
>Ga0268264_10002710_pt1 | contig 15460 bp, 16 predicted proteins | sample KBSSwiS32_FD_190357 | JGI IMG/M metagenome (GOLD analysis project Ga0268264, IMG submission 190357) | Switchgrass rhizosphere microbial communities from Kellogg Biological Station, Michigan, USA - KBS Switchgrass S3-2 (SPAdes) (version 2) | ecosystem: Host-associated > Plants > Roots >...
TATCTGCACAGTTCCGCGAAATTTTATATTACCGGAGAACAGGGAATCTACAGTGTGACAAATTTTATGGAATTGTCAGATGAAGATTTGTCGAAAGAGAAACACCGCTGATGTACCGACGAGTCCCGCGCATCAGCAAAATTTCAGGAGTCTCTGAGGCGGAGACTCGTCGGGGAAAAAAAGAGGAACATCAAACTGAAACCATTAACAATGTCAAACAAGCTACCGGAATTATCTTAAAACTCTAATATGATTAATAAAACAAAATTGAGAGTTCTATTTTTTTTACTTTTCCCATTACTTCTGAATGCACAAACGTATAACTCGGATAGCTTGAAGATTGTCATTCGATCAAGGACAAATTTCGTTGTCCGAGGCTATGACGATCTAAATTTGAGAATAGATTTGTTGTCTCGCTCTGCGAAAAAGATTCTTTGTTATCAAAAACTAAGAAGCGTATATCGATCCACGTTCGGCAATTGCTATTTCGAACTGTTTAAATTTGATTCGACAAGCACTCCGCGTGACATTACACAATCGGTTATTGCCATAGTTCATCCACCAAGGGATTTTAAGAACAAAGAAGAAACAAATACTTACGATATCGAAAAAAGCAGTTTGTCTCCGCACGAAAAACGAACATTAATTTTCAACGTCCTTGATTTTATTCCCGATTTGGATTCGGGAAATTATTCGATGGTTTTCTACCTTAGGAATTTTACCAATTATGGATTTGACAAAGATGGGCACGTTGTTGCTGCCAGCATTAATTATCTAGAGTCGATAGACATGAATTTTGATGTAGTTGTCCCGATCGTCAAAATGAAACGAATTGAACCTTAAGTTTCATAACTTTTTTCACAGTGCCACTTTAAAAAAAACCAAAGGCAACGTTTTCCGGGTACAGTAATTTTGATTAATTGACGAAGCGGCATTCTTAGCATGAATTGCATAGTCCTGACTAAGCGGTTGATCCGGCAAAGTATGGAACTCAGGGAAGAATTTCAACTGAAAAAAAAGAAAATTAAAATGAAGTATCTTATATTATTACTCGGCTTGTTTACATTTTGCCAAATGGAGTCGATTGCGCAGGGTTGTGTTGACACCGTTCGTATCCGCGGCTACTTTGTGGGAAGCAGAGAAACCAACGAAATGGGGCCACGAACAAAAAGAAATGGTGACACAATAAGAATTGAAATGCCGGTCGACACTCATTACGACGAAACTTTCATACCGATTGACAGCATCAGCAAGAAATTTCCGCTATCATACTGGCTTGATCATTTTTATCACCAAACAAAAGAAGTTTTTATTTCCTGTAAGAAATTCAGAGCATCTGAATTTATTTCCGGCGAATGTCTGGCGAATCTCGGTAATCCCGATGACTCCTGCAGATTTCCGAGCTTGCATTCCGAAAGGTTGTATGAAACCAGCAAGCAGACAGGCACTGTTTACAGTATCTACTACCTGGATGCCGTTTGGGGAAGAATTAAAATGACAAAGGGAACGCCAAAGGCAGATCTTGTACCGGGAGCAATTGCGCAGACGTCAATTAGCCCGCATGAGAAACAATTCTTGCTCTACGTTTTTATCAGAGCAAAGTCGTTGCAGGTAAATCCTAAAATCAATGATCCACACGTCACAATTTGGAAGAAAATGAAATGACGTCGATGACAACTTGTAATCTTTGTTCTCACCATAATGTGCAATTCTTACGAAAAAAGAATCCAATTAACAAAGGGCGTGAAAATTTTAACAGTTGCATACTTTCTCTTTCGCCGTTGTTGGTGTTGTCACGAGCTCCGCAGGATGCATCAAACTAAAACACCAACAACGGCGAGGAATGGCGAGAAGTTGGATTTTATTATTTCAATTCAGTGTTTGAGTAACATTCTAAATGCGTAATTGCGCAAAACAACATTCTGCTCAGAACGTAACGGTAAATTCATGGCAGTCGTCAGAAAATTTGTATTCAATCTTAAACGAATACATTTCACAGATCTTTTTTGCAATGGCTAATCCAAGCCCAATGCTGTCCCCATTATCGGAGTTCGTTCCTTTTTGAAACCGGTGAAACATTTTTTCTTCCGACAATGCTGAATGCGTACCCGTATTTTTCACAATGAGTTGCCCTTCTTCGATGTTAATGAAAACTTGTTTCTCCTCGTTGTTATGCCGAATTGCATTTGAAATTAAATTACTAACAAGGATCTCAACCAAAGTAGTATTCGCCCTTATATTCAGATTTGTACGAAATGAAGTTTGAATCCGGATACCTCTAGCTTCTGCATGTAATTGATATTGTGCAATAATTTTTTTTATGCTAGAATTCACATCAACACTTTCCGTTTCCGGGTACTGATTATTTTCAATTTTTGACAAAAGCAATAGCGATTTATTTAATCGGATCAGGCGTTGGTTTGCATTCTCCAGGTCGCCTATTATCGTGGCCTGCGATTCCGACAATGGAGAAGTTTGCATGAGCAACTCCAGTTTGCTTTGAAAAATGGCCAACGGTGTTTGCATTTCGTGGGATGCGTTCTCTGTAAATTCTTTTTGCTGGATATAAATTTGGTAATTGCGATTGTGCAAATGACGAACTGATTGATTCAATTCATTGAATTCATCCGTATCGCTTTCCTGGAATGGAAGATTTGTATTTTTATTCAGCTCATACTGCTGCATATTATTGAGCGCATTATAAAAAGGCTTCCAGGCTTTTTGAGAAATCTTGCGGTTGATCCATAAGAGCCCACCCATTAATAGTAACACAAAAATTACCTGCACTGTGAGAATGCTGCCCAGCAAATCATCACTTTCAACCAGGGAACTGCAGATTAACAGGTTGTACAATTTCCCGGCAAATTTAATGGAGCCGGATATTTCCCGGTATGGCTCGCTTTCTGTTTTGTGATGCTCACCGGTAAATCTATATGCTGTATAGATGCTGTCTTTTGATGGATGATCGATCGGTTCAAGTACGATGTCCTTATCTAGTTTTGACCATGCTGCCAGTTCTTGTTCAGAGTTGATGGCGTCAACGTTTGACCTGATTTCACGCAGTTGTATACGCAAAGATTTGTCGACTGCCTCCAACAAAACAGATTGCACGACGAAGTATAAAATCGGAATGGTAATAAGTAAAACGGTCAGCGAGTAAACGAGGAAAGGTCTTATTGTTTTGTTTAGAAGTTTCATACTTCAATTTCCAATTTATATCCCATGCCGTAAATGGATTTTATATAATCCTTACAGCCTGCGCCATGTAATTTCCTTTTGAGATTTTTCATGTGAGTATAAATTACATCGAAATTGTCAAAGATTTCAACTTCATTGTCGGAAAGGTGCTCCGCGATTGCATTTTTTGAAAGAACCCTGTTTTTATTATAAGCTAAATAAAGTAAGAGATCGTATTCTTTTCTCGTGAGATCAACATTTTTGTTATGAATTAAAATTGTGCGCGCATCAAGATCGATCGTCAATTCATTTAGCACAATCACTTTGTTTCCTTCAAAACGTCTTCTTCTAATTACTGCAGCAATTCTTGCATTGAGTTCAGATAAATGAAATGGTTTCACTAAATAATCATCGGCACCTGTATTCAATCCCCGGATGCGGTCATCGACAGAATTTCTTGCAGAAATAATTATTACGCCGTCTGTTTTTTTCTCAACCTTTAATTCTTCCAGTAAACGAAGACCATTTCCATCAGGTAATGTAACATCGAGAAGTATGCAATCGTAGTCAAATGATTCAACTTTTTGCCGCGCAGTTTTATAATCAGCCGCGGTATCGCAAACATAGTTTTCCGTTTTTAAATAAGTGACGATGCTTTCAAGTAGGTCTTTTTCGTCTTCTACAACCAGGATTTTCATGCAGGAAATTTGCGCAAAAAATATAACATCAAGCTGAATAAAATCTGAATCGAAAGCCAGACAAGAGTTGGCGGGTGACGGTTAATAGCCGATCTTTAGTGACCTCATCTGCTAAGCGTTAACACTCAGTTGAGAAGTCGTTATTTTATTAAAAATATAGCGTATGAAAAATTTTAAAAATCAACTCGCCCGATTGATTTCAATCAATTCTTTCCTTGTCGTGGTGATCTGTACATCCTCTTGTAGTGCCCAAACAGTGCCGGCCAAATCACTACTTGCTCTTTCCAAAGCCAATCACACGCTCGCGATTGTAGATCCATCGACATTGAAAGTTATCGCGACAGTTCCGGTTGGGGAGGATCCACATGAAGTCATTGCGTCTTCTGACGGAAAAACTGCTTTCGTGAGTATTTATGGTGGAGGCAGTTTACACGAATTGAATGTCATCGATCTCATCGCGCAAAAACCTTTGACGAATGTTGACACAAGGCCAATGTTCGGTCCGCATGGACTTGTTTTTGTCAATGGCAAAGCCTGGTTTAGTGCGGAGGGTTCCAAGGCAGTTGCTTCATATGATCCCTCGAGTGGCAAACTCGACTGGAGCATGGGAACCGGGCAGGATCGCACGCATATGCTATTTGTTACACCAGATGCAAAAAGAATTTACACAACAAATATGGGGTCAGGTACCGTGAGTATATTGGAATCGATGCAAGTACAACCCCCAGGAAACGCGCCGCCAAATGCAAGACCGCATGAAGAGTGGGTGCAAACTATCATACCCGTTGTCAAAGGTTCCGAAGGATTTGATGTTTCACCCGACGGCAATGAATTGTGGACAGCTTCGAGTGACGGTACCATTTCTATTGTTGATCTCGCCGGAAAAAAATTATCTACCAAAATCGATGCAAAAGTAAATGGCGCTAACAGGGTAAAGTTTACACCCGACGGCAAAATGGTTTTTATCTCAAGTCTCGGGACGGGAGAACTTACAATCTATGATTCGAAATCACGAAAAGAAATTAAACGAATAAAAACCGGCAAGGGTTCCGCTGGAATCTTAATGGACCCGGATGGCTCAAGAGTTTTTATTGCATGTTCTGCTGATAACTACGTTGCCATCGTCGATCTGAAAACTCTGGAAGTCACAAAACATTTTGATGTGGGAGGAACACCGGATGGATTGGCCTGGGCAATTAGAAATTAATAAAATCAGGTCTCATTTGAACATCGAATATTGAACATCGATTATTGAATAATCTTCACTCAAATTAAATACACAATAATCAATGTTCAATTTTCATCGGACGCCCGCTAATAAATTTCTTCTCCATCAAAAAACATTTTTCTTTGCCTCCAGCGCAACCGGCTCAACATCCACCAGCTCGAGCGATTTCACCATATCCTTTACGGTGTCCTTGTATTTTGAGAAATGTTCAGTTTGAACATGTGATTTGTATGCTTCTTCACTGGCGTAAATCTCAAAAACCGTTATGTGAGTTGGTTGTTTTTTTTCATACACCGCATATAAGCTGAGCACACCGGCTTCTTTTTTCACAGCTTGTGAAATTCCTTCTTTGAGTGCCGACTTGTAATTTTCTAATTGTGCTGAATCAACAATGATTTTTGCAATGCGCATGTAATGATTGTTATTTTGAGCGAAAGAAGAAGAGAACATGGTTGTCAAAATGACAATACCAATGAGGACTGATTTGTTGATCGATGCTTTCATTTTTTTTAAATTATGATTTCCATTTTGTGTCTTTGTGCCCTTGTGTGAATCCCAAAATTCGCAAAAAGGGTAGTGCTTTGTAGGTGTTTCACAAATTTAGTTGTTTGCTTGTTGTTGGCTTTGCTCTTGCGCCGGTTTTGGTTTCACACAAAGGCACAAAGAGACGAAGGGTTGTCGGGGCGCTTTGCACTTCTGCGTTTTCTTCTCGTCTTTTCGTGATGCACTGTGGTGATTCCGGTGCAGTGGTGAAATGTGATACAACTTCTTCCGGCTCACATCCGGCTTTCAACATTCCCATAGCCATCCCCGTTAGTTTATTGTAAACACTCCGGTTCCTTGTTTGCTTATCCAACAGGCGATAGAGTTTCGACGCAATCCGTGATGCTTTCGCCAACACGCCTGCGTTTTCCATCGTCTTTTTAAACTTCGGATCTTTTAAAACACGTTTCCTGCTGAGAGAACTTTTCTGACGAACGTAGTATTGTCCGTCCATTTTGTAAAAAGTTAAATCGCTCACGGTTCCTCCGGAGATGTAAAGGGACCAACTTGTTTTGCCATAAGATTTGGATTTTGTTGTTAGGGCACAAACGACGTGCCGTCGAGTGACTGATAAATTGAATTCGACAATTTTTATTGGAAGTCGGATCGGTGTTAGAAGTTTTCAATAGTCAACTTATGCTGTGTTAGACAAACAGCTAAACGCCTTACGTTAGACTCGGTGTTACCTTATGGAGAAGCCGGGATTAACCCGGGAAAAACCCATACATTCCCTATGGGTAAAAGCGTTCGGGACTTATAGTAAAAGCGTTGGAGACTTATGGTAAAAGCGTTGGAGATTATGTGAACCTAATGGGCAATTATGATCATCTTCTAAATAAAATGATCCAAACTCTATACTTAATACGTGTTATGCTTAGAGGTAACCCTTTGCGCCTTGATTTACTTTGCGCCTTTGCGTGAAAAAAAGTCTCCCGCAAAGGCGCAAAGTAAATCAAGGCGCAAAGAGTCGCTTCTAGTCGAGTAATTTCCATCAATCATCTGCAGTCGCTATTCACGATTTTGCATCGTTGATCTCGATCCAAAATCCGTCCGGGTCTTGGAAGTAGATTTGTTTTACACCGTCAACGCGGTTTGTGAATGTACCTTTTTCACCGGTCCAGCTTTCGAATTGTACATTATTCTTTTTTAAAACTTCAATAAAATCCGTGACGGATGGAACAGTGAAACAGAGATGGGTATTTTTATCGTGTTCGGTTTTTTGCGCAGCGCCGGAGATAATATGCAAATGTGTTTTTGGTCCGATGAGGAACCAGGTATGTTTGCCGTCGTGGAATGGTTCTGGAATGGTATCCAGTCCCACGATATCTCTGTAAAAATGGGTGCTTACCTGGAGATTCACAACATAAAAGGCCATATGATTAACCCTGGGAGTAGTTTGTGCAGAGGCATTGAACAACAAACACACATTAAAAACAAGCAAGTGAAAAACAGCCAACGAAACCTTTTTCATAAATTATTTTTTAATAGACGGTAATATAAATATTTTATGGCTGTGAAGGCGTTATCTGGAGTGAAGAATCGGTGAGAAGGCTTATTTTTGCCGCTCGCTATTAGTGATTGCGCAATTGGTCCCGTAGTTCAATGGATAGAATAGAAGTTTCCTAAACTTTTGATACAGGTTCGATTCCTGTCGGGACTACCTAGCCCTTTAAAGTATTATTACAAAGCATCTTTATCATTCTTCCCTGGTCCGCTTTTCGTCGAGAGGCCGGAAACGTTCTTTTCCTGGGATTCGTTTAACAGTAGGTGTTTGTCATTCATGGCGAGATCGCGAATTTTACAAATTTACCGCAAACCATCGCCGTTGCTCGTTCTTGAACGATCACTGTATTGAAACCGAACATCATGGTGTCTCGCAGGCCTTGACAAAAAAATGGTCTTCAATACCTTATAAACTCGGCACTCTTTTGGAATCATCCTTGTGATTTAGCCGCCTTACTCGTCATAAAACCGACCATCCCATGGTACGCCACTATCTCAAGATTGCCTTCCGAAGCCTCAGGAAAAGCAAGGGCTTTACCGCGCTCAACATCATTGGCCTCGCTGCCGGCCTCGGCGTCTGCCTGCTGATCGTCCTGTACGTCACTGATGAGGTGAGTTACGACCGCTACAACGTCAACGCCGACCGCATCTATCGGATCGACGAGGATATCTACTTGAATAACACCCGGTACGATGCTGTCACCACCTCGAAATTCTTCGGCCCCACGCTCGTCGCTTCCTATCCGAAGATCCAGCAGATGGTCCGGTTCCGCAACCCGGGCGACCTGCTGGTGAGGAAGGGCAACGAGCACGTCTTCGAACATCATTTCACCTTTGCCGACTCGACGATCTTCAAGGTCTTCACGCTGCCCATGATCGCCGGCGACCCCAATACCGCCCTCAACAACCCTCGTTCGATCGTAATCGACGAAAGTGCCGCTCGCCGCTATTTCAATAGCACCGATGTCATCGGTCGCACGCTGGAGGTAGATAATGACAATAAGCTTCTCAAGGTCACCGGGGTCATTCGGGACATGCCGGAACAGTCTCAGTTTCACTTCAGTTTCATTCGCCCCCTCCGCGAAGCCTACAACTTTAATGACGCCAGCGACAACAACTGGGTCAGTAATTCTTATTTTACCTATATCCTTGCCCAAACCGGGACGACGCGAGCCGAGGTGCAAAAATATGTAGACGAAGTCGTCAACCTCCATATTGGCCCGGCCCTCCAGGCAATGTTCCGTACTTCGGGCGCCGACCTCGAGAAAGCAGGAAATCACTTCCGCTGCCCCATCACCCCCCTCACCGACGTGCACCTCCATTCCAATAAGTCTGGTGAACTCGAAGCCAACAGCAATATCCAGTTCGTATACATCTTCTCCGTCATCGCCGTGCTCATACTCCTGATCGCCTGCGTCAATTTCATGAACCTCAGCACCGCCCGCTCGGCGAACCGCGCAAGGGAAGTGGGTATCCGCAAAGTCGCCGGCTCGACAAAAGGACACCTCATCATCCAGTTCCTCACCGAGTCCATTCTGCTCAGCCTCTTGTCTCTCGTCCTTGCCCTTTTCGTCGCTATCCTGCTGCTACCGGTGTTCAATCAGCTTGCCGGCAAATCGCTCCATCCCAACGTACTCTTCAGCGGCCGGTTCCTGCCCCTCCTCATCCTGCTGGTGCTGGTGGTCGGCTGTCTGGCAGGCAGCTACCCAGCTTTCTACCTTTCCTCCTTTCAGCCGATCGATGTGTTGAAAGGAAAGATATCCGCAGGCTTCAAGAGCAGTTGGCTCCGCAGCAGCCTGGTGGTCTTTCAATTTTTTATTTCTATTGGGCTTATTGTAAGCACTCTCGTCATCTACCGCCAGCTGCACTATATTCGAAATAAGGAGGTCGGCTTCAACCGAGATCAGGTACTCGTCATCCATGATACCTGGTCGCTCGGCCGGGATGGTACGACCAATCTTCGCAATAACCTGCTCACCCTTGCCGGGGTCACCGACGCAACCATCACCCCCGACCTCCCTACCGTCGGCGGCGGCCAGTACTGGCAGGAAGGCTGGTTCCCGGATGCCTCGCTCGACGCCCAAAAGGCGATCCTCATGACTACGCTCAGGGTCGACGACCATTATATTCCTACCCTCGGCATGCAGATGATCAAAGGTCGCAATTTCGACTTCGCGCAATTTCCTACCGACTCCACCGCCATCGTCCTCAACGAAGCCGCCGTAGCGACGCTCGGCGTAAAAGACCCGCTCAAGCTGATCCTCTACAATCATGATGATCTGTTCAAGACTATCACCTATCATGTTGTCGGCGTCGTAAAGAATTTCAACTATAACTCCATGCATGACAAGATCCACCCCCTTCTCATGGTGGCCAACACGTATAACTGGAGCAGCATGGCCGTCCGCTTCCATACGAATGATGTCTTCAGTCTCGTCCGGCAGGTGGAAAGTAAGTTCCATGCCGCTAAACAAGGATTACCCTTCATCTACACTTTCATGGATAACGACTTTGATAAATTGTATCACGCCGAGCAACGGACCGGCCGGATCTTTATCAGCTTCGCCGTCTTCGCCATCCTCATTGCCTGCCTCGGCCTCTTCGGGCTCGTTACCTATGCTGCCGAACAACGCACCAAGGAGATCGGGATCCGCAAGGTCCTCGGCGCCCAAGTCAGTGGTATCGTCGCCCTCCTCAGCAGGGACTTCACGATGCTTGTGGGAATCGCTGCGCTCATTGCCTTCCCCGTCGCGTGGTGGGCCATGTACAAATGGCTCGAAACATTTGCCTATCGTACGGAAATCAGCTGGTGGATCTTCCTCGTGGCCGGCGCCGTCGCCCTCGGCATTGCCTTGTTGACGGTCAGTATTCAAACTATCCGCGCAGCTCTTGCTAACCCAATAAAATCCCTCCGCAGCGAATGATCGGCCGATTGTTGCTGAATTACCTGTTTAGTATTATTGCACGCGAACCTAGATTGATACTAATTCGGAAAAATTTCTATTCATTGCGTATTGAATTTGTTTAGATCTTTATCCAAATTATATAAAACGTGTGTTATAATCGATTGCTGTATTCGACTGCAATATGAACGCAATTAAACTTGTTTTTGCTTTCTATTTTACAACGATTTTAAATCTTCGTGCAGTGATGCTTCCGCAAAAGGATACGACGGGCGAGCCAGTGCGTTGGTGATGACTTGATTCTAAATAACTATTCAAAAAGGCATTATATCTAAAGGAATAATCATGCACAAACAGTGTTACTGATCGATGGATCAGAAAAGTAACGATCAATTTCCGATACCGGCACATAAATCTTCCGCCGCTTCTTAATCGTTTTTATTTTGCCGGCAATTACTAATTGATCAAACTTAGAACGGCACATACGAACCACTTTCATAAATTCTTTGGCTGTAATATTTTTTGGGGATATCAATGGCGATTTTTCGCAACGGAGTTGTTTAATTGTTGAAGAATTTCTAGCTGTGTTGATTTTATTTTGTCAAGTTCCTCGGAGGGAATCATGATTAAATGCGTACTCTGCAAACCTATATTCACTTTCCAATTTATCTTTCGCGATGATGTCTAGTTCTTCAACTTGAAATTATCAAATAAGTGCTTCCATAATGCAACACTTCAAATTTTGAAGTGGTCGTTTATTAAGTAATTAAACTAGGGAAGTGAACTTCTGCCAACGAGCACTACTTGCTTATAACCGATTCAGATTTACCAGCCTCTTTTTGAATTCAACTATTCAGCGCCATTCCATAAAACGGGACTTGAACCTACCGGGCCAATTTGAGTAGCATATTAATATTTTCTTACAACGACCATTAAAATCTGGATCTCAGCAACTATAGCCAGAATTTACATTAATGTGAAATCTATAATTTTGAGCTTATTGGATTTGTTTTTAGCCCCAAAATTTCAATTACTTCACATTCGGCAACCTTCTTTCGACCTTCCATAAAATATCCTTTAAGTCCAACTTTAATTTTATCGTAATGGTATGGACGGTTCTCTGACACGATAATCCACATTCTTGCAGTTCCTTTTTCGGGAACAGACTTATCGTTTTCGACGATAATTTCACCTTCTGTATTTTCGAACTCTGGCCAAATCATGAATATTTCGTTGGGTTTATTATCAGGATGGGCGTACCAAAAATCCGACCGGTAGCCTTGATACGGAATAATCGATTGCCTTCCGCCTTCTTCTTTAGAATAGAAGCGATATTTTACTTTAAAGTCTGGCGGGTGCGCCATTCTTTCTTCATAAGAATTATGCATTGTCAAAGTTTTACAATGAAGAGGACAGGCTCGATTGATCAACCGAAAAAATTTTTCGAATCTTTGGATGCATGAACCAAACGCCTATTGGAAAGAACCAGAGGAGAAAGAAGTTTCCGGCATAGTTATCAAACGCCACTACTTTATTTTGTTCAATTGTGGCAATTGCTTTCCCGATAAACCAAATGACGTAGAATAGACAGTACATTGTGAAAACATGAAGAGGAATTATAACTGCAAGTGACCATCCATAATTCTTGTAATTGTCCTGGTGGATTTCGTATCCGCCTTTAAAGACAATGTAAACGATGAGTAAATAAATTAAGGGAAAGAAAAAATGGAAATTGAACCGTTTAATGCTGAGATCATGCTCAACAGGCAACCTTGTATAAAGGCTTCTTCCAAGGAAATAGTTACAATAGGCAAGCAGCGCAAACCACGCACCTGTCAGAGCCAGGCCAACATAATTTGAAGGAAAGACGGCAGGAAGTATTAGAAAAATGAATACTTGCCAAGTCGGAAGAGTAAAGATTTTTTTCATAACATTATTCAGGGTTTGTAAACTTCGTCACATCTAATTTATAACTTTTTCCAGGGCCTCGCACGGCCAAGTCAGGTGCCAAACCTAATGTGATCTGCAGCGGTTGTTCTGAAAAGGCTCTTTGAGACAAACCATTTATTTCTTTAGCCAGGATGTGTACTCTATAAAATCGTCTATAAAAATCTGTTTCATTTGTTTTTGACTCAATCCGTCAAAACTAATTTTTGAACACCTTGGATATTCGGCCCACATCATGATATCTCGACTATCCTGGTTTCCTTTTTCAATCAATCCATCGATGGCATCAAGGTTTTTGTCTGCAAGCTTAAGAATGCCCGCTGCAATTCTATTTTTTCCTGCTTGGTTCTCACAGTTAATATTTTCAAATTTTCTTTTTACAAAATCGGAGTTGCACTTGTAGTCCCTTTCGATTAATGAGTAGAGTAGCTTGTCAGAAATTTTTGCAATTGGTTGATGCCCCCAAAGCCTTATTTTAAATAGGTCAAACATATCAAGGTGTGCTTGTCGAAACTTTCATTTATCAATTCCTCTGTTTAAAAGTAGTTTGTCAAATTAATTTTAACTTTTCGTCATACCAAATGTCTTCCTAACAATTCCTTTCAGCTACCCGCGCAAGTCTCAAGTTTTTTATCGTCCTGTCGGGATTATGCGAAGATTTGCAAGTCAACTTATCCATTCTTTCACAACTGCCGTCTTAATTTATTATCTCCAAAAATCAACCCTGATTGTGTTGCGTTCGACCGCAAGCGGCACTCGATGACAAACGATTTTATAAAGCCCAATTTGGCGGCACCGAAAAATCAACAGGACATTTAATCATTTGACATCTCCGGGAAAGCTAAGAGCACATCTAGCCATTTGATGACAAAAAAACATTGGTACAGGCTGGACTAGTATCTGCAAGTACCGGCGAATAAAAAAAGTTGTTGCAATAGTTGGAAATGTAAAGTATATTACTTTATATTTGTAAGAATTAAAAGTGTATAAAATAAACTAATGAAAAAATATCCGATAAGATGCCCTGTTACAGCTTATTTAAGTGTCATTGACGGTCATTGGAAGCCGTTACTTCTTTGGCATCTGCAAGCAAAACCGTTGCGTTTTAAAGATATTTTGTCGCGTCTCCCGGACATTTCCACCAGGGTGCTTACAGAACAACTTAATGAAATGGAAGAGGACAGGTTGATTATTCGCACGGCTTACAATGAAACTCCACCCAGGGTGGAGTATGAATTGACTAATTACGGCAGGACTTTATTACCTGGTTTGGCCTTGTTACGTGAGTGGGGCATACAGTTCTTAAAGGAAAACAAGCACACTCTCCATCCCGATAGTGAATGGAATCAAAAAATTAATGAGTTACTAAAAAAATAAAATCACAACGCGGGCGCTGCTGTCTGTTTCCTCATTGCCTGCAAAAAAACACGTCAAAATGAAAAAGATTGAACCTGTACAATCAACAAAATTGGCCGTTTCGCCGGGTCCTTTCAGCACAGCCGTAAAGGCCAACGGTTTCTTATTCTTATCAGGCCAGGTGGGCATTGACCAGGATGGTAAACTGGCAAATGATTTTGATCTCGAGGTACGCCAGATCTTTAAAAATATTGAAGCTGTATTGACGGAACAAATGCTGACGTTCGACAACATCGTGACTGTTACTGTCTATCTAAAGGACATGCAGAATTTTAAACGCCTCAATGAAATTTATAAAACTTATTTCAACGGTTATTATCCGTCAAGGACCTGTATCGCGGTTTTAGAACTGCCGTTAAAAGCTAATGTTGAAATGACTATTACCGCCTTAACGATTTACTGATTATGCCACTGGTAATGGTTGCTGCATCGCCGCCTCTATGACTATCTCCGATTACGTTCAATTCAAAAAAGTCTTGAATATGTTAAAGAATTACTTCGTTATTGCCTGGAGAAGTCTCATTAAAAATAGAGTTTACTCTATTATTAATATTAGCGGGTTGGCAATCGGAATTACTGCCGTGCTCTGCATTCTAGTTTATGTGAAGGATGAACTATCATACGATAGATACCATCCAAATAGTGATCGTATTTTTCGAGTCATCCAGGGAGGAACCGGGGAGCAATCCGCAAGTCTGCCATTCTTGGCCGGACCATCTATCCAAAATGACTACCCTCACTTAGTTGAGTCCTTTGTACGCTTGTTTAACTGGCAAGCGTCCACACTTTCGATTATGTATGACCGTCCAGGCGATCGAAAAGTTTTTAATGAGCCGAGGTTCTTTTTTGCAGATTCGACTTTTTTCAAAGTATTTCATTACCAATTTATCAATGGCGATCCTTTGACTTGTCTTGATGGACCCGATAAAGTCGTCATCACTAAATCAACGGCAAAACGGTACTTTGGTGATGATGATCCAATAGGCAAAATACTTCGATACGAAGGAAAGCAAGATCTCGTCATCACCGGTTTGATAGAGGATGTTCCGAAGAATTCCCACTTTAAATTTGATTTCATTGCTTCATTCAAATCGCTGGAATCACCTGCAATTATTAAAGATTTCCCAAGAGGAACTTTTCCGCGACGGTGGTACTGGAATCCGGTGTGGACTTATCTCTTATTAAAGAAAAAAGAAGATGCTCCTGTTCTCCAAAAACTAATGCCTTATGTAGTCAAGAAATATTATGAACCAGCATTAGCCAGTCAAACAGAATATTCTTTACAACCACTAACAGATATTTATCTGCATTCAAGACCTCTTCTGAGCGAGATCGGTCAATTAAGCAGCATTCGATATGTTTACATTTTTTCAATTGTTGCGTTGTCGATACTCCTGGTTGCATGCATGAATTTCATAAACCTAACCACCGCACGCTCGGCCGAGCGATCCAAAGAAATTGGAGTTCGGAAAGTGATGGGTGCATTAAAAGTTAACCTGATACTGCAATTTATCATCGAGTCAATGGTCATTACGTTACTCGCAGCTTTAATTGCCATAGTACTTACAGTTCTTGTACTTCCGAGAATGGGGCTGCTCGTTGACAAAGAGCTTAGCCGAACCACTTTATTGGATCCAATGTTCTTACTCTTATTTATTGTGATGATTTCGTTGGTAGGTTTGATTTCCGGAAGTTACCCCGCGTTCGTTTTATCATCACAAAGTGAGGTGAAAGTATTAAAAGCAAAAAGCGCAGGTCTATCCGGAAATGCGTACCTGAGAAAGAGCCTGGTGGTGATTCAATTCATGGTGTCGGTGATACTAATTTCAGGATCTATTATTGTGTTTAAGCAAATCTCGTTTATGCGCAACGCGGACCTGGGATTTGATAAAGAACAAGTCCTCGTTGTACCCGTCGAAGGAACCTCGGTCATACCAAAGTTTGATTTCTTCAAAGAAGCCTTGCTATTAAATTCAAACATAAAGGAGGTCACTGGATGCCATGCTGTAATTGGAAGGGATTTCCAAACCAGCAATTACAAAAGG
>Ga0268264_10002715_pt1 | contig 15444 bp, 20 predicted proteins | sample KBSSwiS32_FD_190357 | JGI IMG/M metagenome (GOLD analysis project Ga0268264, IMG submission 190357) | Switchgrass rhizosphere microbial communities from Kellogg Biological Station, Michigan, USA - KBS Switchgrass S3-2 (SPAdes) (version 2) | ecosystem: Host-associated > Plants > Roots >...
TGCCCCTCCTGCGGAGCGCACCGATGCGATGGAGTGCATGATCTACAACTCCATCCCAAAATCATCGCCGACATCGTGCTCTCGGCGATGCTCCTCTTCCTCCAGGCCGATGCCCTGGCGTTCCTCGCGAGCAATCAAGCTTTCCTGCTCATCCTTCTTGGCGCCCGGCTTGCTTGGATCCTTCCGGTGGTCCGACGATTGAAGGCGGTGGGCGTCAGTGTTGCCGGTATGGCTGCGTTCAGAGTCTTTGCGTGCGTCGGCATCATCGGGCTGGCCCGTTCTGGGTATGGTACTCATGAACTCAGAGAGGAGCGGATCCTGCGGTGAGGATGGGCCTTTCCCTCCCTCTCCTGGCGCCTGCACTGAAGATAGATCTTTAACGAAAACATCCCGAAGTGCTTCAGCGTTCAGCTCCGCTTCTGATCGTATCTCCCCTGTTAAAGGATCATGCTCGGGCTCCCGCTCGCCAGGATGCAGAACCTCCTGCGGCTTGTTGTTGGGCGTGGCCCTCTCACGACCCTCTTCGTCCTTGGTGTCCTCCGCAGATTCATCTGGCGACGTGTACTCCGACGCTCGCATAGTGGTGACCCGCTCGAAGCCCTTCGCGACCTCAGGATAGGGCTGCCACTTGAGCTGGATCTTCGCGGCCGGGAAACCATCGGGGAACTTCACGAAGCCGTGCAGCGCTGGCAGCTCCTTGATGTCGTCGGGCATGACGAGGTGCTGCACTTCCTTGCGCGGCGTGATCGTGGAAGCGTCGCGCGAGTTGTTGTAGCCGTAGCTGTAAGCCTCATCCATTTGGCGGACTTCGCGGCTGCCGATGAAGTCCGAGCAGCGCTTGGCCGTCTCGATATCCGACGTCGTCAGGATCAACTTCGTTCGCGCCAGCGAACCCAAATTGATGGCGCCGTTCTCGCCGTAGGTTTCGGCCAGCTTGCCGAATGAGTGAATGCCCAGGACGAAGGCGCCGCCAACGGCACGGGCAGTCTGCAGACCATGCTCGATCGCCGGCAAGCGGTGGAGCGCGTGGACCTCGTCCAGCAGGAACCAGGTACGCAGGTTGCGCGTGCGGCCGATCCGGAACAGGGCGTTGACCGCCAGGTCCATCCAGAGCGTCAGGAGAGGCCTGTTGAGCACCAGATCAGGGTGCGTGGAGGTGATGAACAGGATCGCGCCCTCGTCGCCTTCCTGAGCCATCCAGCGGTTGATAGAGAAGCCCTCTTCACCCGGCGCCGGATCGGGCAGGAATCGCAGGGCATTTGCGTGCGTGTTGAAGGTGGCGCGGATCGATTCCGCCATCTTGGCAGCCTGGGTTGCTACCAGCGGGGCGGCGACGGTGTTCTCGAGCTCCTCGCTGATCTTTTTGAGGTCCGCCTGCATTAGGTGGTAGGCCAGCGCGCCGTTGCTCGTGGCACCCTTCTGAATGAGCTTCATGCACATCTCGACGAAGAGCGTCCGCGCCGCCTTCTGCCAGAAGTCGTCCTCCGAGTTATGGCCGCCCGGAACGAGGGCCTCTGCTGCCGAGAGAAACTCGGCGTAGTTGTCGCAGTCGGAGAAGATCGTCCAAGGCTTGCAGCGCTTGTCCATCGTGTTGAGGATGGTGTCGGTCCCAGGGTTGTAGAAGCTTTCCACGAAGCTGCCGGTGAGGTCGAAAATGATGCAGCGGTGGCCGCGCGCACGGGCCTGGGTGACCAGCTTCTTGAGCTCCGTGGTCTTACCGGCGCCAGTGGTGCCGATGAACATCATGTGGCTCTGCTCAAGCCGCCACGGCACCGGGATGGTCGCGAGCCGGTAAGGGACGTGGAAGTCGTGCTGGATGCGCTTTCTGATGGGTAGCTTCAGGACCTTCGCAGGGTGGGTCGCGGGCTGTCGGGCGGCACATTCCTTGTGAAACTCTTCGCGATTGTGGCGACCTATTTCCTCGGTCAGCTCCTCGCGCGAAATCAACAGCGCACCACGTTCGTGGCGCTCCTTCAGGATCTCCTTTCCGCGCTTCTTAGAGTAGTCGATGAACCACAGCGTGAGCGGCGCACAGATGAACACAGCGCCCAACGCCGAAGCCAGCAACAGACGCATGAACTTGTCCCAGGCCGCCACCACCGCTGAGTGGAACGGCACCCACGACATCTGCCCCACCACGACCGAACTATCGGGCAGCGTAAGGTTGACCTGCTTGTGTGGATTGAGCCCCACCCAGTTCCACACTTCCGCATAAATCTTCATCAGCACGAGTTGAACCTCGTGCTCCTGAAAGTAGAAAAAGGAGATGGCGGACAGGAGGATGGTGGAGGCGCCAAGCCACGTCATGATCGGTACCCGGACGCCCGCCCAGGTCATCATCAGCTCGTGCGAAAAAAGCTGCGATCCACGGGTGAAATTTCCGGAGTTTCGGACCACCTTCCCGCGGGCCGAGTGGTGCTCGATCGTGGCGGCCTTTTTGCTGAAGCGGATGTCGTTCTCAGACATGGTACTGCCTCACATTCTTGGCAGCAGACTCCACGAGAACTTCGATAGCTTTGGCGTCGGCTTCACCCGTCTTCCGCAGGCAATCGACAACAAGAATCTCAAGGACCATGAGGATCCGGTTGAGGTTCACGCCCTGCAGTTTGAGGATGAGTGGCGCACCGAACTGAACGACGTGCCGGATGGCTTCCGGACGATCGCAGCCACGCAGTGCTGCGACCTCGTCGATCAGGCGCAGCTGGTCAGGCGTAAAACGTACGCTAAGCTGGTGCTTCTTAGAGGTATCAAGCATTTCAAGCTCCGGAGTTCGCCCGGAGCCTGGTTCGGTTATCGCAGAGCAGATCTTATACTGCTGAAAAAGGGCTGTCTAGCCGACAGCTGGTTTCAGCTGGGATGCGGTAACCTGCTGTTACGACACGGTTTTCCGTTTTAGGGACCAACCAATCCCATTTGGGAGCGCCATCCCATCTGGGAACTATCTGATTTCGCTGCATAAAGAACCGCGGCTTGCCGCATAGGGTGTGCTAAAAATAGGGACTGATCGGCCTACCTGTCTCCGGGTCTTGCCTAGGCCGTTCCTGGGAAGGGGATCGCAGTCCCGTGAGGGACAGATCGGTCGATAGACCGCATCGGGAAGGTCGCTCCCTGAGCAGAAGCTCGGACGCTTGGGCTTGCCAGGCGAAATCTCAAAGGGGCTCAAAGTGAATAGGGCTGAGCCCCGTGCTGTGTGAGGGGCAAAGCAATATGGCGGCTCGCCACATCGTGAAATCGTGATAGAAACCATCGCGAGGACTCCACTTGTTCGGAGATGATTATGGCAGGGAAATTGGACAAGGAACGCGAGGCGATCGCAGCCGCGGAACGCGAGCTGATAGAACGCCGGAACCGCCTCGTTGAGATGGAGCGCGAGGAGCGGGAGAAGGAGCTCCAGAGGCTTGTCAAAAAGCTGACGGTTGAGTCCGCCATCGCGATCCTGACGCGTGCTGTGGAGCTCAAGCCGAAGGCAGCCCTTGAGGCACTCCAAGCGGCGGAGGAGAAGGCGGCTAGCAAGCCGCAGACCGAGAAGGCTTTGGAGCCGGCGTGAGGGGCTTTGCGATCGGGCGAAGATCGCGAGAGCAGCTTGCAAAAAAGGGCGCTGGAGCTTGCTCCGGCGCCCTTTTCAGTGTGTGGCCTGGAAGGAGGCTTACGCCCAAGCCAGGTGCGGAGATTGCTCTCCGCAATCGGTGTACGAGAGCCGCGTGAGATACTCGTACGTGTTCTCAAGATCGTGTTGCTTGAAACGGTGATACGTTGCCGAATTGCTCAACTTGGAACGGAGCGCGTCGAGCGCAATCTCGTTGGAGTTGGCCGGATCAAGATCAAGGCTTTCGAGCACTTGATCTGCCTGACTACGCTTCACGGCGATCTCGGGCGAAAAGGCAATGTGTTCGCTGACTTCGAGGAACGCGTCGCAGTTGCGGGCAGTCCGGGTCACCCGGATCGATCGTCCGAGAAACTGGGCTTCCTCAAGCACCGCGAGAAGATCGAGGCGGTCACGGAAGAGCGCTGCAAAACGGGCGATAGCGATAGCGATCGCGTTGGCGTTCGCCTCGAAGTTGTAGGCGGTACCGTCGAGTTCGCCGTCATCCAGGAGGGTCGGGATGCCAGCGTTCTGGAGGATCGATCGCAAGCTGGCGAGTTCGCGGGCGTTCAGCGGCGCGGGCTTCGAAAGGAGCTTCGTGTGCGCGTCGACAATACGGAAGAAGGTCAGCATGTCTTTCTCCATCTGAAGGACTGCTTCCCCTCCTCCCCCTCCTCCTTCCGGCTACGGTCAAGCGCATCGCAGGCGAGCGGGGGCGATGCGCCAGGGCCGCGAAGGCGGGCCGGGGCAAGCCCATCGGCGATGCCGTGACCCGGCAAGGCGGACCGCGCGAAGCGAGACGGCCGCAGGGCCGGCAGCAAGCAAGGGACCGCCGCGCCGGCCACCGCCCTCGCCCCACCCGGGCGACCTCCCGGCACGCGCATCGCAGGCGAGCCGGGGCGATGCACCAGGGCCGCGAAGGCGGGCCGGGGCAAGCCCATCGGCGATGCCGTGATCCGGCGCTGGCGGACCGTGCGAAGCGTTGACGGCCGCAGGGCCGGCAGCGAGCAAGGGACCGCCGCGCCGGCCGCTGCCCTCGCCGCACGCGGGCGACCTCTCGGCAGACGCATCGCAGGCGAGCCGGGGCGATGCGCCAGGACCGCGAAGGCGGGCCGGTGCAAGACTGCCGGCGATGCCGTGACCCGGCAAGGCGGACCGTGCGAAGCGTTGACGGCCGCAGGGCCGGCAGCGAGCAAGGGACCGCCGCGCCGGCCACCGCCCTGGCCTCACGCGGGCGACCTCTCGGCAGACGCAACGCAGGCGAGCCGGGGCGATGCGCCAGGACCGCGAAGGCGGGCCGGTGCAAGCCTGCCGGCGATGCCGTGACCCGGCAAGGCGGACCGCGCGAAGCGAAACGGCCGTAGGGCCGGCAGCGAGCAAGGGACCGCCGCGCCGGCCACCGCCCTCGCCCCATGCAGGCGACCTCTCGCAGGCGCAACGCAGACGTAGGTCGTTCGTGTTTGTCGCTCGTCTTGGATCTGCAGAATATTAAGAAGCTTCGGTTAGATGGACTTAGGTGGCTTGAGGGGGAACGGCAGATGGGCGACTGGGATCGAATGTTCGGCTGCGATGTCTCTGCAGAGAGCGTTATCGCCTCGATTAACAGCAGCTGGAAATCAGAGCACCAAGAACGCCTTGGATCGTCCGTCGATGCTGTGGAGGGTGCTGAGAGCCTCCCCTTGACGATAGCTTTATGCTCTTACGAGGACCTCGTTCGGTTTGACGAAGAAAACCCCGGCCTAGTCTTCACGAGACGTCGAAATGGTTCCGGTTTTGTAATGGAGATCACCGCTGCCCCACCAGGGTGGAGGCGTAAGGGGCCAGGGTTGAGGCTTGCTAGGTTCCCTTAATGCTGGACTGCCGTATGGACGTCGTCTGGCAAGGGGCCGCCGCGCCGGCCACCGCTCTCGGCGCGCTCGTGCGACCCCTCCGGGCAGGACGACGTGGGCGATCGCGCTACCCGCGACGGTCGCTTCGAATGCTAGCGGGGACCGGGTTAAACCGGCCCCTTGCCGCCTCCTGGTCAGTCGTCGTTGATGTCGAGGTCTTCTTCGCCCTCGTAGTCGCAGTCGGCCCACCAGCAGCTGGTGAGCGTGTGGCCCTCGGCGACGTGATGGTCGGCGGCGGTGAGATGGTCGGTGTTGATGTCCTGCGGCATGTGTAATCTCCTCGTTCTGACGGCGATCGGCGGTCATGTGACCGGGCTCGGGTCAAGGACACGGGCGAAGTCCGTGCCGCGTAGCGGAGATCGGGGAAGCCGATTTCCTTGTCGCTTTAGCGGCGGGAAAATTGGGGGTACCGATCATCCTTGAGGCGAACCGCAGCGCATGACGCGATTGGACGACCGGGAGAGGGATGCCCCTATCGGCGGGGCGCGAGCTATCGTCTGCCGGCCGGGCAAGGCGTAGCGACGTGCATGCCGGAGGGCCTGTGCGGATGCGAGCGAGCGTGGCCTGTCACCGCGCAGGCCACCCTGCGAGAAGGGGCCGCCCGGTTGCCCGAGCGACCCCTCGCGAGATGGTACTGTTGGAGGGCCGAAGCCCCCCGGCTATTTGATAAACTGGAAGTATGCGGTGAGGATGCCGCCGGTGGCAACCGCAGCGGCCATGAGCGAGCCTTGCACGACGATGTACCACTTGAGCCCGTCGATCGAGGTCTGGACGCCCTTGAGCCCGCTTTCGAGCCTGGCTTCGAGGATGGCCTGCATCGCGGTCAGGCGCTGGTCGTAGTGCTTGATGGCTTCAGCGACTGCCATGTCGATGTGCTCCTCGAAGGCGTGCACCACCTTCTCGGCGGCGTCGTCGGAGATACTAGCGTTCTTCAGAGCTTTGAACAACGTGATGTGCATGATCGTTCCTCCTTTGTCTTGATGACGGGAGTGATCGGGTCGGCGGCGCCGGATGGTGTCACAGGACCGCGCAGCGGCCGCGGGAGCGGCGGTAGGGGCAACGATTTTCCGCAGGAAAATGGTGGGACCCTGCCGTCCTTGAGACCCTCCGGCGCGGCCGACACACTGGGACGACTAGAGAGATTCCTTTCCCCACCTCTCGGCGGGGCTGGAGCGATCTGCCCATGGGCATGTCGGACATGCGGCGAAGGGGCTCGATGCCCCTGAGCCGCGCTGTAGCGTGACAGAAAGAAGGAGGGAGGCCCGGGCGGATGCCCGAGCCTCCCGATTAGCGCTTACGCCCGCTGGGTGAACTGTGCGGTGCGCTGGTCGGTCAGCCGGCGGATGTGCAGCGGCACCCCGGCTTGGCGCAGGCGCTGCGCGAGGTTGGACTGTATGCCCGAGCCTTCGCAGACGATGGCCTCGATCGGCCGCAGCTTGACCAGGTTCTCGTTGCGCAGGAAGGGCCCGCGTAGACCGTGTGCGCGGTTGGGGATGAAGCTGATCGCCTTGACCTTGCGCGACTGTGCCCAGGAGGTGGCGATGGCGTCGACGCCCTTGCGCATCCCGGTCGTGGCCAGGACCATTTCGGGGACCCGAGCCTTGATGTCGTCGAGGATGTCCCAGAGCATCTCGTGGTCGTGCCAGACCTGACCGCCCGACACGACGACCATCGGGCCGGTGGGTGCGTGCTCCTCGTTGCGCTGCCGGTTGCGGGCGGCGAGGAAGTCGCGGGCGGCGATCTGCGACGCCGTGACCCCGTTGCGGGCGACCTGCGATCCGCGGGTGGCGGTGAAGGGCTTGCCGGTCTCGACCCGGTACACCTCCGAGGCGTAGTCACGCATGGCTTCCAGGGCTTCGCGGCAACCCTGCAGGGTCTGGCAGAGCAGCTGCGTCTCCTCGAGCTCTACGGCGTGGATTTCCGAGGGCTCGTAGTTGCGGGCCAGCTCACCCAGCTTCTTCGCGGCATCGTCCTCGCGACCTTCGGCCAGGCGTGCGGTCATGTGGAAGGAGTTGACGAAGCCCCAGACGATCTGCTGCGCAAACTCCTCCATGCGGGTGTCGCGGAAGACGTCGAAGATCGTGCCGACGGCCAGTTCCACCGCGGCGCGTGCCATGTCCGGATCCGGCATCTCCGTCGCGATCGGCTCCTCGTAGACGCTCAGCTTGGCGAGCTCCGAGTGCTCGATGAAGGCGCCGTCGTAGCTGTGCTCGTGAGCCTCGTCAGCGCGGGCGATGCGGTCAGCGGCGAGGTTGGCGGCGAGATCGGCGAAGTTGTTGAACTTGGTCATGATAAACCTCCATTTTTCTGTCATCCTCTTGATGACCCCCATCATCAGGCAGGTGGCGGTCAGGAGGTCAGGGACGGCCGGAGGCCGCCGCGCAGCGGGCCGTGGGGGAGCCGATTTTGTTGACGTTCCGGAGCGCAGCGGAGGGGCGGCGGCAAAATTGGGGGAACCGCGGATCCTTGACGGACGCCAACCGACGCCTGCCAAACTTGGCCTACAGTGTGAGAATATTTTAGAATCGTGCTCTCCCCGCGCGCTCACGCGAGAGGGTGCGGATAGTGCTGCCCTCGGTGGGCGCGGCCACCTCCCGCAAGGGATCCTGACCCGTCAGGGCCGAGACCCGTGCAGCGGGGCTCGGTGGAGCTTGGGCTTTGAGCGCGCCGGCGACTGCCGGCAATGCGAGGAAGCCCTAGCGGAATAGAGCCCGGTGACGCGTGAGCGGCATGCGGCCGGACTCGTCGCCACACCGTTGGACAGATTCGCCTATCACGCCACCTGTTCAGCACGGAAGGCCGGCGGGTCCATCCACGAAGCGGGCGGTGATCGAAGTGGCTGCTGGAGAGATTCTTGGTGCGGCAGGTCTTTGCCCGCAGCTGGGCTCTCAATGGATGCTGCGAGGATCCGCTTTGGGTTCGAGGTAGAACTCAAAGTTCTCGATCAAAAGACCGTTCTTTTTCGGGTGGGGCACAGCCGAGAAGCTGAAGGTGCGCTGGTGCCCGGATTCTATCAAGGCGAGCAGCCCGTGCATGGCCATGTCGGAGATGCGGACGCGGCAGCCCATCTTGGAGTTGCGCTCATGTTCGGTCCTGGGAAAGGTCAGGACGCGGTCGTGCTCCGAGTGTTCGATGTCGTCGGGGAGGGTAAAGAAGGTGATGCTGATCGGGAAGGTGGTTTCCAAGTCGTCCGATCGCCCTTGCATGAGCACCTCGACCCATTCGCCGGCGTGTTCGGTGTAGTCCACCTCTACGCGCACGACGAGGTCGGGGTCGGTGATCTTCACTTCGATTTCGTCGCTCGAGCGGTCGTTATCGGTGGCCGTGCCCACGGCTTCCTCCCTGCGATTATGACGGAAGGATAGCAGGACGAGGCGCCAAGGCGAAGCCCTGGCGCCTAAGCCTCTTTGCAGAAACAAGTTGTTACGCGGCGAGGCGCAAGTCCGTGCGGAACGAGGAGCCGAGCGCCTCCATTTCGGCGAGGTGGGCGAGGTAGAGGTGGCCCCAGGCCAGATCCTCGTTGATCTGTTCGTCCTCGGCGAAGATGCGGGAGAGCTGGTCTGGCCCGAGGAGGTCGAGGTCCAGGCCGGCGAGCAGCTGGTCCCGGCGATCGGCGTAGCGTTCGAGGTCCTGGAGGCGCTGCGCGGCGCGATCGAAGCTGCGTGTCGAGGTGATGGCGAAGTCCTTCATGGCCGGTCACTCCTGCGTGGATCCAAAGAGGAAGGGCGGCGCCGTGCGCCGCCCTCGCAGGGTTTCAGAGGAACTCGATGTCTTCGGCGATGATCTCGCAGCCGTAGCGGGTCTGGCCTTCATTGTCGGTCCAGCGGGTGTAGTGGATGCGGCCGGTCACGCCGAGCAGGTCGCCCTTCACCTTGTGGCTGCGGACGCCCATGCCCTTGCCGTTGAAGATGGTGATCTTGTGGAACTCGGCGTCCTTGAGCGGGTAGCCGGTCTCGGGATCCTTCTCGACCTTGCCGTCGCGGATGCGGGGGCGTTCGGTCACGAGGGTGAGTTCGGTGATGCGGGTGTCGCCGCGATCGCGAGCGATGGGGTCCTTGGCAAGGCGACCGACCAGGTTGACGTTGTTCATTTTCCTAAGCCTCCAGTTGAACCGGTGGTTCGTCCGCCGGTGCCCCTGATGAGCCCCCGGGCGGGGTCCGGCCCACCGGAGCGTAGCGGAGGGGAACCCCTAAGGACCGGGGTGGTGCGGGCAGCCCGCGGTACGCGGGCAACACGGCCCGGTTCGCCGGGGTTGGGCAGCTCCCCGAACGGGGGCAAGGGGCACTACCGAGGCGGTCGGATCACCGGGTCTCTCTGGGGGCTGACCTTGGAAAAGAGCGACGTCTTTCGGCTCGCCCTTCCAGCATAAGGCCCTGTCGTTCGTGGTCGCCCCTCGTGACAGCCAGCGTCATCGAGCTCGCCCGGCCGGGTTGATCGAGCGCCGCCGCGCGTCGGCTTCCGAGCGGAGAGAGGATCTGGCCTGCTACACACGGGGTGTCAGTTCCACGCGCACCAGCACGGCAGGAGCAGTTCGCAGCCACCTTGGAGCAGCGCCGCGGTGATGGGCTGCGTTCAAGCTGCTGGACATCGATCGCGGCATGGACCGCAAGGGTGCGATCGCGATCTCCCGCGACAATCGCACCCTTGCGAGGGTGGAACCGGCTTCATCCTATCACTGGGATGGATCCGCGCTTGCCATGCTGAGACCGAGCGATGGCGACGGAGGCATCATCACGCTTTCGCGGTGGTCCGAAACATCCACCACAAGAGCGGTGCCGGCCCGAAAACCATAAGTGCTATGTTGACCCAGCTCGACAGCGGGAGCTCAGCGGCAATCAGGCGGTAAATGCACCAGGGCAAGACGATGGGCATCAGCAGGAACGGCCACTGTCTCATAAGAAATCCGGCGATGCGGGTTCCTTGGGAGGCGTCGTTGCCGTTGGGAAGGTGTCGCGCTTCGGACAGCGTGAACAGCCAGAGGATCGTTGGAACAACGATGGTGACGAAGGCGGCCGTGAACGGCGTCATCGGTTATCTCCGTGAAGCTAATGCTCTAGCGGTAGATGTCGGCGCGGTGGCCGATCGTCACGACCAGGATGAGGAGCTTACCGTCTTCGATTTGGCAGATCACGCGGTAATCGCCCACTCGGTAGCGCCACAGGCCCGCGAGCTGACCAGCGAGCGGTATCCCGCTCGATCTCGGATCGTCAGCGCAGGCGACCCGTTCGCGCAGGAAGGTGGTGATCCGCTTGGCAGCGGTGCGATCGGGTTTGAAGAGGGACTTCTCGGCGCTGGCGGTCAGTTCAATCCGCCAGGCCAAGGCGCTTCTCTACATCTTCAAGCGAGCTGGTGGTCTCTCGTCCGGCACGTACGTCCTCGAGCACCTTCTGGGCGAGGTAGACATCTTCCATGTCATCGATGCCGCGCTCGATGATCTCGCGAAGATAATAAGCTTTGGTACGCCCGGTGGTAGCGGCAAGCTGATCGAGGCGCTGCTCGATGTCGGGTGCCAGTCTGAAAGAGGTAGCCATGGTGAGATCGTTTGAATACGCGTATTCAACATATCACATCGAACGTGGAGATGCGAGCATGCGCTTTGATTTCATGGAAAGACCCGCCGCTCCGGCAGGGGAACCGGAGGGCGGGCCTTTCCGCCGCCGCTTTGGGGGTTACGTCGGCTAGCCGGGAAGCCTCACCGTTTCTGGGTCAGACGGCGGCCATACGCGTGGCAAAGGCGTCGTTTCGCACATGCTCCTGCCCCTCGAGCGCGGCAGAATTAGGACAGCGTACGGAGATATCGAGCGTCTCCGCTAGCTTGGACAGGTCGCCATGCGCACTCACAAGGTCCGAACGGACCTCACCCAACGTGCGCTGTATCCGTGTAAGCCGCGCCATAGGGCGCTGTATTGCATGCGCATTGATGCCAGTGGCCACACGGGCTTTGGCGAGCTCGACGACAAGGTTGCTGGCGCTTGCGATCAGGTTGTCGAGTTCGTTTTCGATGGACGTGATACTGCGGGCAATCCTCATTCCTGCAATTATTGGGGTCATTCAAGGTACTCCGTACAAAGTTTGCGCCGGGCGTGATTGCCCGGCGCGGGATGGTTGATGGTCAGACGGTTTCGGGCTCCTTCTGCTGCTTGCCACGTGCGGGCGTCTTGGGAGCGGGTGCGGTGCTGTCGCCCAGGCCATCGCCGGCAGCGGGGGTCTGGGCGCCGGCGTGCTCGTCCTCGGGACTTGCAGACGGCATCGGCGGGAGAGCGCTGTCACTGCCCATGGCGGGCATCTCGCGCTTGCGCTGCGGGCGCCGCCAGCTGACGTTGTAGCTGCCTTCCTCTTGCCGGAAGAGCGCCACGTCCAGGGGCTTCTCCAGCGCGGGATCGTCCAGGCGGCCCGAGTAGAAGCTCTCGCCCGAGCCGGAGGCCGAATATTCCCACAGCGCGCCGATCTTCACCCAAGTGCGGCGATCGGCCGACAGGCCCATGACGTCGAAGGCGGGTGCCTTCTCGTTGTTCGAGGCGACCTCACGGAGCGCCACGACTGCGTTGAAGCCCAGCGTCACGATGCGACCAACCGGGGTGCCCTGCTCGTTCAGCTTCAGATTGCCAATGTTCATGCTCATGCCACTTCTCCAGATGCGCCCGAACCCATTGTCCGGACCCACCATCCTCTTTCCCCCTCCTCCCCCGGGCCCTTCCGGCCCGGCCCGCGCGATCGCGCGTAGCCGCCGCGCCCACCAGGCGAGGCGCCACGGCTTGGGATCGTGAAGGATGCTATCGCTGCGCCGCAGGCCGTATTATCCTGGATCAAACCCCGGAGGACTGAGATGACGCGATCGACGGGAACACTGACCAGGGCGCATATCGCGGCAGCTATTCAGCGCGAGCTTGGCAGTTCTCACGCCAAGTCGCTGGAAATGGTCGAAAGTACGCTGCGCCTTATGTGCTCGGCGCTAGCCAGAGGCGAGAACGTCAAGATCTCTGGCTTCGGGACGTTCCTCTTACGCGACAAGTCCGAGCGGATCGGACGCAATCCGAAGACCCTGGAGGAGCATACCATTGCTCCACGGCGTGTGCTCACCTTCCGGGCCAGCGCTGGTCTGCGGGAGCGGATTGCGCCCAGTGCCGCCATAGGGCGGAAACGCGCGGCGGCCCGTGAGCTCGTTAGTCTGGACTGATTGAGAACAGCCAACCGTTGACCGAAAGCATCTCGCTTTCGCCACGATCGTACGCAGCAAAGGTCCCGTCGAGGTCGGCATCTGGTTTGATGAGCAATTCCAGCGTGTGCATCGAGGAGTCGGCGATTACCGGCTTCGCAAAGCCGGCGGCGATTGCCGGAGCCTCGCTGCAGGGTGGTCGATTCGTTAGACGAGGCTCGCTGGGCGGCATGACTTATGGCTCCGAGATCATCGGTCGGCGATCACAATGCCGGCGCGCACCCTCGGCGCTATGGATCGCATAGTTTATCTTTCGGGTCGCTTTCGGAGCGCCGGCTTCGCGCAGGAGTTTGCGGGCCTGTCGCATGAGTTGCAAGGCCTGGTCGATCTGCCGCTTTGCATGCGGCTTGGCTGGCTTCAGGCGGCGCATCAGTAATCCTCCCGCGCCATGATGGTCAGCACCCTACGGGTGATGGATGCATCGGCAGGGTCTTCAGAGCCATATTCGAGCGCAGGATCGAAATAGTCGATCTTCATCAGCACCGTGACGCCCTCGAGTTCAAATCGGGCAAAGTCTCGTTCGGAGAGTCGGGCCGGACGACGCCGCCCGGCTCCATGCGCTCGACGCGCTGGCGCGCGGCGCGGGCGTGCACAGCGTCGCCACGGGAGATGTGCTCTACCACGCGGCCGACCACCGTCCGCTGCAGGACGTGCTGAGCGCCATCCGCGGGAAGACCACGGTCGATGCGCTCGGATTCAGACGCGAGCGCTTCATGGATCGCAACCTCAAGTCGCCGCAGGAAATGGAGCGACGCTCCGCCGCCTTTCCCGATGCGATCCAGGCCAGCGCCGATATCGCCACCGCCTGCCGGTTCGGCCTTGGCGAGATCCAGTACCAATATCCTTACGAGCAGGTGATGGCCGGCCGGACGGCGCAGGAGGCCTTGGCCGCGCTGACCGAAGAGGCAGCCTCCCGGATGTTCCCCGAAGGCCTGCCGCCCAAATATCGCGATCAGATCGATCACGAGTTCCGGCTCATCGACCAGCTCGGCTATGCCCCCTACTTCCTGACGGTGAATGCGATCGTCGCCGAGAGCCGGCGGCGCGGCATCCTCTGCCAGGGGCGCAGATCAGCCGCCAACAGTTGCGTGTGTTACATGCTCGGCATCACCTCGATCGATCCGACCAAGCATGAGCTGCTGTTCGAACGCTTCGTGTCCGGCGAACGAAAGGAGCCGCCGAATATCGACGTCGACTTCGAGCACGAGCGGCGCGAGGAGATCATCCAATGGATTTATGAGACCTATGGTCGCCAGCATTCCGCACTGACCGCGGTCGTGACGCGCTACCGTACCCGCGGCGCGGTTGCCGAAGTCGGCAAGGCGCTCGGGCTTCCGCGCGACCTGACGAAGATGCTGACCGGCCTTGTGTGGGGCTGGTCGATGGACAGCATCCCGGACGAGCAGGTCGCCAGCCTCAATCTCAATGCCGACGACCATCGCCTGCGACTTACGCTCGACCTCGCTCGCCAGCTGATCGGTACGCCGCGCCACCTGTCACACCATCCCGGCGGCTTCGTGCTGACCCAGGATCGAGTCGACGACTTAGTGCCGATCGAGCCGGCCCGGATGGCGGACCGGCAGATCATCGAGTGGGACAAGGACGATATCGACGCCTTGAAGTTCATGAAGGTCGATGTGCTCGGCCTGGGCATGCTGGGCTGCATGAACCGCGCCTTCAACCTGCTTGAGCAGGACAAGGGTATTAAGATCGGCATGGCCGACCTCCAGGACGACGATCCAGCCGTCTACGCAATGATCCAGAAGGCCGACACGCTGGGCGTTTTTCAGATCGAAAGCCGCGCGCAGATGTCGATGCTGCCTCGGATCAAGCCGAACAAGTTCTACGACCTTGTGATCGAGGTGGCGATCGTCAGACCCGGCCGATCCAGGGCGACATGGTCCATCCCTATCTCCGCCGACGCGAGGGCAAGGAGAAGCCCGAATACCCCAAGCCCGAACTGCGCGCGGTGCTCGAGAAGACGCTGGGCGTCCCGCTGTTCCAGGAACAGGCGATGAAGGTCGGATCGTGGGCGCCGGGTTCACCCGGGCCGAGGCCGATCAGTTCCGCCGCGCGATGGCGACCTTCAAGCTCACCGGCGGCGTCAGCCACTTCTACGACAAGCTCGTCGGCGGAATGGTCGAGCGCGGCTATCCGAAGGACTTCGCGGAACGCACGTTCAAGCAGATCGAGGGGTTCGGCAGTTACGGCTTTCCGGAGAGCCATGCGGCGTCATTCGCCAAGATCGCCTATGCCTCATGCTGGGTGAAGCATCATCATCCCGACGTATTCGGCGCGGCGTTGCTCAATGCGCAGCCGATGGGCTTCTATGCCCCGGCGCAGATCGTCCAGGACGCGCGCAAGCACGGCGTCGAGGTCCGGCCCGTCTCGATCAACCGTAGCCATTGGGATTGCACACTGGAGGCGACGCGGGGGCGGTACATGGCGGTCGGGCTGGGATTTCATCAGGTACGCGGGCTCGCCAATGTCCATGGCGCACCAATCGCCGGCGCACGCGGTCCAGCCCCATATGAGAGCGTCGAGGAGGTGTGGCGGCGCGCCCGCGTACCCCGCGCCGCGATCGAGCGTCTCGCGGAAGCCGACGCTTTCCACTGCATCGCGGAAAACCGACGCCAAGGGCTATGGAAGGTGAGGGCCTCGGCGAAGCGCCTTTGCCGCTGTTCGCCGCGGCCGATGAGCGTGAAGCGCAGTTCGCGCCGGAAGGTCTCGAACCATCCGTGTCACTCCGGGCCATG
>Ga0268264_10002722_pt1 | contig 15423 bp, 15 predicted proteins | sample KBSSwiS32_FD_190357 | JGI IMG/M metagenome (GOLD analysis project Ga0268264, IMG submission 190357) | Switchgrass rhizosphere microbial communities from Kellogg Biological Station, Michigan, USA - KBS Switchgrass S3-2 (SPAdes) (version 2) | ecosystem: Host-associated > Plants > Roots >...
ATCCATTGTTGGGCGGCGTCAACGTCTAATTCTTTGGCGGTGTCCAGGGAGGTTTGCGCCAAAGCGGGGAGGCACAAGAGCAATGCGTACCATCGCATTGCAATATTGTACCGCCGGCGGATCGCGATCTGTATCTTGTAACTTTGAGTTCCGGGAAGCTAACTTGGGAACCACCGACCAGGTCTACGGTTCGCGCGTTTTTTCAAGAACGGCAAGCTGTTGACGCAGTCTTTCAAAGGTGCGGACACAGACGGCAAACCTGTAAAAGGAACGAGCGTTTTCGACAGGCAGACGCACGAACTGTGGGTGGGGCATTCCAGGTGGCGGGATGACCTCACCCTTTTCGCAACAGCAATCAAGGTCGCACGTGATCGGCATCGGTCGGCTGTCAGACCCCGGGATTTGAAAAAGTACTGTCCGGATACGCCATCATCCAGAGCTATCCGCTTCCTTTAATGGAGTAAACTCCTGCCGTCAAGAGAAAGCGTAGTCGATCTTCAACCAATCGTATTAGCTTTGCGGGAGCCTCACACTCGTTCTCATGAGCACTGTTCTTTCGAACTGTACGACCGCCTGCTCAACGGTGAAGAACATCCGTTCGCGCCCCAGGCGTTCCGCGAGCGTCGTCCGCTGCACGAGTGCCAGCGCCTCGGGGTTGAGTGCTGCGAGCCACAACTCAACGCCCCTGTCCCGAAATTGCGCTTCAGCCTGCACCAGCAGCTTGAGGGCGGTGTATTCGAAATCGGGCGTGGCGGAACAGTCGAGCAAAACAACCCGCGGGGAGTTGGCGGCGATCAGAGTTCTCAACTTGCCCCCAACGTTTTCCGCGTTTCCGAAGTAGATGCGGCCCACAGGACGGACGATAAGCAGGCTAGGGAATGACTCGTCTTCCGGATGCTCAGTGGAGCGTGGCCGGAACACATTTGTGCCGCGTTTGCGCACGATCTCGTCGACGCGCGGGTCGTTCGTAAGGCGCACGAGGCTCACCAGCGAGAGCAGAATACCAACCAAAATACCTCTGAGTGTTCCGAGTGTCATCACGCCAAGGCAGGCAATCAGAGCCCAGTGGAACTCCGTGGTGCGCACCCTGCGGATGGCTAACATTTCCTCTGGATTGACTAACCCGACAGAGTAAGCGATGACCACGGCTGCGAGTGTCGCGTGCGGCATGAGGGCGAGCACGGGTGCGAGAAACAGCAAGGTCGCCAATGCCGCTACGGCGACTACCAGCGAGGTGGCCTGCGTGTGCGAGCCGGCCTTAAGGCTGACCGCCGTTTGGGACGTTCCGCCGCCAGCGGGAATCGATCCGATGAAGGCTCCCGCGACATTCGCTGCACCGACAGCTAGCAGTTCTCGATTTGCGTTGACGGGCGGGTCGGTCGGCGCTAAGAAAGCGCGCGCAGCCGCGATCGACTCGGTGAATGAAATCAGGGCGACGCCGGCGGCGGCGGGCCACATGATCGAGAACAAGGAAGGCAGTGGCAGCCTGGGCATCGGCAAACCGCCCTCGATCTTCCCGACTATACTCACTCCGGCGGCTTCGAGTCCCAAGACGGCCGTAGCAGCGATCCCCAATGCCACGGCGATCAGCGGCGCCGGGAACTTTGGCAAGAAGCGCTTGGCGAGCGCGATGATGGCCAGGGTCCCCAAAGCGACTGCCAGCGTAGGCCGCGAGAACTCCAGAACATGTCCGATGATCGAGATCACGTCTCGGAAAAAACCTTCCTTTTGGATATGGATTCCGAGCAGCTTTGGCATTTGATCGACCACAATCACCAAGCCGACTCCCGCCTTGAATCCGGTTAGGACCGGATCCGAAATGAAATTGGCCAAGAATCCGAGCCGAAGAATTCGCGCAACGAGGAGCATCGCGCCGACGAGAACCGAGAACGTTGCCGCCGCGGTCAGCGGATCAAGTGACGGGTTCGTTTTCAACGCCTCTCCGATCGAAGTTGCGCAGAGGATTGCGATGGGGGTGGTGGTGCTAACGCTCAGAAGGCGAGAGGAGCCCAGCATGGCGTAGACCGCCATGGGCACGATCGCAGCGAACAGCCCCGCCTGCACGGGTAACAATGCGATGGTCGCGTAGGCCAACGCCTTGGGCACGACGACTGCCGCAGTCGTCAGTCCCGGGATTAGATCGTTGGCAAAGTCCCAGCGGCGGCTCTCTTTTTCCACTCGAAACTTAGAGTCCATTTAGGTGGATAGTATCCAAATGCGGCGTCAGCCAGGACTTACGGCCGCCCATTGAAAGCTTAGACTGAGACTTCATCGGGCTCGCCTCTTTTGGAGACACAACGGTGATTCTTTACGCCGCACAAAGGCTCATTTTCTCTTTCGTTTGCGATCTCCTCCGACTGAGTCATCGGTGAGCTACAACCTTCGCCAGAAAGACAATCGCTGTTCCCTAAATACATCAATGCCTTTGGCCTAACACGTCAGGTGTAGATCCAATAGCTCCATCAACCACGGGTCCGCGATATATAAGAGCTCGATCCAGCAAGAAGGGACATCTACAGTTCACAGGATCCATGGCACTCAAAGATTCAACTGAACGCGGAATATGTGAGACAGCCCGAATGCCTTCAATAAGCCTGACCAAATCTAACACCTGTTTTTGGTTTCTGGATTCCATTGATACCCTAGTCTCACTGCTTTCTCCGGTCCCGGACGTGGCGAGATGAAGGGTGTCATCAGCAAATCATGACCACAGTCCGGCAGATCCTGTTGTCAAGGTCCAGCTTTTCGGAATGGTACTTCCGCCGCCGGCACAGCGTGCTGTTCCTATCCCTTCTGTTGACGCTCATTCTGGCTCCCGTCACCCAGGAATACCAACTGCCGAGCGGACCGCTGGAGTTGTTGTACCTGATGAATCTGGCAGCGGCGGCGGTCGGCCTCGACAGCTCTCGCGAAAGGAGATGGGCGGTTGCAATAGTAACCCTGACCGCTGCTTCCAGAGTGATGGGTAGGCTGTTGAACCTGGAAGCGGTGTCGGAGTTAGCGGCGACTCTTTTCGTGGGGCTGGCGATTCTGGCGGCGTGTGCATCTTTACGATTCGCGCTCAGCGCCGAGCGCGTGAATCGCGAACAGGTCGCAGCTGCTTTGAGCACATATCTTCTTGCCGGCCATGTGTTCGGCGTGTGCTACTGGCAGGTGGAACAATTGCGCGCGGGATCCTTCGCGGTTAGTGGGGTGCCGGTGGCCGCGGGCACACTCGATTTGCCGACGTGCGTGTATTTTAGCTTCGTGACGTTAGCGACTTTGGGATACGGGGACATAGTGCCGTTGACGCCGACAACGCGAGGTCTGGCCGTAAGCGAGGCGATTATAGGGCAACTGTATCTTGCAGTGCTTGTGGCCCGCTTGATAGGTGCCAGAGTAACAAAGTGAATTCCGGCGCTGGAGCGGCTACCAGACTTCTAGCGGACGTGTAACGCCCTGCTCGTTGCTAGCACACCTTGCAAGTGCATCAGTGAAGCGTGAGCGGCGTTGGCGCAGTGAGATTGGGCTTGCGATCCGCCGTGCATGGCATTCCGGGCGTGGGATGATTCAGCTGGCCCAAAGGAAAGGTCACCAAAGCGAAATTTGGATTCAGGTTCTTCGTTTTGTGTGTGACTTTGTCGGGTAGTGGCCAGATATTCTCGTATTCCAAGACCCGCCGCAACCACTGCCGGATTTTCGACCAATGGCAGCGGTGCGTGCCATAGGCAAATAATGCTGCTCCCCGGTGGGCGGTGAAGATCTCTGCTAACACTCTCACTCTTCGCGAGTTGGACGGATAGAGAATCGATGGTCGGCAATCCGGAAGGTTCTCTTTTTGCAGATCGACGACGATGGATAGCTTCTGGATGCGCCGCCATTCAGGACTAGTCCGGGTCGTGATCAGAGTCAAAAGGAGGGCGGCGATTGTGGGTTCTACCAGACGCTCAGTACTGGTGGCGGGCGCACCTGGCGGTGCGGGAGATTCATTCGTTCCTTAAGGTGCATCGGCCGGCTTAGAGCGGAAGCCGAGGGCAACGCGCGAGTACCCTATTTTCCTACCATGTGCGAAACGTCTTTTTCATTCTCGATGCAAATGTACTCCATCAGTTCCGTGCCGGTGACCAACTGCCAGGTTAACTTCACGGTCCAGGGTTTGGTGTAGGCTTTGGGATCGTTCACGGTCACGGTCACTTCCATCGTGCCGAAATCGGGGCGACGGAAGCGCTCGGTGATTTTGGCCTGATCGGTCAGGGGGCTTCCCAGGTAATCGGCCCAGAGCCCGTCGCGCAGGCCATTGGACTCGACCACCAGGACGTCGCCGTCCCAGTGCCCGGTGGAATAACCGTTCCAGGCGGGATTGGGATCTTCGGGCAAGGGGCGGCCGTCAAGGAAGATCTGGCGGAAGGAAAAGTTTCGCTCCATTAGCAGGGCCAGGTAGGAGGGCGACTGCAGGACGCGGCGGGGAAACTGATGCGTGAGGTCCTGCAGGATGCCCAGAGGATAACAGCCGACGTCGGGATTATCTTTGCCAAAATCGGTCCAACGCTTGTCGCGGAGTTGTTTGGCCCAGGGCTGATAGGGGAGGCCGCCGGGCACCACAGCATTCAAATCCCAGAAGGGACCGGTGGGACGCCCGGGAACGCCTTGTCCCTCCTGCGAGTTGACGACGCTGCGACGCGAGGGGGCCCACAGGCCCGAAAAGTCGGGCTTGTTATCGGGAGTTTTCGGCGCGGGCGCGGCGTAGTTGGGCGAACCATCGGGCAATTTGGGTACGCCCGGCGCAGGATAAGCCGCCCATTGGGCCCACACGGGGAAGGAGAGCAAGAGCGCGAGTCCTGAACGAAAGAACATTGGATCATCGCAACACAAACCACGGGTTGCGGCAACTGGGGATTGGCGTATGCGTGGGTGCGATTTGACCTAGCCACTCACGCGGGTTCTATAACGACCGGAGGAAGTTCAGCAGGTCCTGCGTGTCGGAGTTGGAGAGTTGGATGAAGCGGCGGATTACGCCGTTGGCTTCGGATGCGGGGAATTGATTGTTGCCGTCGCTGGCGTGGGCGCGGATGGCTTGCATGAGATCAGAGGTGCGGCCGTCGTGCAGGAAGAAGATGCGCTGGCCTAGTCCCCAAAGTGGGGCGGTGCGGAATTCGTCGCCGGTGGCGGCTCCTTGTTGAATGCTGTCGGCTAGGCCGGGGCCCATGCCGTGGACGGCTGCGTCGGAATAGAGCGCTACGGATTGCTGGCTCAAGGCCGCCACTTTGTTTTGGCCGGTCTGGAGGCTCGGCGTATGGCACAGGGCGCAACCTGTGGTCCTGAACACATCGGCGCCGTTGCTCACCGAAGTGGTGATGGGGCCGCGGGCGGGGGGCGCCAGGAGGGCCATGAAGGAGCTGAATAGGACTACGTCGTCGCTGTCGCCGGTGTCGAAGTTCACATTATCTTCGGGGGTGGTGTTGAAGCGGCAGCCGGGGGTTTCGTCGCGCTCCTGCGGGAAGAGGCGGTTAGTGACGCCGTTCTCGACGTTGTAGGCTTCGCCGGAGAAGATCTCCAGGGATTTGTTTTGGGCTTTCCAGCCGAAGCGGGTGATAGTGCCATCGTTACCGCTGGTGTTGAACTTGCCCGTGATGCCGAGGGCGGCTTTGATCACGGGGTTGGCGGAGAGGTTGGCGCGGAGAGTGGCGTCGGGGATGGCTTCGATGAGTCCGAGGCCGAAGGTGGGGGTGGGGATGCGGAAGGAGAGGTTGGAAGCGTTCGAGAAATCTTCCTGCTGGGCGTTGCAACCCGCGGCATCGCTGCGGCCGGAGATGACGAAGAGGGCGTGAACGCCGCCGTCGGGAGTGCCGTCGGGTTTGGTTTTGAAGCGCACTTCACGCACGGGGCCGGTAGCGGAGAGGAACGAGGGGACGTGATTGCGCGCTCCCATGGCGGTGGCGGCGGCGATTTGCGGATTCACCAGCGGGCTGGTGCCGCCTACGGCGGGGAAGGCGTGGCAGCTTATGCAGGAGTTGGAATTGAAGCGCGGTCCCAGGCCGTTGTCTCCACCGGGAGGCGCGTTCTGTACGAAGATGGTTTCGCTAAACGCGTCCTGGCCGTTTTGGAAGTAGGACAGTTGGCCGGTGGTGAGTCCTGTAAGCGGAGATCCGGCGGCGGGGGCGCCGGTGCGCACGCCGGGGTCGTGCGGAAGACTTCCGAAGTTGGTGGTGGAGGTGGATTGCACTTGTGCTACGCCTAGGATGAATAGCGTGCAAAGAACTGCTTTCATGATGACACCCCTTATTCGCGTTGAATCGAGCGGAAGTGCAGGAGTGCGTTAAGGCTTTAAGCGCGGCCTTAGAGGGCCGCGGCGGGCGAGCGGTCATCGAGGAGGGAGTAGATTCCGTCCTCGCGAAGCGAGATGCGGTCGTGCAGGCTGGCTAGCAGCAGTACTACGCGGTCCTCCAGATCGGCCAGGGGGACGCGGGCGTCGAATTGGCGGAAGAGAGCGTGGGCCAGGGCGACATGATCGCGGGTGCCGATGTCGCCGAGGCGGCCGATGAGAAATCCCAACAAGAATGTTTCGGTGAGATCGCGGTAACCTTCCTTGAGCGACGCGACGACAGTGGCCTGGGCGCGCAGGCCCGGCTCTAACGCGGTTCCATTTTGCGCTAAGAAGGTTCGCGCAGCGAGCATGGCGTTGCTGACGGCGCGGGCGGCGATTTCCCAATTCGAAAACTCGAAGGCGTCGCGCTGCGCTTGGCGGCGGGCGTAGTTGGCGGCGTCGCGGGTGAGGCGGGCAGGATGAGCGGCGTAGGCGACTCGGCGAGTGCCAGTTCCAGCGCTACGAAAAGACGGTCACGGACGCGCTTTTCCGTATAGAGGACGTCGCGGCGGAGGCGCTCCACCATCTGTGCGGAGCGGCTGAATTTCTCCGCGTCCGGGGGCCTCTGCGGCTGTGTTTGCATTGGCGGGGAACTGAGCACGGTGACCGCCAAACTGCGCGGGGCCGCAAGGTGTTGACGGCAATCGGCGCGCGAAGTTGTTGCTGGCAGCGAGGCTAGGGTATCCGAATTTTTTACGGGAAGCGTGCGGGAGTAATTACCGCTGCACGTACTATTTGATTTTTCATTCGACGATGGGCGCAGAGACACGTCTCCTCCTTCCCTTATCCAAAAGAGTTGCGGACTTGCTGCGGAGCAAGTTGGACTGTCCTCAACGAGCGGCGTGATGGGCACCGCTCGATCAATCCAAAAAAACTCGTGAGATGAAAGTACCATCGGTGTTGGAAGGTGTCAACGCAAAAACTACCCTAGCTGCGGATTAGGCAGGCCGCTCATTCCATGGTCGAAGGGCGAGCGGTATACTCGTTGGCAAACTCTAAAGGAGACTGGTATGTCACATCGCTGGATGGGGTTGATGATGGTGGCGGGGTTCGCGGGCAGCGTCTTCGCGCAGGAGCCGGCGGTGGTGCGGCCGCCGCTGTTGTTCCGCGAGGAATGGAAGCAGCCGCCGTACACGGGGAAGTTGAACGATCAGAACCGGCGGGTCACGCAGGACGCCGTCACTAACGCGAATCTGGAGTTGAAGCTGTACGGGGCGGATGCGCGGGACATCGGCGTCTATGTGCACGAGGGGCGGCAGGATTTATGGAATGGGATCACTACTTCTCCGGTGGCGGTGACGCTGCGCGACAAGGCGAATTATTTCGACTTGACTGGTTTGGCGCGGCTGCGTTGGATCACGCGCACGTACGCGCTGCATGTGGTGCATCCGGTGGTGCGGCTGGCGGACGGGACGCTGCTGGCGGGGAGCCATACCGATTCGACAGAAGGCGAGTATCTGGAGAGCGAGGTGGCGTTTGGGAATCAGCACTGGTTTAAGCTTGACGCGGAGAAGGTGACTACTAGCGTCGAAGTTAAGAATCCGGACTTAAGTAAGGTGGACGAGATTGGGTACGTCGATTTGATGCCGGGCGGCGGGCATGGGTTTGCGGGATGGGTGAATGTGTCGGTGGTGGAGCTTTACGCGAAGGCGGTACCGCGCGCGCGTTAGGGTTTGCGGGAGGTGGTTATGTTACGTGGCTGGATGGGCTTGATGATGGTGGCGGCGTTCGCTGGCGGCGTTTTCGGACAAGAGCCGGCGGTGTTGCGGCCAGGGCTCTTATTTCGCGAGGAATGGAAACAACCGCCCTATACGGGGGAAATCAACGACGAGAAACGGAGACTCACGCAAGAGGCCGTCAGCAATCCTAACCTTGAGCTGAAGATGTATGCGGGCGCTCGCGACATCAGTGTGAGTCCGCACGAAGGGCGAATGGATTTGTGGACGGGATTGACACCTTTGCCAAGCGCCGTGACGCTGCGGGACAGGTCCAACTATTTCGACTTGAGCGGATTGGCGCGGCTGCGCTGGATTACGCGCACGATCAGCTTGCATACGGTGCATCCGGTGTTGAAGCTGGCGGATGGGACGCTGCTGGTTGGGAGCCATAGCGACTCGACGGCGGAAGAGTTTCTGCAGAGCGAGGTCGCGTTTCAAAGCCAGCGCTGGTTTAAGCTCGATCCGGAGAAAGTGGTTATTGGGGTCGAGGTTAAGAATCCGGACTTGAGTAAGGTGGACGAGATTGGGTTCGCGGATCTGATGCCGGGCGGGGGGCACCATGGTTACGTGGGTGCGGTGAACGTGTCGGTGATCGAACTCTACGCTAAGGCTGTGCCGCGGGCGCGTTAGGGTTTACGCAGTGCTTTGCGGTCGCCGCTGCCGCCGTGATAGATGAAACCGGTAACCGTGCCTTGGGCGTCGGTGGTGAATTCGAGGCGGTCGCCTTCGGTGCGCGAGACGAAGACTTTTTCGGAGTCGGCGGCCAGGGGGCGTCTTAGCGGGTTGGCGCCTTCTTGTAGGAAGAGCAGGTCGGCATCGAGTGAGATGACGGCTTGGCGGCCGGGGGCGTACTCGTAGGTTCCCACGTAATTTTGGAGAGTCGATGGGGCTAGGGTTACGGGGACTGCTCCCACCATGTGCGGGACAGAGTGGTCGTTCTCGCAAATGCTTTCTAAAAGGTCGGTATCGGGGACTAGCGTCTTGGCGATTTTCATCGTGAAGGGGCGCGTGAAGGTTTTGGCATCGGTGATGGTGAGTTCGAGATCCATGTGACCGAAGTCGCGGCGGCGGAAGCGTTCGGTGATGTGGAGGGCTTCGGTGTGGGGGTGGCCTTCGATGTCGAGCCAGCCTCGGTCATTGAAACCGGCGGTCTCGACGACTAGCGTGTCTCCTTCCCAATGGCCTACTGAGTAGCCCATCCAGGTGGGATTGGGATCTTTGGGGAGATCGCGGCCGTCGGTGAAGATGGTGCGGTGAACGCTGTTGGTGGTGCCTTGGTATAAGACGACGGTCAGGGCTGGCGTTTGGACGAATCGGGCCAGATCGACCATGTGGTAATAGGCGAAGGGGTCGGGGAGGCAGTTCGCGCGCGGGGCGTCCTTGCCCATTTCGCGGACACGCTGCTGGTAGAGGGCTTCGGCCCAGGGTTGGATATCAGCGGGCTTGAGGTCGCGGGCGATGTTGCGGTCGTAGGCTCCCGCGCCGGGGCCGCTCCAGACGCCGGAGAGGTCGGGCTTGCCGTCGGCAGTTCGCGGCGTGGGGGCGGAGAGATTGGGTTTGCCGTCGGCGGTGCGCGGGGTTCCGGGCGTGGGGTAGTTGAGCCACTGGGCTTGGGCTGTTGCGCACAGGATGATCGCTGCTGCGATTTGTTTTTTCGACATACTACACCGTTAGAAATTTTATGCAGGCTGGTTTGGGGACGTCGGTCTTCGCTCCGCTGGGAGTAATTTTACCGGTGTCGGGATCTACGGCGAAGGTCACCATCTGGTTGGTGGTTTGATTCCCTACGAAGAGGAATTTGCCGGAGGGTTCGAAATCGAACTCGCGGGGGTTGCCGCCTTGGGTGCTGGCGATATCGACGGGGATCATCTTTCCAGTTTGCTCTTCGATGCGGAAGATCGCTAGGCTGTCGTGGCCGCGGTTACTGGCGTAGACGAATTTGCCGTTGGGGTGGAGGCGGATGTCGGCTAGGGCGTTGCGTTCCTTGAAATCGGCGGGGATTGTGGGGGCGGTGTGGATGGGAGACACTTCGCCGGTTTTGGAATCGAAGCGGAAGGATGACAGGATGGACTCGCGTTCGTTGGTGATGAAAAAGTAGGGGAGGCGCGGGTGGAATGCGGAGTGTCGGGGGGCGCGGCCGGGGGGCGTCGAGAACGATTTTACGGCGCCGAACGTGCGGGACGCGGGGTCGAAGGGATAGACGTAGATGTGATCGGCTCCAACATCGCAGGCTACGGCCCAGCGGCCGGTGTTGTCGAAATTCACGGAGTGGGCGGCGGCTCCGGGGCCGGGCTCGGTGGGAGGGCGGCGTTCGAAGACGGAGACGTCGCAGGCGGGTTCTAGAGAGCCGTCGGGCTTCACTGCGAACATGGACACGGTTCCGTCGTCGGTGACATTTTCTATGGCGGGGACGCCGTTTCGTTTGACGACGCGGACGGCTTTTACGAAGTCTCCGTGGTTGGCTACGAGGACGCGCTGGCCGGTTTTGTCGATGACCATGAAGCAGGGGTTGACGCCCATGGAGGGCTGCACGTTTAAGTGCGTGAGAGAGCCGTTGGCGCGGTTGATGGAGAAGGAGTGGACTCCGCCGCCGGCGCCGGCTTTGTTATCGAGATTGGGGGCTTCGTGAGTGCAGTAGAGGAAGCGGCCGTCGGGGGAGATGCAGAGGCTGCCGCCGTTGAGGTTGTCGAACTCTTGGGCGGTTTTTGAGACTTGGGTGAGCGAGCCGTCGGACATGTTAACGGTGAAAGTGGTGATGCCTCCGCTGCCGCCTTGGCCGAAGGGGCCTTTGGTCCAGGAAGAGACGTAGGCGTAGAGTTTTTTGGGCGTCTGCGCGGAGGCGGCTGCGGCGGCGATCGCTAACGAGAGAAAGTCGCGGCGCTTCATGCGGCTACTCGCTTGCCGGCTAGTATTGTGGCGCTGGGGAAGAGGCGCTGGCGGCCGGATCGTTTGCCTGCGAAGTTGTCGACGAAATCAAAAGTGCCATCTTTGAGTTCGAGGACGGCGACGTCGGCGGGGGCTCCGACTTTGAGTGTGCCGCGGTCGTGGAAGACCTGGAACGACCGGGCGGCGTTGCTGGTGGCGCAGGCGATTACTTGGTCGAGGGTCATGCCCAGCATCAGGAATTTTGACATCACGTTGGGGAAATTGACTACTTGCTCGGGGCGGCCTTCGGGGGTCCAATCAGTGGAGAAGGTGTCGGGCAGGAAGCCCGCTTTGAGGATGCGTTCGGCCATATCCCAGCGCAAGTGGCCGGTGCGGCCGTTGCCGAGATCGAATTGAACGCCGCGGCGGCGGGCGGCTATGACTTCGGGGAGAATGTGGCCGTCGTCACCGATGATGCTGTTGGGCGGCGGGGCGAACATGTGGGTGACTATGTCGCCGGATTTGAGAAGCGGGAAGAGTTTGGAAAGCGGGGAGACGGTCTGGCCCATGTGGATCATGACGGGCAGACTGAAGGATGACGCTACTTCCTGGGCGCGCTTGAGGACTTCGAAATCGTTGGGGCCGGCGACGTCGCGGGAGAGGCGGGCCTTGACGCCGGCGATCATGTCGCGGTTGCGGCCGATGGCTTCGCGGGCGGCGGCGACGTCGGCGCGGTTGAGATCCATGGTGTCGCCGTCGGGGAGAATGCCGGCGCGGCCGATGTTGATCAGGACGCGGCATAGCTGCGGCGCGGCTTTGGCGACGGCAATGGTTTCGGAAATGCGGTCAGCGCCTTGTGATCCGGCATCGATCCAACCGGTGACGCCGTCGGCCAGGCACAGCACGGCGGCTTCTTTCGCGCGGGCGGCGTGGGTGTGGATGTCGATCAGACCGGGGACCACTAACTTGCCGGTGGCATCGATGGTATCGGCGGCGGTGGCATGGAGGTTGGCGCCGATCGCGGCGATACGGCCGTTGGCAATGGCGACGTCGCGCGCGGCGTCGAGTTTGCGCGAAGGATCGATTACGCGTCCACCTTTGATGATTAGGTCGTATTTGGTTGTTGCCGCTGCGAGGGTTGCAGCGCTGGCGGCTGCGGAGATAAATTGACGCCGGTTCATCACTTCAAATGTGCCTCCGGCGAGCAAGTATATCAGGTACGGTTGTGCCAGGCCCAGGCGGTTTGAATCATTTCTTCAATGTTGGTAAAGCGCGGACGCACACCGAGAACGCTGGCGGCGAGGGAACTGTTCGCTACTAGTTCTGGTGGATCGCCGGGGCGGCGGGGGGACTCTTTCACGCGAACAGGGCGGCCGGTTACGCGCTCGGCGGCGCGGACGACTTCGCGCACGGTGAAGCCGGTTCCGATTCCTAAATTCAAGGCGCGGGTTTCGCTGCCGGCTAGCAATAGGCGGAGGGCGGCTACATGGGCGTCGGCTAGATCGGAGACATGAATATAATCGCGGACGCAGGTGCCGTCGCGGGTGGGATAGTCGGTTCCGAAAATTTCTAGGGCTTCGAGATTGCCTGCGGCGGCTTGCAGCACGCGGGGGATCAAGTGCGGTTCGGGATCGTGGAGCTCGCCGATTTCTCTGGCGGGATCGGCGCCACAGGCGTTGAAGTAGCGCAGGATCATGGCTCGTAATCCGTAGGCTTCGGCATAGGAGCGCAGGATTTTTTCTACGATCAGCTTGGTGAGTCCGTAGGGATTGGTGGGGTCTTGCTCAGAAGTTTCGGTAATGGGCAGCGAACGCGGGATGCCGTAGGTCGCGCAGGTGCTGGAGAAAACGATGGGCGGCGTGCCGTGCTCGAGGAGCACTCGCAGGAGTTGGAGGCTGCCGGCGACGTTGTTGTGAAAATATTTCTGCGGGTGCTCGACGGATTCGCCTACATAGGCGAAGGCTGCGAAGTGGAGAACGCCGGCGGGTTGGTAGCGGCGGAAGACGCCGGCTAGGGTTTCGGCGTCGTGCAGGTCGCCGACTATGAGGTCTCCCCATTTGACTAGCGAGCGGTGGCCGCGCACCAGGCTGTCGTAAACCACGGGTTGAAATCCATTGGCGGCCAGGGCTTTGCAGGCGTGACTGCCGATGTAGCCGGCGCCTCCGGTGACTAGAATATTCAATGCGTTTGGTCTCCGGCGGTGAGTGTGGTGGGATCTGGGGGGGCGAGGGCGGAGGCAAACGTCGCGCGGGGGATAGCGACGATTTCGGTGGTTCCGTGCTCAGCGGCTTGCTTGAGCATCGCGAGGCTTTGGTCGAGGTCGACGGGGCCGTCGTCGAATCCTCCAAGGACTGCTTCATCAACTGGAGAGCGTCCTAGCAGACTTCCCGATTTCCAGACAACCCGGACTTTCATCAGCGGCTTTGTGATTATAGCGGATTGGCCGGGAGTGCGCGCGAATACGGAAACGGCTGTGGCGCGATAATCGAATCAGGTTTGGTTTCTGATTCCAGCAGGCGATTGTTGCCGTGGCTGGTGGCCATCGCGTTCTTCATGGAATCGCTGGACACCACCATTTTGAACACGGCGGTGCCGGCTATTGCGAAGGCGCTGAACGTGGCTCCTCTGAGCATGAAGTCGGTGCTGGCTAGCTACACGTTGAGCCTGGCGGTTTTCATTCCCATTAGCGGGTGGATGGCGGACCGGTTCGGGACGCGGCGGGTGTTTGCGTCGGCGATCGGATTGTTCACGCTGGGGTCGCTGCTTTGCGGGATTTCCAGTAACATTCGCTTTCTGGTGGCTTGCCGCATTCTGCAGGGGTGCGGCGGGGCGATGATGGTGCCGGTGGGCAGGCTCACGCTGGTGCGGACGTTTGCGAAATCCGAATTGGTGCGCACGATGAGCTTCGTGGCGATTCCGGCGTTGATCGGTCCGATGCTGGGCCCGGTGGCGGGAGGATTGATCGTCGGGTATTTTCACTGGCGTGTGATTTTTTTCGTCAACGTTCCGATTGGGCTGATGGGGCTGTACATGGTCTATGGCCATCTGCCGGATTATCGCGAGGAGCACACGCCTCCCCTGGATGTGGGCGGGTTGCTGCTGTTCGGTTCCGGCGTGGGACTGCTTTCCTATGTGCTGGAGGTTTTTGGAGAGCACACGATGAGTACGGGCGAGATTCTGGGGATGCTGGGGGTCTCAGCAGTGCTGTTGACTAGCTATGGATTTCGCGCGACTCGGACAAAGTTTCCGTTGCTGCGACTGAGTTTGTTCCGCATCCGCACGTTTCGCGCGTCAGTGAGCGGGAGTTTTTTCACGCGGTTGGGGATAGGCGGCATTCCATTTCTGTTTCCGCTGCTGTATCAGGTGGGGCTGGGATTCACTCCCATTCAATCGGGGATGCTGCTGATGCCGCAGGCGATCGCGGCGATTAGTCTGAAATTAACCATGCCGAAGATTCTGGCGCGTTTGGGTTATCGCGGCGTGCTGATTTCGAATACGGTGATCATTGGACTGCTCATTATGCTTTTCGCCACGGTCGGCGTGGGTACGCCGGTGTGGTTGATTGTTTTGCAGGCGTTTTGCTTCGGGTTCTTCACTTCGCTGCAATATACCAGCATGAACACGCTGGTTTACGCGGACGTCAACGAGGAACAGACCAGCAGCGCGAGTACGATCGCCAGCACGATGCAGCAGATGTCTATCAGTTTCGGGGTTGCTTCGGCATCGCTCGCTACGGCGTTCTTCATTCCGGATCGTTTCCATTCGAGCGCTGCGGAAATGATCCACGGGATTCATGAGGCGTTCCTGGTGCTGGGTGTGCTGACTATTGTTTCGACGCTCATCTTTACGGATTTGCAAAGTGGGGACGGCGATAACGTTAGCCAGCACAAGGTACTCCAGCACGCGGACTGAGGTTAGTAGTGATCAGCCCCGGGGCGGGTCACAGGCACGGTACCGGTGGCGATCCACTTGAGTGCGGCCTGCGGGAGGCGGATGAGAAACAACGGGTTGCTGCAGCCGAACGGAACGTTGATTCTGAAGGACAGCTCGGCGTCACCACCGGCGGTGAGCGCCGTCGCGGGCGTGTCGACCACGGCTTGCGTGGCAGTGCCGGCGTTGCACACAAACGTACCGACGACGGTGTTGATGGGGCCGGGGGTGCCGCTGGCGTTTCCACCGTTGAGCACTAATCCTTCGACTTCGAAGGAGCCTTCACCGGAAGCCAGGTTGATGCGGGCGCTGCCGCTGCGAGTGGTCCAGGGGCCGGCGCCGCTGTGGATTTGATTGGGCGCTACGCCGACCGGGTTGTCAACGCCGGGAGCGGTGATCACACCGACGACGCGAGTCCAGCGGACGACTGGATTGCTCTGGGCAAATGCTCCGACGGACATGGCCAGAGACAGAGTCAAACAAAAGATCCTCATATACGAACTTTCTTTTCCTTTTTGGTTTAATTTTGAGGCTGATTTTTTCTCGCGATTGAACCTGCCACAGCCC
>Ga0268264_10002723_pt1 | contig 15422 bp, 22 predicted proteins | sample KBSSwiS32_FD_190357 | JGI IMG/M metagenome (GOLD analysis project Ga0268264, IMG submission 190357) | Switchgrass rhizosphere microbial communities from Kellogg Biological Station, Michigan, USA - KBS Switchgrass S3-2 (SPAdes) (version 2) | ecosystem: Host-associated > Plants > Roots >...
GCTCTCTATACCCATTTCGGCACTAGGGGATGCTTGAAAGAGATATCCAAGCAAGAAAGGTATCAGCAAGCTCAAGAGAAGAAGTGGCAGCAGAATCCTATGGCATATCCAGGCTTTACAAATAGCCATGGCTGGCAGCCGCAGTCTACTCAGGGATGGAGGTAGCCGAAATGTAAGTCACATTTCGGCTTCTTTGATTTTACGCCGTTACTTGATACAGATACACAATGTAGATGGTGCCTGTTCCAGCAGTACCTTTGATGTAGAATTGAGTACCTGATCTCAACCCCATATTCAGAGTAGCTGGAATTAGCTCAGAAAGCGTGTACTGTGCGCTTGTGGCATTCAATACGACATCATGGTCATTGACTCCGTCAATCGAAATGGTGACGGCTGTAGTGCCGTTATTTACGATTCTGAGAATCGCAGCAGGAAATGCAAGTGGAGTACCTACAGCCTGGTAGGTTCCACTGAGAGATGCAGAGCTGAAGCTCTTGAGCGGGGCGTAGGTGAGTTGATTGGAATATGCCATGATTCTCCCAAGATTTATGGTAAGAGATAGCCACAGAAATATGTATCAACTTGTCCGGCAGCTCCCACTACAGTAGTGTCTTTAACGGCTCCTGAGACAATGATCTGGATTTTAGATGTGTCTGCAGAAGACATTGGAATGATTATAGAGTTTCCAAAAGTCTCAGTTCTGATAGCAGCAGGCGAATTTCCGTCATATTGCAAAAGATAATTTATAGTTGTATTTGTTACTTGAAATTGCACTGCAGTTCTTGTTGTTCCTGTTACAGCAATACATGAACTGCTAAAGAGATACTTTCCTGTGATTGGAGCTGTGAAAATACCTGTTCCAGCATTATAGCTGCTTCCTTGGTTGATGCTTACGGTATCAAATAGGATAGTATATACGGTTCCATCTCCAGTTACATTGACAGCATTTGCGCTTAAGTAAGCCATGAACATGGGTTGTGATGTGTTTATCACACTAGAGGCGAGAGCTATGGTAGCAGCGGCGCCTACTTGTGAAACTGCAATTTGATTTGCGGTTCCGCTGATCGCTGGAACCAGGTTCACAGCATTGTTTACGGCCATAATGACCTCCTAAGGAAGTAAATATCCACTGAAGATAGTAGCTCTTTGTCCAGTGCCTCCATTGACTCGAGCGGTCAATGTAGAGCCTGTGTTGATGAATTCTATTTTGGCTGTATCATTTGCTGCCATAGGCACTATGCATGATCCAGACAAAATATAGGTGAAGCTTGCGGATATTCCAGGTTGAAAAAATAGAGGATAAGTTGCGGCTGTCGCATTCACTTGTATTTGAGCAGTTGTTGTTCCGCCTGAACTAGAGATAAATCCCACTACACCAATCAAAAGATAGTTGGCTGTAACTGGTGCTGTAAATATTCCTGTTGAATTATTGTAATTGCTGGCCTGATCAAAAAGTTCAGTATCAAATACAATAGGATAGACTGTTCCATCTCCGCTGACATTTGTCTGATTGGAGCTCAGAAATGCTGAAAACATTGGCTGAGAAGTATTGAAGAACGGAGATGTAAGGGCAATAGCAGCTACATTGGTGCTTGGGTTGGGAGTAACCTGAATTTGGTTAGAGGTGCCAGTAATTAATGGGGCTAAGTTGACAGAATTATTGACTGCCATATGTAACTTCTCCTATGGCAAAAGATAGCCGCTAAATGTTGATACTCTTTGAGTTCCATCTCCAATGACACTAGCTGTCTTGGTTCCTCCCTGACTGTTAAGTTCTACTCGAGCTGTAGCCCCTGAATTTAAGGCCACAATAGCATATCCACTCCATAAAAAAGTCGTGGTAGCAGCTACCAAGGGATTAAAAAAACAGGGAAATAGGAATCCAGTTCTAAACTGTACTTGGCCATTGGTAGAGGGACTACCTCCACTTTGCCATTTCACATTTGTGACAAGCAAATATTTTGCTGTAACAGGAGCCGTGAAGATTCCTGTTACAGGATTATAATTATTTGCATTGTCAAAAAGCTCTGTGTCAAAAGGAATAATGTACGGAGTGTTATTTCCAGTGACATTGCTTTGAGTCGAACTCAAATAAGCCGAGAAAAGAGGTTGAGCGCTATTGAAAAATGGACTAGTCAATGCAAGGGTAGCCGTAGTAGAGCCTGCCGCCTGTGTAACAGCAATCTGACCAGGAGTCCCACTTATCGTGGGAACCAGGTTTACAGCATTGTTTAGGGCCATATTATCCTCTATGCGACGGTGATATTGCCGATGGAGCTAATGACGTTCCATGTGAGGTTAGCCACTACGCAGACGATAGTTACAGTGTCTCTAATATTGCTAGAGGTTAATGATCCGCTGGTTGCTGTAGTAGAGGCTGTACCAAAGAAGATTTGTTGACCTGCCCCCTGAGTAATTTGCCATCCCGTAGCAGTATTGATGCCTGTGATAGATATAATATCTCCTACTGCACTTGTGGCAGGAAGAGCCATGGCTAGTGTACCTGCCTTATTGGCAATTGTTCCTGTATTGACAGTAAATGTACCGTCAACTGTAACGACAGACCAGGTTATTCCTCCTCCGACTGCATTAAGGGTAATGCTTCCAGCTGCATTAACAATGGATACTCCAGTTCCTGCTGTTAAGGTAGCAGCAGATGGATCAGCACCAGTGCTACCAATAGCAAGTTGTCCATTGGTAAGGGCTAAGCTGGTGATTCCATTAGAAGCAGCACCTATAAGTACACTGTGGTCAGTGGTGGTGACTCCATCAAAAAGTCCGGCTCCGTCATATCTTACTAAGCCTGCGCTGTTGGCATTGATTGCATTGCCTGTAGCCATAATGTTGCCTCGTTAGCTAAATGTGATGTTTCCAAATGAGAATAAAACTTTGAAAGTTGTGTTTGCCACTATACATGTAATATATACAGTGTCTGATCCTAATGTAGAAGATATACCAACTGCAGCACTTGCTGGGCCTAGTTGAATGGACTGACCAGCGCCAGGAGCTATCGACCAATCTGTAGCATTTCCAGTAACGATAAAGGAATTACCGACAGCAGCAACTGCTGGGGTAGTATAAGTAACAAGAACACCTCCGCTTGAAATATATCCATTATCATTGGCTAGTGTATTTGGGTTGGTAGCACTGGTTACAGTATTCCATGTAAAGGATACGCCTGCAGATGCAATAGTGAGAGTATTTACGCCAGCAGTAGTAGTGATTCCTGCGCCTGCAGCAATTTTTATATTGCCAGTTCCGGTAGGATACACAAAACTATTAGAATTGTCAGTTAGAGTTAGCAAATCACCTGTAGATGCTGCAACTTCAACCCAATCTCCTGCTCCAAAATAAATGAACATGATATGGGTTTCGCTATTGAACCATTGCTGACCTACCCGATATGGTTGACCATTCTGGCTAATTTGATCAGTTGGAAGAGGATCTCTAGGTGAGCTAACAGGAAAAGTGGGTAAAGGACTGACTCCATCACCACTGAGTGAATAGGTCATAGGCCATCATCTCCGAGGTTGAGAATGGTGCATAAAGAAAATTTTCCCTATTATATAGGAAACTTATTTTAAAGAGTCATTTATGCCGATGCAATTTCCTCCGTGGGACACGGACGTAGAGCCTAACGAAAGCAATATTAAAACCTGGATGGACAATCTCTATGGAAAATTTGAGCCTATAGAGCAGGCAAGATGGAACCAGGCAAATATTGATACGTTATTTTATGCGGGTGAGCAGAGATTCATCAACAGCTACTTCAACTTTTATCCCCAGTACAATTGGCAGACTTTTCAATTTAACCTAGTCCAGCAGCCTGTGAATATGGTGACAGGCTATCAGAGACAGCATCGTAAAAGCATTAACTATACACCCATTGAGGGATCACATCAGGAATATGCTGACGACCTAACCAAAGTGATGACATATGCAAATTCTTATCGAGGCATTTTGGATAAGATGTCTACTGCTTATGAGCAGTCAGCGATTGCTGGAATGGTGTTGGTACAACCTTATTTGGATTATACTGATGATCCTGTGAATGGTACTTTGGACTTGAAGGTATGGTCATACAACTCATTCTTGTTGGATCCCTATTTTAGGGAATCTGATATGAGCGACTGCAACTTCATATGGTGTCAGCAGTATATCTCAAAGCAAGAGGCTAAGAATTATTTTCCTGACAAGGCAGATATCATTGGGACAATGTCAGGATATGGGAATAGGTATGGAAAATTCTACTTCCTTCCAGAGAACTATAATCTAGCTAGGAATGACCTTCTTGTTCTCTCCTATGTTTGGTATCATAGCAAAAGAAAAAAGAAACTTTTGTATAATCATAATGATGGAATCTCGTATGAGTATACAGATAAAGAAAAGAATCTAGAAGAGTTGATACAAAATACTGGATTTTTCGAAGTTATTGAGGTAGAGGTGCCTACCTGGAAACTTGCAGTCGTCATCAACGATCAAGTGATGTATCTCAGTCATAATCCTCTTGGCTTTGATGAGTGTCCTTTGATTCCAGTGTATTGGAATTATGATCCTCATATAGCCCAATATGATCTTCGAGTCAGGTCTTTGGTAAGATCGATGAGGGATGCTCAATTTTTGATGAATCGACGTATCATCCTCAACCATGATATTAGCGAAAGTTCAATCAACTCGGGATGGAAGATCAAGGAAAATGCAGTAGCTGATGAGGATAACCTTTCATATGCAGGTCAAGGCAAGAATGTGCATATCAAACCTGGCTATGAGCTTACTGATATTGAGAAAATCATTCCAAATGCAGTGCCTCCTAGTGATATGCAGCTTGCAGATCAGCTTGCTGATTTGATTTTCAGGACATCTGGAGTGAATCAAGAATTGATGGGCATGGCAGATGATTCTAAAACTGGTATTGAGGTAATGTTGAAGCAAGGTGCAGGCCTTATCACCTTGCAAAAGTATTTTGACCAATGGGACTGTGCCTTGAAGCTTCTGGGAAGGCTAGAGCAGCGCATTGTACAGAATAAGTGGTCTCCATCTAAGATAGGACGTATCTTAGGAAAAGAACCTAATGTTGAATTTCTCTCTAAGACATTCTCAAAATATGACGTACTAGTATCTGAGGGGATAAATACAACGATTCAGCAACAGCAGCAATTCCTACAGATGATACGTCTTAATGAGGTTTTGGGAGGCATTATACCTGCTAAATTTATGCTTGAGCATGCCACAATCCAAGGCAAGAATGAGATTATCTCAGCGATTGAGCAGTCTCAACAAGAAGCTCAGAAGGCTCAACAGCAAGAGCTCTTGTTAAAGCATTCTGTTTTGGAAGCTCAGTTGCAGAATTTGCAGTCCAAATCTGTCAATGAAATAGCGATGGCTAGGGAAAGACATGGAAGAGCCGAGTCTAATATTGGGCTATTTGAAGAGAGGCTTTCAGAGATTACGCAAAATCGTAGCATGGCTCTTAAAGCTAAGGTAGAGGCTTTGGAGAAGTTGTTACAGATAATGCAGCAGTATGGAGAATATGAGACCAAGAAAGATATGGATGCTCTTCAGATGTTGAATACACGTGAAGAGATATCTGAAGATAGAGCTAAGGTAGATGCAAAGAGGACAGCTCAGTCCAATGCATTTATAGAGGCACTTTTGTCTAAGAACATTCAACAACCTTCTCAAGAGGTGAACCATGAAATCAATGCATGATCGCAAGATGGATATGCATAAGGGAGAGCCGGATTCTGACGGCTATTTTCCTGCCCAGCCTGAGCGTAAAGTACTAGCACGTCCAGGAGAAGTACGAGGATTCAAGTATCCTGATACAGAGGAATCTGTATTCCGAGATCAGAGTCAATTCGTAAAAGCTACGAATAACAGTCTTCCTAAACCTGATTTTAGGCACTAAGATGTTACGTCCCGTTTTTTCGAATATGCCATATGATCATCGCAATGCGGATACAGCTGGCAAATATCGAGGGGTTGGAGAAGCCGGAAAGGTTGGTCTAAAGAAAGGTGGATATACACATACGCCGGCGACAGGACGTGATTTGCCTAGAAATCCACCTCCGCGTAAGATGAATTGATCCACAAAGTCCGTCTGTTTACTCTGGCCAAGGAGATTTTTTCTCCTTGGTTTTTTTATTTCTCATAGAGCGATAAATATCTCGTATCTCTTCCTCAGAAGCATCCCCTTCTTCAGGCTGTAAGAATGCTTTAGGATCATTTAGGAAGGTCTGTACACAGTCATATACGAATCTATCTCCAAATATTTTTCCTTCTTTATACATACCAAAATTTTCTTCTTGAGGAAGAGTCCAGATGATAGTCGCTATCTCTGGATCACTAGGATCTACTCTCAATAAAGTTGTTCCAGGAACTGGATCTGGTTTAGTCAATCGAGGTTGATGATACATCTTTTTGATGCCGCTAAGATCATCTACTCGTTTGATGAAGCTAAAGATATAGAATTTGCGCTTTCCAAATGGAGCTTTCAAAATAAGATTTTGGATACATTCAGCGTATTCCTTTTCGCTATTTTCTCGTACCCATTGGATATTATCCAGGGCTAACATGGAGGGTAGACCAAACATTTGCACTTAAACTCGTATAGTGTTAAAAAATTTATAATGTATCAATCGTGGGCTTATGCGTCAAATAAGCAATCGGTGTATTGCTACTCACCATAGCACGGAGACTATATGACTGACGGCGTAACAGAACAGGAAATCGCCTCTCCTGAAAAGAGTTCTGAACTTAGCGACAAAGAGCTTAATTTTAGGCGATTAGAGGCTTTACGCGATAATGAGCGTGAAGCCAGACTAAGAGCCGAGTTGCAAGCAGAATCTTTTAGAAATGAATTGGATCAGCTAAAGCAGATGTTGACTCCTAAGGAAAAAGACCCTTTGGATGATGCGCCTGATGAATATGTTGATACGAATCGCTTAAAAGCTAAGCTTGCGCAAGAGAGAGCTGCCTTTGAGAGGAGAGCAGAGGAGATCGCTAGGCGTACTTATGAGCAACAGCGCTCAGAAGACGAAAAAAAGAACTATCTTGGACGTCTCCGTACAGAGTTTCGAGACTTCGATGAAGTGCTGAATGAAAATAATATTGTTGCATTGGAGAAAACGGATCCTGTCTTCTTGAAAGCGGTGATGCAGATCCCAGATGACTATGAACGGCGTAAGCTGGCTTATGAGCATATCAAAAGCCGAAATTCATCAGCTCCTGTGTCTAAACCATCGATTAGAGAGACAGTAGAGGAAAATGCTAAGAATCCGCATTACATTCCTCCAGGAAGTGGTACTCCAGCAGCAGTAGAATTTGATATCCGCTCCAAAGAAGCTCGAGATCAGGCCTATGCAAAACTAAAGGCTGCACAAAAAAGGCCTTTAGGAGGCGGTCAGCCTCTACACCATTAGAGGCTCTCTCTTCTGACCGTTAACATGTCTAGATGTTAGCGTGAGGAACAATGAGCATTACGACAACTTCAAATTTGCCCGCACCGATACTCCAGAGCCTGGCTCCAGGCCTCTTATCAGTGCCTACGCCAAATTTCAACTACATTATCCCTGCAGAAAAGTACTCGATGCCACGTCAAGGTGGTACTACGATGCGATTTCTGCGACCAGTACCTTTGCAACCCCCAGTGGTTCAATTAGGTAACAGCGGTATCGAGCCCCCCTCTCAAGTAGCTACTAGAGAGATAATCGATGCTAGTATTGCTTTCTACGGAACGAGCGTAATATTGAATGAGCAGGTCGTCATACAGGACCAAGACCCTTGTCCTAAAAAAATACCTCACAGATATGATGTGAGAATGATTTTGATGAAGGAATAATTTAACTTGCTCATATATTTGCAATCTGATATGATGTCCTCAATAACGGAGGTCATCATGTGTGACAAGCAGGAATATCTTATGGCATACTTAGCAGGCGTAATGGATGGGGATGGATCATTCTCAATCATCCGTCAGAAAGGTGCTAAAAATCCATGGCATGTGGCGATGCTGCAATGCGCTAATCTATCTAAAAAGATTGTAGACATGCTTCTACATGCTTTTGGAGGAGATATAGGTATAAGAAAACCATTCCTATTAAAGAGTGGAAAATTTTCTCAGCCTCTTCATAGATGGAAAGCCCAAGGAGCAGAAAAATGCCATGCCGCGTTGGAAAAACTTATTCCTTTCTTAGTCATCAAAAAAGAGAGAGCAGAATTTTTGCTGAAATTTATTTTGGCTCATCCATTCCGGAGAGGAATGGTAATGAGTCCAGAAGAAGTGCATCTCCGAGAGAAAGCCCATGCTAAGATGATTGCTTTCAATGAAGATAGAAATTTTTCTGGGATTTCCAAGAGAAGAGCCTCAGCAATAAATGAAGATCCATCTTTTTGGGCATATGTAGCTGGTCTTATGGATACAGATGGTTCATTTTGTGTTAAGCGTCAGACTAAAAATGATGCTACGCCTGGAGTCAAAAATCATCGATATTCAGTGGTCATTCAGTTATCATTTGCGGATTGCAAAGCGATCAATTTTCTACGACGCAATATCCCCTGGGGAAAATCCTACGTAGCAACTAATAAGGCGGCTACCAATGGATTTCACTATACTTGGAATATTTCTGGCAAAGAGGAAGCATTAAAATTTTTGGACAGGGTGATTCCATTCTTGGTATTCAAGAAGGAAAATGCCCAAGTGCTTCATACATTTTGTAAGGGATTTATCCATACTGGATATTGCAAAATAGGAGTTGACCCTGAGCAACTTAGATTTAGAGAAGAATGCTATCAAAATCTAGTGTATTTGAATAAAAATGGGGTCTCTAAACCTTCGCTGATTGACTCGGACGCCCTAGAACTGGGTAACGAGGCCCAAGCAGGAGAAATCCGTGCAGGGTGATCGACTGAGCGCGAGGGGTACCGCTAAGGTACATGCAACAGTCAGGACACGAGCTATAGTTCAAAATAAAACTCGTGAGGAGATGCCGAAGAGCTCTTCCGCCAACGATTTCAAAAATGGAAAACGTTGGTCAGTATGCTAATGGCTGAGGAGGCTAACATGTTATCTACAGCTGATAGAACGCAACATACGACTGGTTCATGGGGAAAAATTTATGGACAAGAAGAGAAAATACTTCTTAGCGAGTTCATAGACGTGACCGATCAGCATGCTCATGATGTAGAGAGCAACGTCCCTCTTTTGAAAAAAGAAGATAGCAAGTCGACAAATGTGTTTAAGCGTATTTTGTCGTGCTGCTGTTTCCAATAGCAGAAAGTAACAGATAGGTTTTGAGCTGGGTGACAGAGCGATTAGGTGTCGCGATGCGTCTTAGGCGCATCTAAAACCGTTGGTAATTGACTTGGACGCCCTACAGCTGGGTGACAAGGGCCAAGCAGCGAAAGCGTGCAGGCTGACAGACTAAACCCAATGGCTCCGAAAGGAGATGTGATAGTCGGAACACGGCGTATAGCTTATGAAGGTCGTGAGAGGGGATTAACAAGACCCTCCGCCAACTCTTCGGAATTTCCAAATAGTTGGTCACAAAAGTAACAGAGCGCAAGCAGAAGACATAATTTTGCGTGACTTTTTGCTCTCAGCAACCTCGGTATACAACTGTAAGCTGGGTACTAATGGTGACAACCCTACGAACATTACACCTGGAGACTGCTCCAATGTAGCTGCCTCGTTGGATACTGCCAATGCATTCAAGTTCCTGACTGGAAAGATGGGTGAATTCCGCTTTGGATCTTCCCCTATCCGTGCAGCATACTTCATGCTGACTTCTACGGAGCTACAGCCAGACTTTGATGGATTGGGAGATAACTTCACCAGTAGTTGGAACTATCCTAACCAGCAGGATGTGATTTATTCGGAATATGGAGCCATCTTCAATATTCGAATATTCACCAGCTCAGAGTCTGCTGTACAGCGCAATGCTGGAGCGATATTGGGAAGAGATGTGTTTAATAATATGGTAGTCGCTAGAGAGTCCTATGGTCACATCGAGCAAGATGGATATAGCTCTCAGCTACTGTATAGGCCACCCATTTTCAGTGGACCTTTAGCTTTGAATGGTACCCTTGGGGTTAAGTTTGCACAGACGCAAGCTATCCTTCAGGACACATGGATCCGCAATATGCGCTGCACGCCAGCCCAAGCTTGAGGTGAACCATGACTGAATATTCCAAGATTGCTGAGGGGTATTTTACTACTGTTGCAGGAACTGGTACTGGTGTAAATTCTAAGTTTATCAACTTGCCTTTCATTCCAAATACTTTTGAAATTTGGAATAAGACAAGATGGGGGCAAACTGTAGCAGATGCTACTCCTACTCCTCCTGAAAATACACCTCAATATGCTATTGGTTTTGCGGAAGATGCTGCTGGTACAGCTCGTTATACAGCTACTACTACCAGTGGTGAAGCTACTGTAGGAAATTACAATCTTACGACTGGCGGCTTCTCTTTCATTTCTGCAGGCACCTATAACTATGGCCCCACGCTTACGATCAGTAGTGTATCTCAAGCTGCTGATGCAGTGGTAACAACGACAACTCCTCATGGTTTAGTCGTAGGAGATGCTGTTTTAATCTATGGTACTACAGGCATGTTACAGATTGCCGGCGTAGTCTATACTGTAAAAACAGTTGGAAGTACGACCACCTTTGCAATTGAAGTAAATTCCTCAGGATTTGCTGCAGCAGCAACGGCTGGTTTTGCAAAGAAACTTCTGTATCCAGACCTGTATATTCCTGAAGGAAGTGCTATCATAGCAGTGTCTACCGGTACGACAACTACTGTAACCACAGCTATTAACCATTCCTTTGTGGTAGGACAAGAGGTATTTTTCTCTATTTCTGCTCCTTGGGGAATGACGCAGCTAGATAGTTTGGGAGTCCTTACAAGAACTGGTATACCTCAACAAGCATATGTGACTGCTGTTACTGCCAATACGATCACTGTGAATGTGAATTCTGTCGGTTTTACTGCTTTTGCATATCCTACGAGTGCCGCTTCAACTACTGTTACACCAGCTCAAGTGATTTCAGCAGGTGATCAAAATACTGGATTTAGTGGATATCCTCCATTTACTCCTCCTATTACCATTCCAGGGGCATATGTAGCTAATACACGCCAAGGTGTATTAATTGGAGGTGTCTCTGATGCAGGTGCTTCTAATACTGCCCTTCTTGTTAATGCAGGAGATGTAATTCGTTGGAGAGCAGTCTTTCCAGATATGATACAAACTTCATAATGTGTAGGCTGCCTCTTTCGAGAGGCAGCTGCTAGGATTAACCTATGACGATGCAAAGCAATGCTGGAGATTATCCTACTGGCCTTTTTTACCCTTTTGTATGTGATATTGCTGCTATTGATCCACAAGGGCCTCAAACTCTAGTCACCACATCGACTGACAATATGTTTGTTTTTGGAAACCAGGTTCAATTTGTGATACCTCCTCAATGGGGTATGAGGCAGCTAAATACTCTTAAAGGATTTGTGAGCGCTGTTTTAGATTCTGAGAATTTCTTAGTAACCATTGACACATCAAATTTTGATGCCTTTGTGGTTCCAACACCAGGTCCTTTTGAAGTTATTGATCCCGCTCAGGTGCTAGTTTGCGGAAATCAAAATACTGGAAAATTGTCTCCAGGAGGGGTTCCAACCTTGCCTATTGAAATTCCTGGAGCGTATAATGTGACTGACTTTCCAAATGTGTAACGATTACACACTGAAAAACGAGGGTGAAATGAAAAGAGACAACGAATCATTAGTGAGTGAGACACTAGCTCATCAGCAGCACTTAAACAGTCTTACTGTCGATAAGATCGCTGAGACGCCTGTAAATGAGCCTGAAATACAGACACGGCTGACTACAAAGGAATTGGCAGCCTCCGAAGGCATTCCTTATATCGAGCCAAAGAGAAGATTAACCCCTCCTATGGGAAAGCTTCCAGACTGTCTTAAAAAGGAGCATGCTCGGGCATGGGAGTATGTAAAAGGCATTTATGAAAATTATGAATGCCCTGGAGACTCCATCAAATTTAGTCTTTCCCTCTATCCAGGAGATGCAGATTATCTTTGGGAAATTCCAGCAAACAAGCCTGTATATGTTCCTAGAATGGTTGCAAACCACTTAGAGGAATGTCAGAAATATCACAAATTTTCTTATGTTGATATTTCCCCTGCTATGTTGACTGCGGATAGGCAAATGCAAAATTTTCAGCCAACTCATACAGCATTCAGAGGTAAATTTCGTCCAATTGGAGCGTTTGCATGATGCCTGCAACTGTACTTCCTGCAACTAGTGGTGGGATTCTAAGTGATATCATTGTATGGGTGCGTAGGATCCTTAAAACGCCTTCTACAGCTGCTTTATCTGATAAGACTATCTGTGACTATGTAAATCGATTTTACATGTATGAGATGGCAGCTAGATTGCAGCTATTTGAGTTGAAGAGACAGTTCTTATTTGAGACGACGCCAAATGTTTTTCAGTACCAGGCTCCATTTCTATTCAATGAGAATCCTGCTCAAGGGGATGCTCCAGATAATCCCAATGTTCCGGCTTATCAAGAATTTAGGGATCCCATCTATTGCGATGGGATCCAAATGGGCTGGTACCAGTCTCCAAAGCAGTTTTACGGGGTGTTTCCAGAATTAGTCTTGAATGAGCAACCATTTTTTGGAGATGGAACGCCAGGACCTTATACCTTTGTATTTGGTTCTCAGCCTATTCTTAGGGGATTTACTGATGATTTGCAAAATCTAGAGCCTCAGGTCTTTATAAGTGCTCAGGATGTGAATGGAGAGCAAGAATTCATTGTAGATAACGGAAATGGATTAATGCAGCGTATGGACTATGCTATGCAGGGAATTTTGTTTCCCACTCCTCCGATAACTGCGACAAATAATGCAGGAACAGTAGACTACAATTTAGGAACTGCTACTGTGACTTTTGAAAATGCTATTCCTGCGACTAGCGTTATCAATACACAATGCTCTCCTTTCTCTGCAGGGGTTCCTAGAATATGCTTATTTTTTAATAACATATTCAAATTATATCCTGTTCCAGATCGAGTATATAAGATTCAGATGGACTGTTATATTACTCCGGCACAATTTATGGAGACTGATTCAAGTATTCCATTTGCTTACATGTCGGAATACATTGCCAGAGGAGCAGCCAGAAAAATCCTATCTGACAATGCAGACTATGATCAATTTAACTTCTACGAGCAGTTTTTCAAGGAACAAGAGGTCCTCGTCTTACGAAGGACAGAGAGACAGAACACAGTTACACGCACACCCACAATTTTTAGCTATCAGTCCTCAGACAATGCATTTTCGTTCACTCGTTATTAACCTAGGAGCACTCAATGCACAAACATGCATCCCATCATGACAAACCCCATCCAATATTGCATGGGCATCATGGGCATCACTTATCTCACGAGAAGGCTGTTGTTATGGGCCATGAAGCTCATGAGCCTTCGCATCGACATCATGCAAAAGCAAAGGTTATGCATGGATTAAAAGAGCCTGAAGGGCATCACGAGCAGCATCCAGACCATCATCATAAGATGGCCAAGCATCATATGAAAGAGCATCATAAACATATGAAAGCTCTGCATTCTCTTGCTAAAAAGGCACATCATAAAGGTCATAAATAAGAGAAATGCAGTACATTTCCCCTCTCCCTGCGGGGAGTAGGGAGATAAGTCAAAGTATGGTACCTTTTGCTATCTGAGTATTACTAGAGTATCCAATGCCATATCATCCAAATATTCCTCAGTCTACTGATGATCCCTCGCAGTCTCAGCAGGATCTGTTAGATAACTTCACTGCCATTCAGAATCAGTTTTTAGTCAATCATGTACAGCTTACAGCAGGAGGGCAGCAAGGTTATCATACTCAAGTATGGTTTAAGAGCCCTTTAGGATCAAATCCAGGTTTAACTCCTCCTCAGACATCTGTTTACACCAAGAATGTAGCTGGTACTCCTGAATTATTTTTTCAGAATGGAACTCTATCTGCAAATGCATTTCAGCTTACGAATCTTGTTGTAACGACAGTTGGAACAAGATATGGGTTCGTTAGTCCCTGGGGTTTGACTTTCAATATGGGACTTGCTACTACGAGTCCGATTAACTTTTCCGTTCCTTTTACAGGCACAGTGTATACAGCCTTGTTATGCAATTCAGGAGTAAGCACCACTGTTCCTAGAGTAGTTACGGTGACAACTACTCAGCTGACTTATTCGCCTGCAGGTTCGGTCTATTATTTAGTGGTAGCAAAAACATGACATATAACCCTAACACGCCACAGCCATTTGAGATACCTTCAGAGAGCCAATCCAGGTTTCTAGATAATTTTTTATTGTTCAATCAGTACTTTTCTCAGGATCATGTCCAATTGGGAAATGTGATCTCCAATGCTACATTGGCAGCTCCCTGCGTAATTACTAGTGTAGCCCATGGACTGGCTACAGGAAACACTGTAACGGTTTATGATATCACAGGACTTCTAGGAAACACGCCTACACCATGGTCTATCAATGGTTCCTCTTTTACGATTACTGTGATAGATGCCAATACTTTTTCATTAGATGGTTCAAACACAACTTTAGAGCCGACTTATTTGGCTGGCACTGGAAATTTTTCCTCGGCTTCTTATGCATATGGATATCATAAACAGTTGAGTATGCCTTCTCCTCTGCTAGGGGACCCTTCTTTACCAGCTCCTCAGGCATCTTTATATAATAAAATATTTAGATCTGAAGCTGGCACGCAGCCTTCAACGAAAGCTGATTTGTTTTTTCAAAATTCAGAGATGATATCTCAGCTAACTCGTTTATTCATGAAAACCAAGACCACGGCAGCTGGTATTCAAAGATTTATAGACACCCCATGGGATATATCTATAAAATTTGGATATTTAAAGACTATCGATAGCCTAACTACGACTGTGAATTTTGCAGAACCCTTCTCAACGGTAGTGTATGGAGCTATTATTTCCCCAATTTTTAAGGATCCAGGAGATTATATTACATATGTGGTCTCTCTGAGCCTTACTCAGGCCGTGTTCATATCATATAATTCCGCTATACCAGCGATTAATGCTTCTCCTCTTCAAAACTACTACATAGTGATAGGAAAATGAGTAGCTCTCTCATCATAGCCAACTTTGCAACTGGCCTAGAGACAGATAGGAAGCCATTTATCATCAATAATGATGCCTTTCCTACCATGACAAATGCATATGTATGGCGTGGACGTATCTTGAAAAAAAGGGGAACCATTCAATTAGGAAGGCTGCAGGTAAATTTGTCAGGTTCATCATTAGGAAATACCTCTGGATCTGGCGCCTTAAGCATCAATATCATTACCTTCCTAACATTGCCTTCTTCTAGCTCTATC
>Ga0268264_10002731_pt1 | contig 15401 bp, 13 predicted proteins | sample KBSSwiS32_FD_190357 | JGI IMG/M metagenome (GOLD analysis project Ga0268264, IMG submission 190357) | Switchgrass rhizosphere microbial communities from Kellogg Biological Station, Michigan, USA - KBS Switchgrass S3-2 (SPAdes) (version 2) | ecosystem: Host-associated > Plants > Roots >...
AAATTTGGTGCCCAGTTCACTCCAGATCATGCCGTCAGTAAACGCAATAACGGCCCCGAATATCCAGGCCCATAAAAAAAGATGACTGCCCATCATGCTTATTACCAACGGCATTACCACAAAGGGACCAATACCCACCATATCAATCATATTGATACTCGTAGCCTGTAGTAAAGTAATTTCTCTTTTAAGAACCGGAGCTGCTGAAGCCATGTGCGATGGTTGGTAACCCTCGCAAAATAATCAATGTAAAAGTAAATATGCAGTAAATTTCAAAAGTCAGAAGTAAAATGCTACTAACGCTTTATCTTACAATTTGTCTATCTCCAGTGCACCATTTTTTGCAACCGGGCCATATTTTGCAATGCCCTCTTTTTCATTTAGAGAAGGCAATCCGGTGAAACTATTATCAAAACAAATACGTCCGTTTATCACAGATCTTTGTCCTTCTGCTACCATACTTCCTGCCGTGATTATCAGACGCGTTTTATCCCATGTTATTGTATCTGCTGTCAGGGTTCAATTTCACTCTGTTTTTTCGGTAGCTGCGTAGATTTATTCGTCGTTATTTCAATCACACCATGTTTTCCTTTTTCGCCATATTTTGCAATGCCGTCATTTGCATTGAGTATACGCATTATGTATCTGCCACTTTCACGTGAAAAGGTAGTTATTCCAGGTAACTCTTGTCCATCAAAGATCAGCAATGGCCTTTCAGTTTTAGTTTCAAAAGAAAAAGCACCATCAATAATACTTTCGTTTCCTGCGCTAGTTATTGATCCATTTACAATAAACTGATCAAAATGTATATGCACAGTTGCATCGGATTTATATTGTACGTTATCTTTTTTTTCAGCGCGGGATTTTTTTGTTGTTATCTCGATGGCTCCGTTTTTTCCTTTGTCACCATATGTAAGTTTTGCCGCTGCGGCCTGCAGGACGTAAACGTTGTCGATATCCGCCGGTATCACATGGTCAGCTTCGTTGGCAGAAATTTCTTTTCCATCGAGTGTAATCAGCACGTTGGCCGGCAGCCCCATTTTGCGCCGATATGAAGCCGTATCCGAATTTTCATGAATGGTTTTGCTGTTTACTGGTGCTGCAGTCCCAATCTTGAAACCTGTTACGGTAACCACACCGTTATCGTGTTGCAGTCCTGTTGGGGCACTGCTCGATGCTGAAGTCGTTAATTCAATCACCCCATTGTTTCCTTTCGCACCATATTTTTCAATGGCCGGTTTGTCTTTTAAAACACTGACGGCGCTAATGGTTGCAGGTGGAATACTGTTGACGTCAAAGTTTTCCGGTTGCAGCTGGCCGTTAACTACTACCAATGGTTCTTTATCCGCCATACCCACCGCTGCCCGCAATTTAACCGGCGCAACCGGTATTGCGGGTACTGTTTCATTATTTGCGGGTACAGCCGGTGCGGGCTGAAGATTTTCTTTTACCGGTGGCGGCGGTACCGGGCGAACAGCAGGTATAATAACAGGTGCCTTGCCGTACAGGTTTTCATTTTCTTTCTTATGATTGTTCCATTCGGTCAACGAAACAGCTTTAATAATCTTATTGTTTTTGTCTTTTACGAGTACTACCTGCTCTCCGTTGTCATCTGCGAGGCTGATAAGATAACCATGCTGGTTCAGGCTGGCGGTTGGTACTGCAGCAGGTGCCGGCGGCAAAGGAATAGTATCGCTGGTAGCTACGGGCGGAGGGGTTGTTTTCCAGTAAAGGACCAGTACGTTTTCATTGATACCAAATTTTTTCCGGGCGTCTTCCGCTGCATAAGCACCCAACCCTTTTATCTCAAACCTGTTTACTATTGCATTCGCTTCATCCATGCTCATTAACCTTCCATCCACCCAAACTTTGAAACCCGGCGAACTTTCTGCTTCTTTTTTATTAAGCCAGGCCCTCTCGCTGTTACCAACGGCATAAGGTATCCCGTCAATGACCCATATCGGGTTATTTGAATTTTTAACCAGTTTATCTATCCGGTCCGATAGGGTTTTCCCCAACTGTATTTCATCCAACTTACTTTTTACAAACGTGTAATCCGGATCCGGTACCAATTCATTGTTTTTATCTACCGGTAGCTGATAATGCCTATTTGCTGTGAGGTCATTATATCCAGGGTTATTTTTTTGGCGCATTGAAACAAAACAGATTTCAGCATAATTTTTATTTTCAGCAGCCATAAAACTCAGGTCGTTGTAACCGGCTGTTTCGTAGCCATTGATGTCATAAGCACAGCTTATTTTGAAAGGACGTTTTGCAGTAAGTCCCATTTTTATTTTAAAAAAACCGCTTCCATCTGTACGGGTTTTGACGCCCGAGTATTTTTCATGGATGGATACGTTTGCCAGCGGCGCCAGCGTTTTTGCATCATATACAATGCCGGCAAACACGAATTCCTGTTGCCGATCTTTTACTGTATTTCTAAACGCAAGCAATAACACCGCCAGCAATGGCAGCACAAAAAGAAATTTCGTTAAATGCAGCTTTGCACTTTTTATTTTATTCATCATGGCGATACGTTTTTTAAGATTGGAAAAATTAAAATTATTGCCGATACTATACTGGGTTATGCCTACTACTTTCAGTAACAGGTACTGATACTCCTTTTTATCAAGTCCGCTTGTAATGACAGCATTGTCGGCAATAAATTCGAGGTTCTGGCGGATAGCACGCCGGATTAGCCATGCAAAAGGGTTAAACCAGTTAACAATGCAGAGCAGCTCTCCCACCAGCATATCAACAGAGTGTTTTTGTTTTACATGAACAAACTCGTGCTGTATGATTTTATGCAGCTCTTCTGCACTATGCAGGCTGTTGTTAAAATAAATAGCATTGCCGAACGAAAAAGGATTTACCCGCGCAGCAGTCTGAAACAACTGTACATCATCGTTCTGATTTAACAAAACGGATTGGCGGCGAATGCGGCGCAACGACCGGTATTGCATCACAAAGCGGAGCAACATCGCCAGCACGCCGGTGCAAAATAATATCAGCAGCCATTGGCTCGCCGTCACCGGATGCGTAGCAGGGATTGGTTGGGCATTGCTATTCGCATAAACAGCGTAATTCCCCAATGGTGGAATGATTGTTACCAAGGAACTGTTGTCTACCCCCCTTTTTACTACCCACGGCGTTATATTGATAAAAGGAATGATAAAGGAACTCAACGAATAGCATAACAAATAAAACCGGTTCCAGGTATAAAAAGTAAGCGGTCGCAAAACGACAATATAAAAAGCAAATAAGACTACAAGGCTAAGAGAGAATTTCAGCAAATACTGCAGCATAGCATCAGTTTAAATATTTACAAGACTATTTCTTCTTTTCAATCAGGTCTATAATTTCCTTCAATTCTTTAGAACTGATTTTTTTCTGCTCTGCAAAAAAAGCTACCAGGTCTTTATACGAATTATCAAAATGGTTTTTAACCATATGTGTCAGCGACTGTTTTTTATATTCCTCTTCATGTACAACCGGCTTGTAGAGGTACATATTCCCCATCAGCCGGCTGCTGAGATAACCTTTTTTCTCAAGGTTCTTGATGGTAGATGCCAGCGTGGTATAAGGAGGTACCGGCTCACTAATATTTTCAAGGAATGTTTTCACATTGGCTTCACCGGCTTTCCATACCGCCCGCATAGCCTGTTCTTCCTGTTGGGTTAATTTTTCCAGCATATCTACGAAGTTTTCGTAAACCTACGGACATTTCGTAATACATCCAAATCTTTTTTTGTTAAAAAGATTGCATAAACTATGTGTTTAGCTATTTCAAAACTATTTTTGGGAGGTTAATAGACGCTGATTGACCACTCATTTTCATTAATTCAGTTATAATGCGCTTGTTTACTTTATTGGTTTCCGTATGTATATCATTGGCTGCCTTTGCCCAAAAAGACAGTATTGATATGAGTGCCCCCTTCCGGAAAAATCCGGTCATTCCATCTTTCGATTTATTAAAACCGGACAGCAGCACACATTTAACCAAAGCAGATATCAGCGGAAAACACAAAACGCTGCTGATGTTTTTTAGTCCTGAATGCACCCACTGCCAGCACCAGACCGAAGACATGCTGGCTGCGATAGATTCACTGAAAGATATCCAGATTGTAATGGCAACCTACCAGCCTTTTGAAGAAATGGTGGCCTTTAATCAGAAATATGGGATTGAAAAATACAGTAATATTAAATTGGGACGGGATACTAAATATTTTCTGCCGCCCTATTACCGGATGAAAAGCCTTCCTTTCCTGGCACTGTATGATACCCGGGGCAACTATATTATCAGTTTCGAGGGCAACCAGAAAATAGCTACCCTTCTTGATGCCTTTAATCAAAAAAAATAACCCTGTTTCCGTTTTGCTGTAATATTTTTCTTTTCTTTTCGACCAATCATTGCGCGGATCATCCGGCAGTTATTAGTTATGAAAAATATATCACGGCGTTTGTTTTTGCAAAACATGGGCATGGGTGCCACAATGGCTGCAATTGTTCCATCCTTTATACGGCAGCGGCAAAAACTACACGATAAGTACAGCGGTAAAAAATTAAACGTTGCTTTATGCGGGTTGGGCACCTACGCCAATATCCTGGCGGATGGTTTCGCTGACGCTCAATATTGCCGTCTGGCAGGCATCGTAACCGGTACGCCTGCAAAAGCGGTGGCCTGGAAGCAAAAACATGCTATCCCTGATCAGAATATCTACAACTACCAGAATTTTGATACCATCGTCAATAATAAAGACATTGACCTGGTGTATGTGGTATTGCCCAATTCAATGCACAAAGAATATGTTATCCGCGCAGCCAGGGCCGGCAAACATGTAATTACTGAAAAACCCATGGCCAATTCTGCTTCCGATTGTGCAGAAATGATAAAAGCATGCCAAGACGCCCATGTACAACTGGCAGTAGGTTACCGTTTACATTATGAACCCTACAATATGGAAATGAAAAGGCTGGGCCAGGAAAAAGTTTTTGGTGCGGTGCGTTTGGTAGAAGCATCATTGGGTTATAGGGTAGACGACGCTAACCAGTGGAGGCTGCACAAAGCATTGTCGGGTGGCGGGCCTTTAATGAATCTCGGTGTATATTGTCTCCAGTTCAGTCGTTACGTTATTGGCGAAGAGCCTGTTTCCGTGACAGCACAGTTTGGCCCCAATACCAATCCGCAAATCTTCTCAGAGGTAGAAACATCGATCACCTGGCAACTCAATTTTCCCGGTGGTGCTGTGAGCAATTGTTCCAGCAGCTATAATTGTAATGTTGACCGGGTATATGCCTCGGCGGAAAATGGTTTTTTTGAAATGAGTCCCGCTATCAGCTATGGTCCTTTCAGGGGCAGAACCAGTAAAGCCGAACTGCATTTTCCGGATATTAACCAGCAAACCGCGCAACTGGACGGTATTGCAAAACTCCTGCTGGAAAACAAACCATTGCCCGCCCATATTTCTGGCGAAGAAGGTTGGAAAGATATGCGGGTAATAGATGCTATTTATGCATCAGCTGCAACAGGAAGAAAGATTGTACTCTGAAAGTCATTATACAGCTTAGTTCCATTAAGTTTTCAAAAGCTTAGGATTGCCGATCCTGAACTTTGGAAAAGTTCAGATTGCCCAACAGGCGTACAACAGTAGAAACGAGCGTGGCAACGATGTTGCCCAACGATACCCCGCCGACACCAAAAAATCTTTTTTTCAATCTTTTAATTTGCCCCTGCCCTCCTACCTTTGCCCCGCAAATAATTTCTTACTCATAAAATCTCTTACATGAAAGTGACTGTTGTAGGTGCCGGTGCCGTAGGTGCTACCTGTGCTGATAATATCGCCCGGAAAGAACTGGCAGAAGAACTGGTATTGCTGGATATTAAAGAAGGCATTGCTGAAGGCAAGGCCCAGGATATGATGCAGACTGCTGCCCTGCTCGGTTTTGATACGCGTATTATTGGCAGTACCAACGACTATAGCAAAACCGCCGGCAGCGATGTGGTGGTTATCACCTCGGGCCTTCCCCGCAAACCGGGAATGACGCGTGAAGAACTCATTGGCACCAATGCCGGCATCGTGAAAAGCGTTACTGAAAATATTCTTAAGTATTCGCCTGATACCATTATTATAGTCATCAGCAATCCCATGGATACCATGACCTACCTGACGCTGACGACTTCGGGCATGGCAAAAAATAAAATAATTGGCATGGGTGGCACATTAGACAGCGCCCGTTTTAAGTATCAGTTGAGCCAGCACCTGGGTTGCAGCGCGGCCGACCTTAACGCGGTGGTAGTAGGCGGTCATGGTGATACCACTATGATTCCGCTGATACGGCTGGCTACCTGGAACAGCGTTCCGGTTACAAAATTTCTCAGCGAAGAAAAACAAAAACAGATTGTGGCCGATACTATGGTTGGTGGCGCTACTTTAACCAAATTGATTGGCACATCCGCCTGGTACGCTCCCGGTGCGGCAGGTGCGGCCCTGGTTGAAAGCATTGTGCGTGATGAAAAGAAATTGTTCACCTGCTGCGTTTCCTTGAATGGCGAATATGGCCAGAAAGACATTTGCCTGGGCGTTCCGGTTACCATTGGTAAGAACGGCTGGGAGCAAATTCTTGATTTCGGTCTGAATGAAGCTGAACAGGCTGAGTTTAACAAAAGCGCCGCTGCTGTACGGAGCATGAACGATGTACTGAAAACGCTTTAGCCACAAAATTTCTTAATACGCAACCCCTGCATGCCAGCGCTGCAGGGGTTTGTTTTTTGATTGACTTACGGAAATCATCAAAGCTGTTTAATGCTCAAACACAGCTTCAAAAACCAATCTGCAGTACACCCAATCAGGCATTGCTGTTACGAATAGGACCTGGCCTTTTTATTAACCGCTGGTTATCAATGACCCACAACCCGCGTCTTTCACTTATTTCATTTTGGATAGAAGGCAACCACTCAAAATAAAAACCAGTATATGCTTCCTAATATAAAATTCAATTTCTATTTTTGTCGCTGTTCCCTTGCTTGCCTCATTCCTCAAGTATTCCATGAAAATCTTTCCAGCCTGTTGACGAGCCTCACCGTTTTTAGTTTTTAAATCACATTATGGGAAAGATTTTTACTATTTGCTCCATTTTTTTATTGTGTTTTCTTGTTTCCGATGCGCAGTTTTTTGACGACAAACACAATCCGACTATTGACCTGAACTTAAGTCCGCTGCAAAACAGCTCCATTCATCCTGATCACAATAGCAGTATCAATCCAAAAATGAACTGGAATATCAACCCGTTCAGGAATGGCTTGATTAACCCCGAAAAGGTACCCACTATTAACCCTAAGGCAAATAAAGAACTGAACCCCCTGGAAAACGAATCAATGAACCCAATGTTTTCCATATATATATCGCCCAAGTTTGAACACTGGCAGGGGCTGTATCTTTTTGATTCTGCTAATAACCTGGTAGGGTATATCACAAAATACAGCCAGGACATTATGATACAGTTCGACAAACAATCCAACTGGACTTTCTTTTATGTGAGAACGGCCAAGGGTACCTATAACCAGTTTAATCTTTCGGCGGAATGGACCGGCTGTTTTCTTTGCTATGATTCGCTGACGGGGTACAATCTTTTCGATAAGCAATGCTGCTGGACGGGCATGCACATCAAATAAATATCTTCTAATCAACTAAGCCAGCGGCCAGGATATTATTCCACTGCATAAAAAACTGCTGGTAATTCAGCGAAGGGCTTACTGTTAATTTGAAAACACCCAGGCATCAGCGAGCCAGGCGGGCAGTGGTCTTTTGCAGCAGCTCCTCAACAGCAATAAGTTCCATACATTTAAAGTGCCCACGGGGGCATTTATCATACCCTATTTTTGAGCAGGGCCGGCAGGAAAGATGGTTTACTTCCATTATATCATAAGGAGATTTTTGCTGGCGCGATAAGAAATCAGCACCATAATAGGGATACATGCCGAACGCAGGTACTGTATTTCCCCATAAAGAAATAACAGGGCGTTTAAACGCTGCCGCGATATGCATTAAACCGGTATCATTGGTAATGATCATTTTGGCCCTTCTTATTAAATCGGCCGATTCATTAATATTGAATTTCCCGCAGGCATTATAGATTTTAAAAGGATCAATTGCTGATAATTGTTTACCGGTATCCGCATCTTCCTTTCCGCCCATAACAATAACAGGATGATTAATGGCGGTGCAAAATTCTTCCAGCTTATGCAGGGGATACTTTTTAGTATTGTGTGCGGCCCCAATTACCAGCCCTATATAGCCCGCCAGGTGCGAAGTAGGAATATCGGTCTCATTCACCACATCTTCGCTGCCAATAAAGTAATCAAGCCCGGCCCCATCATTGCGCACGCCAAAACTCTTCAAGGTATTCATATAGCGATCAACAATATGTACTGCAGGCAGCTTATTTATTTTGAAAACAGTGAGCAACCATTTCTGCCAGTTGAGCTTGTTAAACGAAAAGCTTTGCTTTTGCAGGGAGCGCTTCACCCTGGCGGTGCGCAGGTTGTGGTGGAGATCAATTATATAATCGAAGTCTTCCTGCTGCAACTGTTGAATGGAAGCCTGCAGATCATTTTCCAGGTAATGTATTTTGTCGATGTAAGGGTTGGCTTCAATAATCTTTGCAAACGATTTTTTTGTAAGAAAATGTATTTCAGCGGTTACTACCTGTTTTTTTAGACAACGTACTACCGGTGTGGTCAATACAATATCGCCAATAGAAGAAAAACGAATGATTAAAAACTTCATAACACTAATTAACGCGCATTAACACCAATTTTTTACACTAATTCATGATCCGCTTATTCTTCGATATAATTGAGGTCTTTATGAAATGTTTCTTCGGTAAAATAAAACGCTGCAAACGCTACCAGCATTACCACGATACCGGAAACGATACCGCTTCTTACAATTGCCCAGCCCCAGCTTTTTTGAAACAAGTCGAGAAACATCATGTTAATTAATGGCAATGCGCCCCTTACCATATTGGGGATAGTAGTGGCAGCCGTAGCACGGAGGTTGGTGCCAAATTGTTCGGCCCCCATGGTTACAAAAATGGCCCAGAAACCGGTGCTGAAGCCGAGCAGGGTGCAATAGGTGTACATGCTGGTATCAGAATGATTATAGCTGCTGAAAAACAGGATGAGAAACACCACACTCATTGTATAAAACAGCAACAAACCTTTCTTACGGCTCTTGAAATACTGGCATACAAAACCCACCACGATATCGCCCACAGCGATGGCGGCATAGGCAAACATGATAGACTTACCCGAATCAATGGTCTGGCTTCCAAACATAGCTTTACCAAAACGGTCGCTCTGGTTTACAAGAATACCGATAACATACCAGGTGGGCAATCCAATAAGTATAGCCATCAGGTATTTCCTGAACCGGTACCCATTGGTAAAAAACATAAAGAAATTGCCTTTTACAATGTTCGCCCGTCCTTTAACCTGGTTGAACATACCCGATTCAGCAACTTTTATACGAAGGAAAAGCAACAGTATTCCCAAGAGCCCACCTATCTTATAACATAATCTCCAGTCGCCCGTTGCCTTATACGTGAAGTAAGCAGCTACTGCACCAAACAATCCTATGCCCGCAACCATTGAGGTTCCTATCCCTCTTTTTTTCTGGGGAAGCAGTTCACTCACCAATGTTATACCTGCACCCAGTTCGCCTGCCAGTCCCAACCCTGCAACAAACCTGCACAGGGCGTATTCGTTAACCGTGTGAATATAGCCCGTTGCAAAATTTGCCACTGAATATAAAATGATAGAACCAAACAGTACAGACAACCTTCCTTTTTTATCGCCCAGTATACCCCATACAATACCACCAAGTAACAACCCCACCATTTGCCAGTTTATTACTTTGGTGCTGTCTGCAAGCATAGTGGCATCTGTGGCGCCCACACCCAGCATACTGGTTTTTTTTACGATGGTGAAAAGCAGGAGATCATAGATATCTACAAAATAACCCAGGGCGGCTACAATAACGGCCAGGCCAAAAACGGGTGATGTTTTCTTTTCCATGAAGACTACAGGTTTTGAGACAACTCATCGACTGGAGCACGTTTTCCAAAAAATAGTTTATACAACACAGGCAAAGTAGTAATCAGCACAATCACAATAACAATCGGCTCCAGGTGCTTGGTGAGATCAAAATTAAATTTGCGCAGGAATAGTTTCTGGAGGTAGTGCCCGGCAAACAGCATACTGAACACCCATGCTATGCACCCGATAATATTGTACAGCATAAATTTCTTTTTTTCCATTTGCACAATACCTGCCACAATAGGTGCAAAGGTTCTGATAATCGGCAGAAACCTGGCAAACACAATTGCTTGTCCGCCATGCTTATCATAAAAGTCTTTCGCCCGCATCAGGTGTTTTCGCTTAAAGAAAAAAGTATCTCTTCGCGTAAAAAGAAAAGGACCACTTTGCTTACCGAACCAATAACCGGCCATATTACCCAGAATACCACAGGCTGCAATCAGTATCCACAAAATAATCAGGTCTATAAAGTCGCTACCCGTGCTTCCGGTAGGAAAAGTAGCCACCAGTTTGGAACTGTAAATGCCGGCTACAAATAATAAACTATCGCCTGGCAGAAAAAACCCAACCATTAACCCTGTTTCTGCAAATACAATAAACAGCAGCAGCCAGAGACCACCATTACGGATATAGAAAAGCGGATTCAGCAAATCCTTCCAGTCAAATTTCTTATCAACAATCCATGAACTGCTATTATCTGGTTTGAACGACCTGTGTTCAAAACCGTCTTTTTCTATCCCAACAGAATCACCGGCAGCAATTGCCAACGTAAATACACCTGCAGAATCGGTAACCGTTGATGCGCCCGACGGGAAAGCTTTTACTGTTGCAGCTTCAACCGGGTTATCATATTGATCTATGACCGTGTCACTGATGGAAGACTGGCCCATAATGGCCGTCGCAATGCAATTCATCAACAGCAGCAGAAAAAATCGGGTACAATAACTTTTTATTTGTTTCATCTTCTTTTTATAAAATCGGCTGATGCCTATCAACCTTGATTACAGTCAATGTAAGCCGTCCATACATTTTCATACCTGCCCGCCGGCAGGTTTTCACATTTATCACATTACCACATTTTCTTCTGTCAGTTCCCCTTCCCATTTGCTTACTACACTGGTGGCAAGTGCATTGCCCAGCACATTGGTGCCGGTGCGAAACATATCGCAAAAATGATCAATGGGCAATATTAAGGCAATCCCTTCCGGTGGTATTTTAAACATGGCACAGGTAGCGGTTACCACCACCAGGGATGCGCGCGGAACGCCCGCAATTCCTTTACTGGTCAGCATCAGTACAATGAGCATGGTTAACTGCGTGCCCAGATCCATGTGGATACCATAGGCCTGCGCAATAGCCAGACTGGCAAAGGTCATGTACATCATACTGCCATCAAGGTTAAAAGAATATCCCAGTGGTAAAATAAAAGAAACGATTTTGTCTTTACAACCAAAACGCTCCAGTTCTTCTGTTAACTTGGGAAACACAGCCTCGCTGCTGGTGGTGCTGAAAGCTACCAGCAGGGGCTGGGCAATGCGCCTGAGCAAGGCCGGTACGCGGTTGCGCAATATTAAAAAGCCGACTAATAATAATACCATCCACAAACAGGCAATACCCAATATAAACCATAACAGGTATAAGCCATAGAATTTGAACACTTCCAGTCCCTTGGTTGCAATTACGGCGGCAATGGCGCCGAAAACGCCCAATGGCGCGAAGTTCATCACATAACCCACCATTTTTAGAATGATATGGGCAGCCGCATCCAGTGCTTTTACAATGGGTTTTCCATAGTCCCCCACGGCTGTGGTGGCCACGCCAAAAAAAATACTGAAGACAACAATCTGCAGTATTTCATTTTTTGCCATGGCTTCAAAAATGCTTTTAGGAAACACATGCTCCACAAACGTACTCAATGAAAATTCCTGGGTTTTGCCTATCAGGTCCTGCGCGCCGGCCTTATCTGCGTTGCTGAGATCGATAGCGGTACCGGGGTGAGACAGGTTTACTATGAGCATACCCAATAACAAACTGGCCAATGATGCAGAAACAAACCAAAGCAGGGCCTTGCCCCCTACCCTGCCAACCGATTTAAGATCGCCCAGTTTTGCAATACCCACCACAAGCGTGCAAAACACCAGGGGAGCAATGATCATTTGAACAAGGAAGAGAAATATCTTGGTGAGCAGGCGGATATTATCGGCAAATTTTTTAATGGTCTCAGCAGAAGATTGTGTATGTACCATGTAACCAACTGCAATCCCCAGCACCATTGCAATAATAATATAAATGGTCAGCCGGTTTTGTTTCGTAGCCGGTTTCGGCGGCATTGCAGTATGTTCCATCACCGAAAATTCAAAAAAAAACTGATACCGCAAAACTTAAATCGGGCAAAGGCTTATTTAGGGCAATAAAGCTTAGCCGTATTAAATAATTGTTTATTTTACGACCTTGTAGTATTCCCTCGTTGTAAACCAATACCAAACTATCATGAGTTTATTCAGAAAAAAATCATTGACTGTATTACTGGCACAGGCTGCCGACTCGGAAAAGGGGTTGAAACGCACCCTCGGAGCAGGCGCCCTGATAGCCCTCGGCATCGGAGCCATTATTGGCGCCGGTTTATTTGTACGTACTGCCGCAGCCGCGGGCGGGCATGCCGGTTCGGCGGTAACCATTTCTTTTATTGTTGCAGCTGTTGGATGTGCATTTGCCGGACTGTGTTATGCAGAGTTTGCATCGATGATCCCTATTGCTGGAAGCGCCTACACCTATGCTTATACCACAATGGGTGAGCTGGTGGCCTGGATTATTGGTTGGGCCTTAATTCTTGAATACGCATTGGGCGCCGCTACCGTATCCATTGCCTGGAGCGAATTCTTAAATAAGCTCTTGGGGGGAGCCATTCCGTATGAATGGTCGCATTCTCCCTTCCAAAAAGCACTCGACGCCAGCAACGTGATGCACCATGGAATTTTAAATGCCCCTGCATTGATCGTATTGTTACTGCTGTCGCTCCTGCTTATAAAAGGCACACAGGAATCAGCTGTCGTAAATGGTATTATTGTAATTGTAAAAGTAACCATTGTACTCGCCTTCATTGCTATTGGCTGGGGGTTTATCAATCCTGCCAATCACACCCCTTACATGATACCTGCCGATGCACCTGCCGCTATTCAGCCGGATGGTACATCTTATAGTTATACTGATTTTTTCCGGCACGGGTGGGGCGGCGTATTACGCGGTGCCGCTATCGTATTTTTTGCATTTATAGGTTTTGATGCAGTTTCTACTGCGGCACAGGAAGCGAAAAACCCTAAAAAAGATATGCCGATAGGGATTCTTGGTTCGCTGGTGGTTTGTACAATCCTCTACATTCTTTTTTCCTGGGTGTTAACCGGTGTGGCACCTTACCAGGATTTTGTAAAATCTGGAAAAGAGGCTTCTGTGGCTTATGCCATCGACACCTATATGCATGGATATGGCTGGCTGTCTAAATTAATTACCGTAGGTATATTGGCGGGTTTTTCTTCTGTAATACTGGTGATGCTGATGGGCCAGAGTCGGGTGTTCTATTCAATGGCCAATGATGGACTGCTGCCAAAAGTATTTTCTGATTTGCATCCCAAATTCAGGACCCCGTATAAATCAAATGCGCTCTTGTTTTTGTTCGTTGGCTCTTTTGCAACCCTTATCCCCGGCGATATCACCGGTGATTTAACAAGTATCGGAACCCTACTGGCGTTTGTGCTGGTTTGTATAGGCATCGTGATAATGCGGAAAACAGATCCCAATACAGCAAGGCCGTTCAGAACACCCCTGGTTCCGTTAGTGCCAATCCTGGGCGTGCTGGTTTGTACCGCAATGATTGTGTCGCTCGATAATACGACCTTATTTAGCGCATTTGCCTGGATGGTACTGGGATTAATTATTTACTTTTCTTACAGTAAGAACCATAGTAAGCTGAAAGTATAGCAATAGTAACAACACATAAAAAACCGTCACCTTTAGGGTGGCGGTTTTCCTGTTTATATAGGCGGAAGTCTTAAATTTGCAGCCCTGATAAAGGCATTTTTGACTATTCAATAGTCGATTAACAATCATCAATATTCCAATAAAGTATGGGAAGGATTTTTGAAGTTCGTAAAGCTACTATGTTTGCCCGCTGGGACAGGATGGCCAAACAATTTACGCGTATTGGCAAAGAAATTATCATTGCGGTAAAAGCCGGTGGCCCCGATCCGGCCACCAATCCTGCGTTACGCCGTTGTTTCCAGAACGCCCGCAGTGTGGGTATGCCCAAAGATCGCGTGGAAGCAGCCATCAAAAGAGCGCAGGGCAAGGAAATGACCAATTATGATGAGATTTTATATGAAGGCTATGGGCCACATGGCGTAGCCATTTTGGTGGAAACCGCAACCGATAACCATGTACGTACAGTAGCCAATGTAAAATCCATTTTTAATAAGGGTGGTGGAACATTGGGTAATAGCGGAAGTGTAAGCTTTCAGTTTAAAAAAATGGGCGTTTTTAAACTAAAGAATGAAGGCATCAATGCAGAGGACCTGGAACTGGAACTGATAGATGCCGGACTTGATGAAATGGGCGAAGGCTCCGGCGAGAATGGCGAAACAGTTCTGGTGCTTCGTTGCGCTTTTACCGATTTTGGCAGCCTTCAAAAAGCGCTGGAAGAAAAACACATCACACCCATCAGCTCTGAACTGGAATGGATACCAACGGTAACAGTTGAACTGAGTGAATCCGATGCTGAGGACCTGCTGAAGCTGGTAGATAAAATTGAACAGGATGAAGATGTACAGAAAGTATTTCATAACCTGAAATAATTGAATTGCCGGCGCCACAGTTGCTCTTATCACCAACTTTACATTGATAAAAAATTATAAATAAAATCAGCCCTGCAAAGCTGATTTTTATTTTTTTATAATGACCCCCAGCTTCAATAAAAAAATTGTGTTGTTCGATGGCATCTGTAACCTCTGCAGCGGCAGTGTTCAGTTCATTATAAAACGCGACAAAAAAAACCAGTTCATGTTTGGTTCTTTGCAAGGCGAGGCGGGCCGGGCTTACCTTAAAAAATATAAGCTGCCTGCAGATCAATTCAATTCTTTTATGCTGGTAGAAAATGAAAAACTGTATACCAGGTCTGCTGCGGCACTACGCATGTTAAAGCACCTGGGAGGCGGTTGGCAGTTGTTATATGCACTGATGATAGTGCCTGCATGTATACGAGATGGAATCTATAACTGGATTGCAAAAAATCGCTACAAATGGTTTGGGAAAAAAG
>Ga0268264_10002732_pt1 | contig 15397 bp, 16 predicted proteins | sample KBSSwiS32_FD_190357 | JGI IMG/M metagenome (GOLD analysis project Ga0268264, IMG submission 190357) | Switchgrass rhizosphere microbial communities from Kellogg Biological Station, Michigan, USA - KBS Switchgrass S3-2 (SPAdes) (version 2) | ecosystem: Host-associated > Plants > Roots >...
ATCGCCCAGACGGGTCGCGACGGGCTTCGATCTCTCGGCGCACCCTTGCAGCGTGCTGCTCGATATACGCCTGCTGTTCCGGAAAAGTCAGGTCGCGCATGTCAGCACACATCTTCTCCCGCGCCTTGCGCATGAACTCGACAGCATCGAACTTTTTAGTCTTCATGGCGGAAGAACTCCTGCGGGCCTCCGATCTCCGTTAGAGGATATCCGAGTCGGTTTCTCAGACGGCCGCGGGGGGTGACCTCAGTCTTCGATCAAGAGCGGGCGAAACCCTGCCTGTTCGAAATGATGATCCGTAGAGAGGGCCTCCGAGATGCCTTTGTCTCGCATCACGACAAACGAGACGCAATCGGTGAGTCCCCACTCCTTGTCCGAGTGACGCCGAAACAGCTCCCCGGACCGGGCGCACAACTCTTCGGCCAAAGGAACGATCTCGACCCTCGGATCGCTCTCGATCGCGGCCAGGAGCGCCACGGCACCGCGACGAAAACGCTGTTTGGCGAGTGCGTTTCCGATTTCGAGGACGACGGCCCGAGTGGTTACCAACCGATGATGCTCGGATTTGATGCGAGCTGCGAGAATTTGCGCCCGCTCGTGGTACCGATCCGCCTTAGAGGAAAGAGCGATCGCGTACGAGGAGTCGAGAAACCAGTCAGCCACGAGGTTCGGCTACGTCGCCGTACAGGTAGTCCTCAAGATTAGCGGACCAATCCCGAGGACCATCGAGATCGAGCTCCATCGCGGTCTGGAGGAACGAAGTTTCCACGGGCGCCGGCTCTGCCGTCGGCTCGATCGTTAGGCGAACCCGGGTATTTACCGCGAGGTCGAGGGGCGCTTCAGGGCGCAATACCGTTCCGTCGAAAACGGCCGTTAAAATTGTCATGCGTTTCGCTCCCGCGGGCTCAAGACCCTCCCTCAGCTTACTTCGCGAAGGCGCCGAATTCAAACAGGCGGTCGGAGAAGCAAGGCAGCCCCCTCACTCCGCCGGCAGCGGCGGCGGCCCGTCCGGGATATACCCCTTGTAGACCACCCCTTTGGTGCTCTCCTCGAACTCCTTCCGGATTTCGGCGCGCTTTTCCGGGTGCTCGAACAGATCGACCATGGTGGCGGCGAGGGTCTTGGCGGCGAAGGTCATTCCTTTGTGGCCGATCGACATGCCGCCGCAGGCGGCTACGGGCCAGGCGTGCCAGGGGGCGTTGACCGGTGCCGTGGTGACCGAGGCGTGGAGGATCGGCACGTTCCAGCTCACGTCGGCGACGTCGGTCGAGCCTCCTTCCGGGGCGCCCGGGTGCTCGTCCAGCGGCTTGATCGAGCCGTCCAGTCCTTTCGGCTCGGTGTTGGTCTCGGTTTGAATCTTCTTGGCGAATTCCTGTTCTTCGGCGGTGTATTGGATCGGCCCCAGCCACTCCATGTTGGCTTGGAGAAGCCGCTCGCCGGTTTGGTTGACCAGCATTTCGTAGTCGCCGGACTGGACGCGCAGCGTGCTCTCGACGTCGGCCGATAGCGCGGCTCCCTGCGCCATCTTTCGCACTCGCTCCATCAGCTCGTCCACGGAGGCATGCTTGGTGTCCCGCACCCAGGCCCAGACCTTGGCGTGGTCCGGCACCACGTTCGGCACGTCGCCGCCATCGGTGATGACGTAGTGCATGCGGACGCTCGGCCGGACGTGCTCGCGCATCATGTTGAGCGCGTGGGTGAAGATCTCCAGGCCGTCCAAAGCGCTCCGGCCGTTCCAGGGATCGAACGCCGCGTGCGCCGCCTTGCCGTGAAACTCGACGACGAAGTCCACCAGCGCCTGCGTGCTCTTCGTGTCCGCCCGGGTCTCGTCCGCCGGATGCCAGGCCAGCGCCACGTCCACGTCCTTGAATAGGCCCTCGCGCACCATGTAGAGCTTGCCGCCGACGGCTTCCTCGGCCGGCGTGCCGTAGAAGCGGATGGTACCGTGGAGCTTTCCTGCCGCGATCAGCTCCTTGATCGCCACGGCCGCCCCAAGGCTCGCTGCGCCGAACAAGTTGTGGCCGCAGCCATGCCCCGGGGCTCCGGTCGCGAGCGGCTCCTTCGTCGGCTGTGCCTTCTGCGAAATCCCCGGCAGCGCGTCGTACTCGCCCAGGATGGCGATCACCGGCTTGCCCTCGCCGTACGTAGCGAGGAAAGCCGTCGGCATTCCCGCGACACCGCGCTCGATCTTGAAGCCCTGCGCCTCGGCATAGTCGGCGAGCAGTTTCGAGGATCGCTTTTCCTTGAGCGCCGTCTCGGCGAACGCCCAGACCTGATTCGCCAGATCCACCATCTCCGGACGATGGGCGTCCACCGAAGCGACCGCGGCCACCTTGCCGGGGCTTGCGGCCGCCTTGGGCGCCGCCGCCGGCTTGGCCGCGATCACGCCGGGAAGGCTCAAGAGCAGCACGGACAGCACGAACGCGGTTCGACGACGGATCATGGATCTCTCCCTTGGGTCCGGCGAGTTGAAACTCGGGAGACGATATCAGGTGACGTTCGGTGACGAGGGGTGGTGTGGGTAGGGGCGCGGTTTCCGCGCCCCGGTCGGCGCGGCGATGCCATGAAACTTGTCGGCCCGGCGCGATGCGGGGCGCGGAAACCGCGCCCCTACGGCCACGGTCTCGATAGACTGGAACCTCTCCGGAAGGGAACCTCATGGACTTCGCCCCCTCCCCTCGCGCCCTCGACTACGCCGGGCGCATCCGCGCCTTCATCGCCGAGCGCATCCTGCCGGTCGAGGAGGCGTTGTTCGATCCGGCGAATCCGCGGCCCTATGGGCAGCAGGGTGCCGATTGGACGCTGTGGACCGAGGCGCCGGAGATCGCGGTGCTGGCGCGCGAGGCTCGGGCGGCAGGGTTGTGGAACCTGTTCCTTCCCGATCCGGAGCACGGCGCCGGGCTCTCGACCGTCGAGTACGCGACTCTTGCCGAAGAGATGGGGCGGAGCGTCCTCGCGCCGGAGATCTTCAACTGCAACGCTCCCGATACCGGCAACATGGAAGTGCTGGCGAAATACGGATCGCCCACGCAGAAGGCGGAGTGGCTGGCGCCACTGCTGGCGGGCGAGATCCGTTCGGTGTTCTGCATGACCGAGCCGGAGGTCGCGTCGTCGGATGCGACGAACCTGGTGGCGACGATCGAAGAGCGGGGGGATGCGCTGGTTTTGAACGGCCGCAAATGGTGGGCGACCGGGCTCGGCCATCCGCGTTGCCGGCTGGCGTTGTTCCTCGGCCGCTCGGACTCCCAGGCTCCTCGGCATCAACAGCACAGTTTGGTGCTCGTGCCGCTCGATGCGCCCGGCGTGACGATTCGCCGGATGCTGCCCGTGTTCGGCGAATACGATCCGCCGTACGGCCACGGCGAGGTCGATTTCGTCGAGGTCAAAGTGCCGCGGGGGAATTTGGTTCTGGGGTCTGGACGCGGCTTCGAGATCGCGCAGGGTCGCCTTGGCCCGGGGCGCATTCACCACTGCATGCGCTGCCTGGGTGCGGCGGAGCGGGCGCTGGAATTTATGATTCGTCGGGGGCTCTCCCGCGTCGCGTTCGGCAAGCCGTTGATCGATCTCGGCGGCAATCGCGAGCGGGTCGCCGATTTTCGCATCGCGATCGATCAGGCGCGGCTGCTCACCTTGCATGCCGCCTGGCGGATCGATCAGGTCGGTGCCATCGCCGCTCTGCCGGAGATCTCCGCGATCAAGGTCGTCGCGCCGAACGTGCTCCAGAGCGTGGTCGATGCCGCGATCCAGATCCACGGCGGCGCGGGGCTTTCGCACGACACGCCGCTCGCTTCTCTGTTTGCCATCGCCCGCGTGCTCCGTCTCGCCGACGGCCCGGACGAGGTCCACCGCGCGTTGATCGCGAAGGCGGAAATCGCGAAATACAAAGAGCGCGGAGCCCAGTGAGCGCAGGAAGCGCGAAAGTTCTCGATGCCGCGCGACCGATCCGTTCCGGCGAGGAGCTCGACGTCGCCGCGGTGGATGCCTGGCTCAGGGCGCGCGTGGCCGGGCTCTCGGGCATCCCCAAGGTCAGTCAGTACACCGGCGGCGCCTCGAATTGGACTTACCGTCTGGAGTATCCCGAGCACGACCTGATCCTCCGCCGCCCGCCCACGGGAACGAAGGCGAAATCGGCGCACGACATGGGGCGCGAGTTCCGAGTGCAGTCGGCGCTGGCTCCGTTCTATCCGGTGCCCAAGATGATCGCGCTGTGCGAGGACCCCGCGGTGATCGGCGTGCCGTTCTACGTCATGCGCCGGATCGCCGGACGCATCCTGCGCGCCCGGCTGCCGCAGGGGTTCTCGCTCGATCCGGCCACCGCCCGCGCGCTGTCCGAGAACGCGATCGATCTGATGGCGACGCTCCATCAGGTGGACGTGCGCGCCGCGGGGCTTGAAACCCTGGGCAAGGGCGCCGGCTATTGCCGCCGGCAGATCGAAGGATGGAGCGAGCGGTACCGGAAGGCGCGGACCTGGAACGTACCGCGTTTCGGCAAGGTGATCGATTGGCTTGCGGCGCACACGCCGGACGATGTGGCGACGTGCGTGATCCACAACGATTTCCGCCTCGACAACCTGGTGCTCGACGAAGGAGACCCCGCGCGGATCGTCGGCGTGCTCGATTGGGAGATGGCGACGCTCGGCGATCCGCTGATGGACCTAGGCAACTCGCTCGCCTATTGGGTGGAGGCGAAAGACGGTCCGTTTTCTCGCACGCTGCGCCGCCAGCCGACCCACCTGCCCGGCATGCTCACGCGGCGCGAGGTGGTCGCCCGCTACGCGGAGCGGACCGGGTTTTCGCCGCCGAGCTGGACGTTCTATGAGGTCTATGGCGTCTTCCGGCTCGCCGGGATCGCGCAGCAGATCTACTACCGCTACCATCACGGCGAGACTCGGAATCCGGCGTTCCGGCACTTCTGGCTCTACGTCCATCTTCTTCATCGGCGCTGCCTGAGGCTGATGCGCTGACTCCACACGAGGGTTTTCCTGTATGCCTTTTTCGATTGAGACCGACCGCCTGTTGATCCGCCCGTGGGAACCCGCGGATCGCCCCGCGTTCGCCGCGCTCGCGACCGATCCCGAGATGATGCGCTTCATGACCGGCGGCCGGCCGTGGAGCGACGAGGAGATCGACGGCTATTTCACCCGCCAGGCCGGAACGCTCGAAGCGAACGGCTTCTGCCTCGGCGCGGTGGTCGAACGCGCTATGGGTCGCACGATCGGCCTCGGCGGTTTGCAGCTGCTCGGTTCGACGGGCGAGCTTGAAACCGGCTACTGGATCGCCCGCGACCTCTGGGGCAAGGGGTACGCCAGCGAAGCGGCGAGCGGTTCGCTCCGGCATGCGTTCGAGGTCGTCGGCGGCGCGCGGGTGATGGCGATCACCGATCATGAGAACCGGGCCTCGCGCCGGGTGATGGAAAAGATCGGCATGACCTACCTGCGCGACACCACGGGCGTCGAGCTCGGCCACCGCTGCCCCGAAATCGAAGTCGTCCTCTATTCGATCGAGCGCGACGCCTGGGCGGCGCGCCAAAACCGCTAGATCCCAGCGCCCCCTTCCCACCCGTTCGCGCGGGCATCCGCCACCCCCTCGGGGTGTGGGTTCGCCTTGCCTTGCCCTTTACTCTTTCGCCCGAACCCGCCGGAGGGGAAAAAGGAGAAAGGCATGGAGGAGAAAGCCGCGACCGAGGTACCCGAGCATCCGATAGGGACATTCGCGATCCTGGGCCTGTACATCGTGCTGTTTACGCTTGGATTCCTGGCGCTGTATTTCTTTGAGTTCCTGGGCCGCGGCGCGCCGCATCCTTGAGCTGCGGTCTATCGAGGAGAAAAGAAACATGAAGATCCATCTTTACGAGCGGATCTGGATGGGCTTGGGCGTGGTGCTGATCGTCGTCTTCCTCGGCATCATGATCGTGATGAACACCGCGCACGCCGTCCAGCCGCCGAGCCATATCGAAACCGTCGATCCCAAGACCATCTGGGACGACCCGCGGTTCGCCGACCTCGGAGTCACTCTTACCCCCGAAGGGGCGAAGGTGGTACTGGTGGCGCAAATGTACGCCTTCTTGCCCGCCGAGCTCGAAGTGCCCGCGGGCAAGCCGGTGACGTTCCGGATGTCGAGCGCGGACGTCGTCCACGGTTTCGAAATCGTCGGCACGAACGCCAACGCCACGTTGATCCCGGGCTATGTGACGGAGTTTACCGTCACGTTTCCGCGAGCGGGCGAGTACCTGATCGTCTGCAACGAATTCTGCGGCATCGGCCACCACGGCATGTTCGGCAAAGTGATTGCCGGGGGAGCACCATCATGAAGCCGCAGAACAAGCTGGCGTTCGCGCACATCGGGGTCGCGATCGTGGCATTCGCCTTGGGCGCGATGGTTGCGCTGATGCAGGCCCTGTCGCGGGCGAGCCTCGCTCTGCCGCTGCGCTCGGCGCGGATCTTCTACATTTCGGTGACGGCGCACGGCGTGCTGATGGGCCTGGTGTTCACCACGTTCTTCATCATGGGGCTCGGCTATGCGTTCTCGCGTGCGTCCCTCGGCCGGGTGACGGGAGAAAGAGTCGCCTGGGCCTCGTTCTGGATTGCCGTCGTCGGCACGGCCGTGGCCGCGGCGACGATCCTCTCGGGCAAGGCCACCGTGCTCTACACCTTCTATCCGCCGCTCCAGGCGCATCCGTTGTTCTACTTCGGCGCGACCGGTCTGGTGATCGGCTCGTGGGGCTGGTGCGGCGTGATGATCGCGAGCTACCGCTCCTGGCGGAAGGAGAATCCAACGCCGCCGGTGCCGCTGGTCATGCACGGCATGTTGACCACGGTGATCGTCTGGCTGCTCGCGACCGCGGGCCTGGCGGTCGAGGTGCTGGTCCTGATCCTGCCCTGGTCGCTCGGGTTGGTAAAGACGATCGATCCGCTGCTCTGCCGGACGTTCTTCTGGTGGTTCGGCCATCCGCTGGTCTACTTCTGGCTGCTGCCCGCCTACGCGATCTGGTACACGGTGCTGCCGCGGGTGGTGGGGGGCAAGCTGTTCAGCGACAACCTGGGGCGGATGGTGTTCGTCCTGTTCATCCTGTTCTCGACCCCGGTGGGCTTCCACCACCAGTTCGCCGATCCGGGCATTTCCGCGAGCTGGAAGCTCGCCCACACCGTGACCACGTTCCTGATCCTGTTCCCGAGCCTGGTCACCGCGTTCACGCTGATCGCCTCGCTCGAGCTGGCGGCGCGCGCGCGCGGCGGCAAAGGGCTGTTCGGCTGGGTGCGGGCGCTGCCCTGGGGGCAACCGCTGTTCTCCTCGGTGGCGCTCGCGATGATCACGTTCGCGCTCGGCGGCTTCGGCGGCGCGGTCAACGCGGCGTACGCGATGAACTCGATGGTCCACAACACGGCGTGGATTCAAGGGCATTTCCACCTGACCGTCGGCACCGCGGTGGCGCTCACGTTCATGGGCATCACCTATTGGCTGCTGCCGCGCCTCACCGGCAAGGAGCTACGCCTCTCCGCGGCCGCGTCGGTGCAGCCCTATCTCTGGTTCGTCGGGATGATGCTGTTCGGCGTCGTGAACCACATTACCGGGCTGATGGGCATGCCGCGACGGATCTACGACGCGGGCTACGGCGGTTCGGAGATCGCGGCGCGCTGGGCGCCCTGGACGGCGGTGAGCGCGGTGGGCGGGGTGGTCCTGTTCGTCAGCTCGGCGCTTTTCGTCTCGGTGGTGGTGGCGACGCTCCTCTACGGCAGGAAGATCGAGGAACCGGAGATCGCCTTCGCCGAAGCGCTCGACGCCCCGGCGAACCCGGTGCGCGGGATCTGGGATCGTTGGCCGCTGTGGACCGCGATCTCGGTGATTCTGGTGCTCGCGGCGTACGCGCTGCCGATCGCCCACCATCTCATGCTCCATCGTTTCGGCTCGACCGGCTTCAAGCCCTTCTAATGGGCATAGACTTCGACGCGAGGTTCGGGATGCTCCGAACCGGAACCCCGTCGACGTAACCAGAGGAGATTTTCGTGAAGACCCAGAAGCTATTCCCGACGTTCGCCCGTTCGCTCGCGCTGGTGGGAACGGTCGCGATGCTCGCACTCTCCGCGGCGCCCGCGCAGGCCGCGCCGCGCGTGATCAAGCTCACCGGCACCGATGCGATGAAATACAGCATCGCGCAGATCAACGCCAAGCCCGGCGAAGAATTGACCGTCCAGGTCACGGGCGTGAGCAGCCAGGACAAGGTGGTCATGGCCCACAACTTCGTGCTGCTCGCCCAAGGGACCGACGTCAACGGCTTCGTCGTGGCCGCCTCGGTCGCGCGCCCCCTGCACATCCCGAAGCAGGAGAAATGGAAGAAGGCGATCCTCGCCTCGACCGGGCTCGCCGGCGGCGGCGAAACGGTCTCGGTGACGTTCAAGGCCCCGACCGCGCCCGGCAACTACGTCTACGTCTGCACCTTCCCCGGTCACTACAACGGCGGCATGAAGGGTGTCTTGACCGTCAAGTAGGACGAGTTGATCCAACCAGAACGAATCGAGGGCTCCCCCGGCGGGAGCCCTCGGATTTTTGCGGGGGCTGTCGCTAGCGTCCGAGGCCCAGTTCTTCGACCGAACTAACTTCCAGGACGCGATCGACGAGGTTCCTCAGCTCTTCGAGCGACCCGATCGCCTTAATCCGGCCGCGAACCGCCGGGGAGACTTTTCCGAACCGCTTGGCCAAAAGGCGCAGCAGGGTATCGCGGACACCCTCCTCCATGCCCTGTTCAATGCCCTTCTTTACGCCTTGCTCGAGGCCCTTTTTGACGCCCTTCTCGATACCCTTCTGGGTGTACTGTGAGGCCATCCGCTCAGACCATGTCAGTTCCATCGCTTCGACCTCCGGGTTCTTTCGGGCGGACCGCAACTCCGCATACTCTTCTGCGTCGCGGCCTGCCAATTGTAGGTATGTTTCCACACAGTCCGTCAAGAGGTATCGCTCGTCCTCGCGAACCGGGGCTCTGGCGATCTTCCGCAGCAGCTCCAGCTTGAGCTTGGGGCGACCGATCTCGCCTGGGCGGGCAAGGGCGGCGAGCGCCCAGGCGAGCGGCTCCGGACGTTCGAGGAGCAATTGCGCCGAGAGCTTGGACAGGCCGAACGACAGGTAGCGGAAGCGGTGGACTTCCCAATCGAACGCCCGCTCGAAGTAATCGATCCGCTGGCCGCCGGGCGGACCTCCGCGCAGGAAGACGACGATCGACACCACCGGCAGGTCGTAGCGCAGATAGAGCTGGTGCGAGTAGCGCCAGAGCCTGCGGCCCATCGAGGTGAGGAAGCGGCGCTCGATCTCGACGTGGATCAGGATCTTCTGTAGCGACTCCGGGCCGGAAAGCTCGGCGACGAGGTCGGCCTCTCGGCGCCTACCTGCCGGTACCTCCAGAAACACCTCCTTGTCCAAGAACTTGATGCCCGAACCGCGATCGGCGGCCAGGACGGCCGCCAGATCGGCATCGGCGAGGAGCAGCAGGTCCGGAAAGAAGGCTCGAAACAGGTCTTTGAACAGCTGATCGTGACGGGACATGGCGGCACGTACCTCCTTGCCGCCTAAAAGACGTAAAACACCCCCCTCAATCTTGCAGTTTTGATCTTTCGGCCTAAATCTCCACTCCGCCCATCAGCCAGAGCAGGATCGCCTTCTGGGTGTGGAGGCGGTTTTCGGCCTGGTCGAAGATGCGGCTCTGAGGGCCGTCGCAGACCTCGGCCGAGACCTCTTCGCCGCGGTGGGCGGGGAGGCAGTGGAGGAAGATCGCGTCTTTCTTGGCGAGCGCCATCATCGAGGCGTCGACCTCGTAGCCCTCGAACGCCTGAAGCCGGATCGCCGCTTCGGACTCCTGGCCCATCGAAGCCCAAACGTCGGTGGTGACGCAATCGGCGTCGACGACCGCCTGGCGCGGATCTTCGGTCAGCTCGATCGTCGTGCCGGCGGCCTGGGCGTCGGCGCGCGCTAGGGCGAGATATTTTTCCTGCACCTTGTATCCCAAGGGCGAGGCGATCGCGATGTTCATGCCGCATTTGGCGGCGCCGAACATCAACGAGTGGGCCATGTTGTTGCCGTCGCCCACGTAGGCGATCTTCTTGCCCCTAAGGTCGCCGAAGATCTCCGAGAGGGTGAAGTAGTCGGTGAGCCCCTGGCAGGGGTGCAGGTCGTCGGTGAGGCCGTTGATCACCGGGACCGAGCCGTATTTCGCCAGATCGGTGACCGTCTGGTGCGCGAACGTGCGGGCCATGATGCCGGAGACGTAGCGCGACAGCACCCGCGCCGTGTCCGAGATCGGCTCGCCGCGACCGAGCTGGATGTCGCGGCTGGAGAGGAACAGCGCGTGGCCGCCCATCTGGAACGTGCCGACCTCGAACGAGACGCGGGTGCGGGTGGAGGATTTCTCGAAGATCATCCCGAGCGTTTTGCCCGCGAGCGCGGTCGCGTACTTGCCCGGGTTTTTCTTGACGTCGGCCGCGAGCCGGAACAGGCCGGCGACCTGAGTTGCCGAAAGATCGTGGATCGAGATCAGGTGGCGTTGAGCCATGGGAGCTGCTCCTAAAGAGTGCAGGCGCGTTTTTTGCGCGCCGAGTGGTTCGGGTGTTGGGAGTGCCTGTCGTTACGGCACGATACGGGTGCCGCTCTCCCCTTCGAGCGCCGCTTCGAGATGCTCGATGTTGGTGATCAACGCGGGGCGGCCGGTCGCGGCGACGAAATCGATCGCCGATTCGATCTTCGGCCCCATGCTGCCGGCCGGAAACTGCCCCTTGTCGAGCAGGCGGCGCGCCTCGGAAAGCGGCAGGATCAGCAGCGGTTCCTGATCCTTGCGGCCGAAGTTCTTGACCACCTGGGGCACTCCGGTGAGCAGGATGAACAGATCGGCCTTGAGGTCGCGCGCGAGCAGCGCGGACGTGCGGTCCTTGTCGATCACCGCTTCGACCCCCACCAGTCGGCCGCTGCCTTTGCGCACGACCGGAATGCCGCCGCCGCCGCCGGCGATCACCAGATGACCGTGATCGAGCAGACTGCGCACCGCGGCGACGTTGACGATTTCCAACGGGCGCGGGCTGGGCACGACTTTCCGCCAGCCGCGGCCGGAGTCTTCGACCATCTTCCAGCGCAGGCGCCGCTGCAATTCGAGCGCGCGGTGGCGGGCGAAGAACGGGCCGATCGGCTTGGACGGCGCGCGGAACGCCGGATCGTCGCGGTTGACCGTGACAAGCGTCAAGACGGTCGAGATCTGGCGCTTGATGTGCTGCGAGGCGAGCCGGTTGCGGATCGCCAGCTCCAGCAGGTAGCCCATGCCCCCTTCGGTCTCGGCGACCGCGAAATCGACCGTGCCGGGCGGCACTTTGGCGGCCGCTTCTTCCATCTGGATCAGCACCTGGCCGACCTGCGGGCCGTTGCCGTGGACGCAGACCAGGTCGTAGCCGCGGCGGGCGAAATCGGCGAGCCAGACGGCCGCGCCCTCGGAGCGGCGCAGCTGCTCGGCTACGGTGCCGTCGTCCTCCGCGCGCAGGAGGGCGTTGCCGCCGAATGCGACCACGGCGAGCGGGCGGTGCGTCTTTTGGGTTGCGACCGGCGCCAGGTTTTCGTCGTTGGCGGCGGGCGCGGATGTTTCTTTCTTGGCGGCGCCGCCAGCCGGAGCCGCTTTCTTCGCCGGGCGAGCGGGCGCCTTCTTCGCGGATTTCTTGACGGGCGCGGTCACAGCGAATCCCTCTCGATCGGCATGGTCATGCAGCGCGGGCCGCCGCGGGCGCGCGACAGCTCGTTGTCGAGCAGGCTGATCACCGTGGGTCCCTGGCCGAACACCTCGGTCCGCCCGGCCAGGAGATCTTCCGCCTCGATGATTCGCCAACCGCGGCGCGACAGCTCTTCGAACGTCCGCCGGTTGCGGTGGTAGAGCAGGATCACGCCCGGCGCCAGGGCGAACGCGTTCGCGCCGTCGGTCCATTGCTCGCGTTCCTGATCGAGCCGATCGTTGCCGCCGCAGGGGACGACCTCGAGGTCCATCCCGAGATCCGCGAGCGCGGTGAGCAACGACGGCCGCACCGCGAACGTCAGCTCTTTGGCGTACAGGTCGACGTAGTAGACGTGGGCCGACTGGGCGCGGCCGGGCTCGATCACCGGCAGGTGGGCAAGGCACAAGCCGTGGTCGATCTGGGTGAATACCGTATCTAGATGCATGTAGGAGCGCGACCGCGGCAGCTCGACCAAGATCAGGTGACGGAACGAGGTCTCTTCAAGCCGCAGGTATTCGGCGAGCACCTCGACGCCGCGCCGGTTGGTCCGTTCGCTCACGCCGACGCAGACGATCTCCGGGCTCATCACCAGGACGTCGCCTCCTTCGAGTGTCGGATAGGGGTAGGACGGATCGTGATGCCGCGCGCCGGAAGGGGGCACCTCGATCTCGAACGTCGCGGCAAGCTCCGCGAATTGGGGGTGATGGTGCACCACCAGGCCGGAGAGGAGCGGCTCGCGCTCGCGCGCTTCGGTCGCCATCGAGGAGATCACCGCGCGGTTGCCCAGGACGACCATCGGATCGCGCTGGAAGAAGTAGTTGGGCAGCGGAGTGAGGTCGAAGATCTTTCGCCGGCCGAGGTCGGGCGAAGCCGAGAGCGTCCCTTCGATCAGGGCCGAGGCGAGCGCGCCGGGCGCCAGGTCGCCGAGCGCCATGACGTCGTCGCGCGCGACTCCGTATTCGGTCTCCAGATCGAGCAGGAGCTGTGCGTGTGGTTCTTCGTTCGCGAACACTTCGGCGAGCAGGTCGCGGGGGTCGATCACCGCGACGCCGGCGCTCGCGAGCACGCCGCGAAACGAGTCGTGCTCTTCGCGCGCGCCATCCCCGAACAGGATGTCGTCGAACAGCAGGGTTTCCATCATGGAAGGGACCATCCGGTCGATCTCCCGGCCGGGGCGATGCACCAGGACGCGCCGCAGGCGTCCGATTTCCGAATCGACGTGAATCGACATAAGAGGACTCTTGAATCGAAGAACTTCGAGTGAAACGAGGGGGAACGGGGTGCAGCCCGTCACCGGACCGAGAGGCAATTGTACCAGACGGGCTTTTGAAACCCGATAGACTCTCAAGCCGCCATGACCCCATCCCTCGACGATTCCCCTCAGAACCCCCTGTACGAACGCTACGCTTCGCGCGAGATGATGCGGATCTTCTCCGCCCGGAACCGCTACGGCAACTGGCGGACGCTCTGGATCGCCCTCGCGGAGAGCCAGCGCGAGCTGGGCCTGCCGATCTCCGAGGCGCAGATTGCGGCGCTCAAGGCCACCGCGGGCGATCTCGATCTGGCCCGCGTCGCCGAGCTCGAGCGGCGGACGCGCCACGACGTGGTCGCTCACCTGCGTCACTATGCCGAGCAGGCCGAAGCGGTGGAGCCCGGAGCGGGGGGCATCCTCCACCTCGGGGCGACCTCGGCGTTTCTGACCGACAACACGGATGTCCTGCTCATGCGCGAGGGGCTACAGCTCCTCCGCCGCAGGCTCGGCGCGGCGGCCCGCTCGCTCGCCGCGTTCGCCCGCCGGACGCGCGCGATTCCGACGCTCGCCTACACGCATCTTCAGCCGGCGCAGCTCACCACCGTGGGCAAACGCGCGAGCCTCTGGCTGCAAGACCTGCTCGAAGATCTCGCGGAAGTGGAGCGCCGCCTCGCCCGCCTGCGCTGCCGCGGGGCGAAAGGGACGACCGGCACGCAGGCGAGCTTTCTCACGCTTTTTTCCGGCGATCATCAGAAGGTCCGCGCGCTCGACCGGAGGCTCGCCGAACGGCTCGGTTTCGCCGAGAGCTTCGCGCTCACCGGCCAGACCTACACGCGAAAGCAGGACAGCCAAGTCCTGCAAATCCTGGCCGGCATCGGCGAGAGCTGCCACAAGCTCGGCACCGACCTTCGCCTGCTGCAGGGGCTGGGGGAGCTGTCCGAGCCGTTCGACGCCGAGCAGGTCGGCTCTTCCGCGATGGCCTACAAGCGCAACCCGATCCGCGCCGAACGGATGTGCAGTCTCGCGCGCCGGCTGATCACGGATTCGTTGAACGGTCCGCTCAACACGGCGACCCAATGGCTCGAACGGAGTCTCGACGATTCGGCGAATCGCCGATTGGTGATCACCGACATGTTTCTCACCGCCGACGCGGTAATCGGCCTCGCCGCGCACATCGCAAGCGGCCTCGTGGTGCGCGAAGCGGCGATCGCCGCGCGCATCGCCAAGGAGCTGCCGTTCATGGCGACCGAGACGCTGTTGATGGAATCCGCACTTCGCGGTGGCGACCGGCAAGAGCTGCACGAACGGATTCGCCGATACAGCCTGGAGACGCAGAGCGAGCTGGAGCGGGGCGGAGAGAACCGTTTGATCGAGCGCATCGCGGCCGACGCCGATTTTCGCCTCACCCGCGAGGAGATCGAGCCCTGGCTCGATCCGCAAGCATTCACCGGCCGCGCGGCCCAGCAGGTCGACGATTTTCTCGCCGAAATCGCCGAGCCCGCGCTCGCCAACGTTCCCTACGAGGAGGTGGAGGGGCCGCGGGTATAGCCCAAAAACCGCCTGTGTTACAATTCCGCCGCTCGCCGTAGTTGTGAATACGAACTACGCTGCACCCTCCGTCGACGGAGACTCTCCGGACGCACGAGCAAAGAGCATGTCTCTCGACCAGAATTTTGGACCCGACCGCGTGGCGCAGCTGTTTTCGAATGCCGCGGCCGCTTCTCTTCGAGGGCGATGTCGGCGCATGCTCCGGTTCGGTGTTTTCGTCCTCCTGCCGTTCGTGCTCTTCGGTTGCTCCTCCCTCCGTAAACCCGTCGCTGCAAAGGCCACGCCGTCGATCGGTCCTTTCTATTCCAAGGGCGTCGCCTCTTGGTATGGCGGCGAGTTCCACGGCCGGCGCACCGCAAACGGCGAACGCTACGATCAATACGGCTTCACCGCCGCGCATCGCACGCTGCCGTTCGGCACGCGCCTCACGGTGACCAACCTCGCGAACGGTTTGAGCACGGTGGTCAAAGTCAACGACCGCGGGCCATTCGCCAAGGATCGCATCCTCGACCTGTCGTACGGCGCGGCGAAAGCGATCGGCCTGGTCGGACCCGGCACCGGCGTCGTGCAGTTGGAGCTGGTCGACGGTCCCGCGCCGCCGCCGCGCTACACCGTGCAGGTCGGCGCGTTCTCGGTTCCGGAGCGCGCCAACGAGCTGCACGATCGGCTGCAAAGCACGTTCCCCGAAGTGTACGTCCAGACCGACGGCACCTGGTATCGCGTGCAGGTCGGCGCGTTCGGCGAGCGGGATCAGGCCGAAGACATGCGCCGCGAGCTGGCCGCGCTCGGCATGTCGTCGTTCGTGATCGCCGCGCAATAGCACGCCCCTCAGAACGCAAAAAGCCCCGCGGCGGCTGCCGCGAGG